>ERZ807291.5234-NODE-5234-length-16449-cov-12.372575_pt1 | contig 16449 bp, 8 predicted proteins | sample MGYA00521257_ERZ807291 | MGnify/ENA primary metagenome ERZ807291 (study PRJEB31413, sample SAMN03169783) | marine metagenome | biome: Marine; feature: Water; material: Subsurface seawater | place: North Sea | collected 2011-04-28 | depth 1 m m ...
ACATTTTGGTATTATTAATATCCGAGAAAAATATGGATTGGTCAAATTAAAAAAATTTACTAAAGCCAAGCCAGAAAGGTATACTTTTTTGTTAAAAAAATATCCTATAGTAAGCTCATTTATTACTCAAATAAACTTGCAAAAACACCATAACTGGGAGTACATTAAGTGTAATGAGATCAAGCCCAGTCTCGCATTACATATCCATTTCATATTTAACGATTTGCGATGGTTAAAACCAACGGATGAAATTCAGCCAATTACGAACCGTTCGATCGCCTTTAAGAGGCATCTTCTGTTTGTCTGTTTTTTCCGTTTTATTTGCTCAACTCACTAGTCTAATTTTTGCGAATGAACAACAGATTGTAATTCATTGGACATCTGAAACAGCATCCGGAAGTAGCGATCTCCTCAAAGACCGGGATGGTAACTTACTCGATTCTGGGTCAACGAGTAATGGAGATGGATCAATTATAACCCTAGGTTATTTCGATACAGCGACCACTAGTGATCCTTTTAACGGAAACTGGGTTCCATTGACAGAAGGTACGAGAATTGGTGATTCCAGCAGTGGGTACGGATATGCGGATGGAACTTTTAGTTTTACAACTATCTTCACCAAGAATTCAAGTACTGTGGAAGTTTATCCAAATGAACCAGCCAACTACAATGTAAACTCCCAGGTCGTTATTTCTGACAACCAACCACCGGATGGACATCCGATATGTATTCGATTTTACGACCGTACGACTAAAGGTCCATCATCTCGATACAACACGGTGCATGGTCCAAAATGGCTATGGCCCAAGTTTTCATCGGGAATCCCGGTTAATCTACGATTAAAAATTGCCAGTGGAAGTACTCCATCCGGATCTAAGTGGCAATATGGTGACATATTTGAGAGGAGCGATGCACGCTTCCAGGCAGTTGAACAAATCAAGGCAATATTGAATGTCTACAGTTCAATCGGAGGTCAAGTTACATCTCATTCTAGCAATCCAAATGAGTACGACTATGATTCTGAAGTTAACCTAACCGCCTCGACTGATTCCCATTATGAATTTACGGGATGGGTGGGTAACGGCGTGGTTGACCCTAGCTCGCTGAACACGAAGGTGATCATGTCAGAAGATCGAAATGTAACTGCAACCTTTAAACTCAAGGAATACAATATTACGATTAAAACGAATCCAGAGGGAGTGGGCAGTGTGAGCGGATCAGGCACTGGGTTCAACAATGGCACTACTGCAAACATAAGTGCAACTGCCCCTTTTGGTTACCAATTCAGTCATTGGACAAATCTTGATCAAGATGGAATCCCAACGACTGGATTGGATGATAACGAATCAGAATCCACCACCTTAACTGTTGGCACCGGGCATATTTTGTTCGCGAATTTTGATCCGCTTCCATTCAATATTTCAGTTAATTCCACATTAGGTGGAAATGCTACTATTGTTGAACCCTCCCCGTACTATTTTGACCAAAGTTATACGCTCTCTGCCAGTTCAGAATACGGCTATACTTTTCAATCATGGAGCAGCTCATCAGGATCAGATAATCTGCTCTCATCTAAAACCGCGAAAATTTCGGCCTTTACCGTTGCCGGTGATGCATCTTTTACTGCGAATTTCACTGAAAATAATTACAAATTAACGGTTACAATGGGGCAAGGAGGTGGATCAGTCAGCCCGGCTAATCCAACATTCTACAACCATTCTGCGGAAGTTCCCATCACGGCTATCCCATTGGAAGGTTACAAGTTCGACAAATGGACCGATGAGAAAGGTGCTCTACTAAACTTCAAAGAAGATAATACAACCGCAATTATGGCAAACAATGTGGAAGATGTGTCAGTTAATGCGGTATTTGTGCCCGTTAAATATGACATTGTCCTTAACTCAACAACGGGTGGACAGGTGTCCATAATTCCAACGAGTGGTCCCTGGGAACATTTTGAAACTTATCCTCTGTCAGCAAGTCCACAACCAGGTTATCAATTTACCGAATGGACGGGGGAAGCATTTTCCGTGAACTCGCTGGTTGGTTCAACTACAACATCATCCAATGAACTTGCTGTAACAGGTGATGTCAGCCTGACCGCAAATTTTGAATTAGTTGATTACAATGTCTCAGTAACACTCGCAACAGAAGGGGGGACTGTATCTGGGGGAGGCACCTACACAATAAATGATAACCCACAGGCACAGGCAGTAGCAATGCAGGGTTGGCACTTCACACATTGGAGTGGTGATGTGTATGCACTTAATTCAAACTCCACTCTTACAACATCTGTAAATTTATCGCTGCACCCGAAAGATTTATCCGTATCCGCAAATTTTGCCCGAAATGGATACAGCATTGATGTCGAAACCTATGGTGCTGGTTTGGTTAATAATCAAACCAGCCTTTCTTTAACTCCTCTTTTTGAAGACTCAATTTCTTTAATCGCCAGTGCATCCGCAGGTTGGGAGTTTGATCGATGGTACGGCGATTCCTTCTCCGACCCGACTAGTAACTCCATCGTTCTTAGTGTAAATTCTGATCTTGATCTAAACGCCACCTTCAAGAGAAAACAATATGATTTAGTTATCCAACCAACTTCTTTTGGCTCGTCAAATGGCAGTGGTTCATACGCGTTTGAGTCAAATGTATCGGTTTCTACTCTTGCTAAGACTGGTTATACATTCTCTGGATGGGCTGGTGACATCGATTACTTGGCGGATACAAATTCTCCAACAACAAGTTTGATCATACCTGATCAAAATATTTCACTGACTCCCACATTTAATCCGAAAACTTACCAAGTCACCGTCACCTCTGACGAAAATGGCTCTGCAACAGGTGAAGGAAACTACACTTTTGGCACTGTGGTAAATATCATCCCCACGGGAAATGTTGATCAAAGTAACATTCACACATTTGCCGGTTGGGTTATAACTAATGAAGACGGAGAACAATCTCTTCGTTCAGACAACCCGCTTTCCCTTGTAGTTGATGGAAATTACTCAGTTTTTGCGAAATTCGAAGTGCTTGATCTTGACCGACATGTATTAAGTATTTCGTCTTCAATTGCTGGAGCAGGACAAATTTATAACGACCTAAGCTTACGAACATGGAACGCCGGAACCTCTTCCCTTTCTTCCACGATAACTGCATTTCCAAACCCCGGATATTCATTCATCGGTTGGGGAAACCCGGACAACGAAACTATATCTCCGAGCTACAAAAGCCCGACCATAACATTTACTATGGATCAAAATGCGTCATTAGTTGCAAATTTTTCACCCATTTCTCTGGATACATCCTTCCGAGTTTCGGGCAATGGTTCGGTTTCTAATGACTCGAACCAAAGTTTGCTAAATATTACAGCGCTTCCTGATTTGAATAATAATTTTTCACAATGGAATGTGGATAAAAACTTCACCTATTCGATAACTGTAGGAACATCATCGATTGATGGAAGTTCTAATGTACTGTATGTTAACAATAAAGAAAGCCCCACCCTTACGCTTCTTAAAGGATACACATACAATTTTGATTGTAATACCTCTGGTCACGACTTTTATCTTTCCACGGATGTAAACTCGGAAAATTACACTTCTGAATTTACCGATTCCAATCTAACTGGTTCTAGAACATCAAATGGCACACTTGTCTTTACCGTACCGAACGACTTCGATACGAATCAGTCCCTGTACTATTGCTCTGCTACTTCGGCATTCATGGGAAATAAAATTAGCATTATCGAATCGTTTTCAGATCAATCAATCATCCCTTTCCCCAATCAGTCATCGATTAGCCCAAAAATTTCTCATGACATTGCTCTGCACGCAGTATTTAATTTAAATGAGCATAATGTAACAATTAGCTCGGGAACAGGTGGGAATATTGCCACAGGGGCAAGCGGAACTTACACATATGGATCCGTCGTTAACCTAGTGGCAGCAGTATCTGACCACTACACATTTAGTCATTGGGAGGGTGCAACTTTCTCAGCAGAAAACAATGTTTCAACATCTGTAACCATTTCATCAGACACTCAAATAAATGCAGTTTTTACACCTGTGCTTTATCCATTCAGCTTATCTAAAAATATAGCGAATGCGGGAGATGTTTTCACATCCACAAACTCATACCAATTCCCATTTGGTAGTGAAGTTTCAATCCAGGCTTTAACAAACCCTGGATATATATTCAGCAATTGGAGTAATGGAGAAACAAACAGCTCCACAACTGTAACAAGTGATACAAATACCTCGTTGACCGCTAACTATGAAAGAAAACCATCCACAGTAACTCTGTTAGTTTCCACGCTGGATATTGATGGGAATTCTCAATTTGCAGGAACTGGAGGATTTATTAGCCCAACTACAGTTTCCGGAAAGAAGGTGGGTCAATCCATCGAATTATCTGCATCAGATAATACAGGCTTTCAATTTCACTCTTGGCTTATTGATAATAATCAAACCCATACTTCAAGGACGCTGAATTTAGATCTTGATGAAAACCAAACTATTTCAGCAATCTTTAAAAGACTGAGTTATCAAGTAAACCTAACTTCCACACCCCTAGTAGGTGGTTCAATATTTGCCGATATCGGATCCACTGTACAGGCACAAAACCTAATTGTTGGCTACGGGGATGAAGTTAAGATTTCTGCTCTTTCAACAGAGGCGTACCAATTTGAGAAATGGTCTGGCAATGGACTCAGTGGTATAGACACTAGTGCACAGGATATCACTTTTACAGTTACCGAAAATGTGGATATTAATGCTCGGTTTATTCCATACGGTCCAGTTGAACTCAAAATCGTAATCGAGCCAACCGACTCTGGCTTTGCAATTGGAGAAGGCTTTTTTATGTACAACCCCCTACACCCCATCTTTGCCACTCCAAATACAGGATATTTATTTGATTCATGGGAAGGAGTGGGTATCGAGAACTCGTTCTTGAACAACACATCCGTCTTGCTCAATGAAAATAAAACCATAAAAGCAAAGTTTAAGATCGATCCAGATTATACAGGTGGGGGAAATCCTGTGGGACCAGGACAGCACACATTGACAATCAGCTCATTCCCCGAAGATTCAGGAACAACATCAGGATCTGGAGTTTACGGAACCGGATGGGTTGATATAAATGCCACCAGTGCTACTGGGTATAGATTTTCATATTGGAATGCAAATGGTATTGAGGATAGCAATTCGACTGGCACACGAATTTTCCTTACTGCTAGTTCATCCATAACTGCTGTGTTTGTACCAATCACTGGTGCAGACTTACTAAGTGGGTCGGAAGCACTTGGTAATTCGTGGTGGTACAGCGATTGGTTTGGCCCGTTTTGGCACAGACCAGGAGACCAATGGATTTACCACTCACCACTTGGTTGGATGTATGTTATTCAGGATCAAGAAACTCTGGGAGTATGGTTCTATCTAGAATACTTAAGCGGATGGCAATGGACGAAACCAGATGTGTTCCCATACTTTAGAACCCATTCAGAAGCAAGATGGTCTTATTTCAATAAAGATAAATCTACCCAAGCAACGAGGTTATTCTTCATTTATAATGCTGAAGATAGCAATGGTAAGTGGAAGCAATACTGAACAACATCGTGACTTCATCTATATTAAATTCTACGATTCAGGTTTTTAATAACAATATTTACAACTCTTAGATTTGCTTAGAGAAAACAATAATTACCAACAAATCATAAAAAACTAAATAGATTAATACCGTAAAGGTGTTATTTGTAATAAAAAGAAAAAAATTGGCCTTACTAATATTTACTTAATCAAGAAATTTAAAAGCTGTATTTGTTAAATACTAATAGATGAAAATTGGTTTACTTATTTGTTCTAAAGTAACGAATTACCAATTAAAAATATTGAGCAAGTAAATACCTCTTATTATGGTCTACCAACGCAGTTTTGAATCTAAAAAATCAAACTCTGCAGGCGGTCTCAATTTAAAAAATTTAATTAAAAGGGTTCTTAGGTTGGAAATAAGTAACTGTTCTCGTGGTTCCCTTTCGAATTATAACTATTCCCTCGGTCGCATCTAAAACCTGGCCATCCTGTATAACATTGTTAGGGTTGGCAGCTCCAACTTTTCGCCACCCACTACTGCATATCACGACCTGAGGAGCATAGGTGTAACCGGCACCACGAGTATTACCAGTACCGGTAAAACTAAAGCCAGTTACTGCACCACTTGAAACAGTCGCTGTGGCAATCGCCATAGTAGTATTTCCACCTCCCATGAAATAAGCTTTTGCATTTCCATTGTATCCAGCACCACCCTGTCCGGTGGACCATTTTGGACCTGATCCTACTGCACTAGACTTTTTAGTGGCCACAAAGTGAATATCTCTTTTCTTTTTAACCACGACAGATGTACTGCTGGGCCTGGCAATCACTTTGTAGGTTCCATTTAATCCTGAGCGGAAAAATATACCTGAGCCAGAATTCACACGAGTTCCGTTAACATCAACCTCATGTGTACCGTTACCCAGTCCATCCAGTTTCCTTCCAAAAAATCCTGAAAAGTTTATATTAAAGCCGACAGCAGGGGCAGTACCAGTAAGCGTAACTTTAGTATATTCACTAATGTTATGATCAATAGAAGTATTTCCTGCACTATTACAGCTTTGCAAATTACTTACTGCTCCTCCTGCTAAAGATACATCAACATCCGCCAATGCACCACTACCACCAGTACCTGCTCTAGCAGTTGCTGTTGCGTTTCTAGTAACTGTATGATTCACACCAGTTTTATAGTAAAACTGCTTCCATTCAGTACCAACCAAGAAATATAAAATGTCGGCATTAGTATCCGTATCAGAACTACCAGTATTAAATTTAGCATTCCCAGAACCTATCAGCTTTGGTGGAATAATCTCTCCCAGTAACATATCTGTACCATACGGATTGTTCATACAAGTAGCTCTACCAGATGAAGGTAATTTCATTTTTTGGTTGGAAGTCTTTGAATTTCCCTCAAAATCCATATTTAAAGTTCCAGATGTACGCTTTGCGATGATAAATCCTTCATCAGGATACATAAACCAATCATTAAGTCTACCAAAGTTCATCATAGAGGGTGAATACCATCCGGCTATATTCCCACCACCTGCTGGCATGAAACAAAACGGAATGTATCTAGTACCAAAAAAGATATAAATCAAATCGGCACCGCTCGAACTTCCATTTGAAGAAGATGGGTTAAAATTTGTCTGCAACTCACTTGAAGTTCTTCCCATTACGCTTCCTATGGTTGAGGCTGGCAAAACATCTACGGAATAATCAGTGGATAATACATCTGAAAGGCTTTCTCCGGATTCAAGCTTTGAAATATCCAATGTAAGACCGGTTGCATTATTATCAACGATCTTGAAATAACGACCTTCATCATCATCTCCCGACTCCGATAACTGGACAAGATGAGGGCCACCAACGACTGTAATACCAGGTGCACTGCTATATCCTGATCCTGCATTTGTAATCGAAATTGATCCAATACCAGTGCTAGTAAGGCTACATGTTGCAGTCGCTTGGTCATCTCCATCCTCAGGATAATCAAAAACTATTTCAGGCGCTGAGGAAAAACCAGAGCCAGCGTAAGTGATCGAAACGGAACCAACCGCATTACCTGACAATGAAGCAGTTAAAATAGGACTTTTAACGCTTTTTAGAAAAACGCCATCAATGAAGGGACTTAGTGATGCCTCACTTTCATCAGAAGAAGTTTCGAAAGTTATATAATTTGATCCTACATTAAGAATTTGACCACTATAAACGGCATCTCCACCTACTCCAGCACTAGCAACGGAATATACCGGTGCATTAACTGATCCTGCAGATAAAGTTTTACGGATAGATCCAACTACCCCACCCACATTTTTAGCACCCCCATGAGAAAAGTTTGATAATAAAAGAAATATTAAAAAATAGATTTTAGGATGAGAAGTATTCATAATTAATTGAATTTAAGATAAAGGGCACATCTATTATTAGCATAACTGTGAATTATACTACATGTATATGAATTGTTTTTTCAAAGAAAATTTATGACAAAAAAAAGTTTTTTTATAAAATGACTCAATTTTAATTGATTTGTGCAACAATAGAGCGTTTTAGCGATTAGGGTAGTCAAATTTTGAAAGCATAAGGATTCCCAATACAAAGCAAAAGAAATTGGGTAACCAGAGCAAAAAGGCCTTGTCTTGGGAATAAGCAAATTCCTCAAAAAAAGACGAACTTGCGTAATAGCAGACCGAAATAAAAATCCCAATCGAAAGATTTGCCATACTTTCTTTTCTGCCTTTAGCGATCGAAAGGGGTAGTAAAATTGTACAGAGGAAAAAAGAGGAACAGCCAAGGGCAAGGTTTTTATGGATAAGAACTTTTGCTTTATCACTCTGAACACTACCCGAATTCGATTCTTTCAATAGCTGAAAAAAACCGATCCTCTTAAGATTAACCTCGCTGCTCGTTTTAGTCAGATCAAGCACAAGGGGTTGATCCCATTTTTCAAAAGATACAAAGATATTGGCTTCATCATCAATCGGAGATTCAAAATCAACCTTGTTCAGCTGTAGGAGTAGCTGGGCTCCATTTGAACTCTTTTGTACATGTACAATCCGACTATTTACAATGCGGAGCAGTTCATTCATCTCACCAAGAAGAGTAATTCTTACATTGTACCAATAATCCTTTACAGTATGACCAACAGAGAGAGAAATTCGCTTTATCGGTTTTTCCGTTACGGAAGAAAAGTTTGCGAGTGCCCCTGCCTCATTTGTCCCAGCACCAAGATCAAAGTGAATCTCATTTTGTTGCTGTACAAGATTATTTATATTGGACCATGCCACTCTCGATTTTTCCTGATCAAATTTTGCACGATTCCTCGGACCGAATTCTAAAAGAATAGAGAGAGAACAAAGAGAAACGAGAAGGGAAAGTATGAAACCGGGTTTGCCCCATGCGGAAATACCCTGCCCAAGGGAACGCAAGGCAAGAATTTGATTACTCGCGGACCATTTTCCGTAACAAAACAGCAGGGAAAGCACGAAACCAAAAGGAAGAGCGTAAGAGAGGGCATAAGGAATAAGAAGGGAACAAAGATAGAAAAAAGAGGAGGTGGAAACGGATATTGCCTTAAATAATGATTCATCGTGCTTGACCAGGTTACCGTAAAGCAAAATTCCTAGTAAAATTGATGAACTCACAATTGTGGAAAAAAAGAGTTCCAAAAGGAAATGCCTTTGTATCAATTTACCATTCATAGAATATTACCTACTCGAATTTTATTTTTTCTAAATCTGCAGGTACATCAATTCCAAGAGAAGTTCCCTCTACAATTTCGACACCAATTTTATAACCATTCTGTAAAGCACGTAATTGTTCAAGTTTTTCGATTCTCTCCAAAGTGCTCTCCTTACTATCCAAAAAAAACTCCAAGAATTCACGATTATAGGCATACAATCCCATATGCTTATATCCCCGGGCGGTCTTTTCATTACCCCATTTCGATTCCTTTGCTCGGGAGAATGGTATGGGGGAACGTGAGAAATAAAGTGCATTGCCTTCATTATCGAGCACAACCTTCACCTGATTGGAGTCAAGGAAATCACTCTCGGTCTGAAAGACAGAGGCAAGTGTGGAAATTGAAACCCGAGGTTTTGAAATCGCCCGGGCGAGAGAAAGGATGTGGTCCCTCGTGACAAGTGGTTCATCAGCCTGTACATTAATAACGAATTCTTTTTGCAATTCCTGATTTGCTTTTGCAATTCGGTCGGTACCAGAAGGCAGATCAGGAGAAGTGAGAACAGTATTGTATCCGGCAAGCTCTAAAACTTTCTTTAATTCCACACCATCCACCGCAAAAAAGAGATCAAATTCTGGAGCCTGACTTCGAATTCGCTCTGCGGTTCTTATAATAAGGGGTTTACCCCCAGCGTCCGCCAGCAACTTTTTGGGGAATCGAACAGAGGCGAGCCTGGCTGGTACGATAATTATGGGTGATGTGCTCATTGTCATGGTGTGAAAATTTATTTGCAATGACTTCTTGAGTTGTCGCAAGCAAATCTAAACGATAGGATATATTTATATATTTTTTATGATTAATACAACAGATCAATTAAACACGAACGAAAATCGGATAGACCGTTTTTCATTACCAAATGAAGAGGGCCGGTTTGGACCATACGGAGGCTCATTTGTACCTGAAACACTTTCTCATCCACTGCGAGAACTAAACGAGTCCTATTTGGAAGCACAGCGAGACCCGGCTTTTCAGGCTGAACTCGATCATCTCCTCAAAACATTCGCAGGTAGACCAACAGAATTATATTTCGCTGAACAACTGACTAATGAAATGGGTGGGGCTAAGATTTACCTCAAACGCGAAGATCTATTACACACCGGGGCTCACAAAATTAATAACGCACTGGGACAGGCATTACTTGCGAAAAGGATGGGGAAGACGAGAATCATTGCTGAAACCGGTGCAGGTCAGCACGGAATAGCTACAGCATCAGTGTGTGCCCACTTTGGATTTGAATGCGTCATTTATATGGGTGCGGAAGATATGCGCAGGCAGGCACTCAATGTTTTCAAGATGAGGTTAAGTGGAGCTGAGGTCAGAGGAGTAGAAGCGGGCAGTAAAACTCTCAAAGAAGCAATTAATGAGGCAATGCGAGATTGGGTAACCAATGTGAGTAGTACGCATTATATTCTGGGTTCTGCATTGGGTGCACATCCCTACCCTGGGATGGTTAGAGATTTCCACCGAATAATTGGTGAGGAAACAAAAAGACAATTCATAGAAAAAGAAGGCAAACTCCCAGATGAAATGATTGCCTGTGTTGGAGGAGGAAGTAACGCGATAGGTTTTTTCTTTGATTTCCTGGAGGACGAAAATGTGCGCCTTATTGGAGTCGAGGCGGGTGGAAGATCACTTAATGAAGGAGAGCATGCGGCAAGGTTTGAAGGAGGAAAACTTGGAATTCTACAAGGCTGTAAAACATGGATTCTTCAAAATCCTGACGGGCAAATAAATCCGACTCATTCGGTGTCAGCTGGTTTAGACTATGCTGCTATTGGTCCGGAACATGCATTTTACAGGGATAGGAATCGGATTGAATATGCAAATGCTGGGGATGATGATGCACTACATGCATTTCAATTGCTTTCTGCTAAAGAGGGAATTTTACCCGCATTGGAAACTTCCCATGGCTTAGCTCATGCATTCAAACGAGCATCTGAGCTAACAGCCGATAAGATTATTTGTGTTAATCTTAGTGGACGCGGGGATAAAGATGCGATGGAAGTGGCCCGATTGCTCGGCGAAAAATCGTCCGCTTCTTAAAAAATGAGAAGTATGACTGGATATGGCAGAGCGTCTCTGCCAATGGAGGACATTTCTGTCTTTATGGAGATCACCTCCGTTAATAAAAGGCACTTGGAAATTTTTGTAACCGCACCCAAAGAATGGCAAAAATTTGAATATGATGCGACAAAGCTGGTAAAATCCTTTTTAGAAAGAGGTCGCATACGGATATCAATCTCCTCGGTAAAAAATACGGAACAGGGAAAAAAACCTGCGTTTAATGAATCTCAGATTCAAGAAAATCTTAACTGGTTAGAAAATTTTCTGATCAAGAAAAAACAACCTTTCAATATAACGCCCGAATTACTTCTTCAACTTTCCAGCAACCACAAATCAGAACCGGAATTACCCGATTTGGACAAAGTGAGTGAAGAACTCGAGCAGGCACTTGATTTGGCCTGTGAGGAACTTGTAAAAATGAGGAAAGCAGAAGGGAAGGCTATCAAAGCTGATCTAACAGAAAGAATTGATCGGGTTTCAGAATTGGTAATAGAAATGAAAAAAAGCAGCGAAGGAATGGTTCCAGAGCACAAAGAAAAATTACTCGAAAGATTGAGGCAGTCCGGATTGTCTATTGATGAGAATGATGATCGGGTGGTTAAGGAAATCGCTTTATTTGCAGAAAAATCTGATACCTCTGAAGAAATCACCCGTTTGGAGAGCCACCTCGAGCAAATGAAAGAAACTTTTGAATTAGAAGGTTCAATTGGCAGAAAAATCGAATTTCTTCTTCAGGAAATCTCGAGAGAATTAAATACATTCTGCTCAAAATCAGCACGAATTGAATCAACAAAAATTGCACTGGAGGCAAGAACAGAAATTGAAAAAATGAGAGAGCAATCTCTCAATATCGAATAAACTGTTCGCCTTAGGACAAAGGGGGCGTTTCGCTCTTCATCTCTTTTTCTTTTTTACTTTCAAGAAGACCAAGAATAAGGTATCCGAATGCACCAATAAATATCCCTGAATCCGCAATATTAAAAATTGGATAATCGTAATTAACGATGGGAATATAGACATCGATAAAATCTACTACGGCAGCAGGTTCACGGAATAATCGATCACTTAAATTCCCTGCAATTCCACCGCATATTATTCCAAAAATAACTTGGGGCAGCTTTTTATTAAGCTCCAATTGGGAACGGAAGAGAAATATCGCAAACAATGCAACGCCAGCCAATATGGTCAACAGCATAGGATAGTCCGAAAGCATACTCCATGCAGCACCGGGGTTAGTTATGTAAGTGAACTCCAATAATGACTTCTGCCCATCAATACCATCCAATACCACTATAGGATAAAGCATAAGGTCATGAGCATTTTCCACCACCCACACCTTGGTTACCAGATCAAGTATTAGCACCAGAGAAAAACAGAGCCAAAATCTGAAATAATTCACCGGAAATTTAAAAGGGGAAGAGGAGTGGAGAAATGAAAATTAGTCGTCTTGCCCCATAGTCGAGTCCGCAATGGTTGCGAAAACTCCTCCGCCTGAGTCCCGGTCTTTTCGGTTCCTCTGTTCGAATTGTGTTTGCCCCTCCAATGAGAAGCGGGTGAAGGGGACAACTTTCAATCGTGCTTTCTTAATTGGTTTTTTAGTTTCCTGGCAGATGCCAAAAGTGCCATCAAAAATTCTGTCTATCGCGTCCTCAATTTCCTCTAATGCCTCCTGCTCGGAGGCTACCATGGATAAAGCAACATCCCTATTAAATGCTTCCGTTCCGGAATCTGAAGAATTGATAGATAATTCACCGGAAGATTCTCTTGCAGATGCACCCAAAGTTTCATCCGAACGGGCACCAAGAGCACCTTTTAAGGAGTTCCTCAGGGACATCAAATCATCATAATAGGACTGCCATTCTTGTGGAACCTTCGTTTCATCACGCATTGGACGGGTTGGTACTGTAGATGCACCAAAACCGAGAATGTCATCGATCGATGCAGTTTGAATTTTTTTAACTTTAGAAGACCTACCCTTCTTTTTCGGTGCAGGGACAGCCTCAGTAGGCTGGGGTTCGTCTTTTTTCTGTTTTTTCTTCGAGGCCTTGGCTTCTTTTTTCCTTTTATCCAAAATACTGCGAACATCATCGAGACTGAAAGTTAATGTCTCTTTCTTTTCTTCCACAATTAAACCCTTTGCCTTGGTTTTATTGACAATCTCACGAACTTTAACCTCAACTTCAGATTTAGACTCTGACTTTGCTTTCCTGCCCCGTTTTTTTGGTATTGCGTCTTTTTGCTTGGCAGAAGAAACGACTGATGATGTGACTTTCTTTGGTCTGCCGACCTTTTTCTTTACTGGCAAAATCTCCTCCCCTTTTGCTTTTTGGCTGGGGGAAGTTTTCGGTTTTGTGGATTTTTTGGGTGTTACTTTCTTAGTCATATTGAAAAGATGTTGTAGGTTATAAATCTAATCTAGTTTTGCAAGTACTTCAGCACAGCGGGGAGAAACCTCTCCCCAGGGATCAACCATAATAAGCTCTGGCACCCACCTCCAACTTCGGGGGCACCTCATTCCTGTTGCATGCTTAGCAGTTATTTGTAAATCCTCGTTTTCGGGTATTTCCAAAAGAGAAACAGTCGAAACTATAAACATTTCCGCTAATTCTTCCTCCCTTTTTTTAAAAATTTTCAACCGTGGATCATTAACTGGAATTCCAAGCTCAATTTCAGCCTCAAGTGACTGACCAATTTCCTTACGACCACGAAGGGTTTCAAGCGATTCGTTTACGGTTGATTCTTTGAAGTCTAAAATGGATTGAGCTTCCAATATTTCGTCTCCATCCTCCCAGTTATCCTGAACAGTTGGCCAAGATTGCAGGGCGAGTGCATCCTCAACCAAATCTTTCCCAAATTTATGATAAGACCAAGCCTCATCCGCAGTGAAAGGTGCCATTGGTCCAAGAATTTTTATTAACGATTCAAAAATCAGATGCAAAGCTGTTTGCGTCGATCTCCTTTTAAGGTCATTAGCATGCAGGGTATAAAGCCTGTCTTTAATTATATCATGATATGTCGAGGAAAGAACATTTGAGCAAAACCGATTAATCGCCTGCACTCCTCGATGAAATTCATAAACTTCGAATGCATCGCTTACCTCCTTGATTAAGGCATTTGTTTGCCCAAGTGCCCATCGGTCAATGATAGACAAATCTGATATGGGCACAGCGTTTTCGGGGTAGGAAAAGTCATGTAAATTTCCGAGTTGAAACTTAATTGAATTCCTCAAGGTTCGATATGATCTTACAACCTGCCCAAGAATTTCATCGGACAAAGGAATATCTCTTCTAAAATCTTCAGAACATACCCAGATCCTCAAAACATCAGCACCATATTTTTTAATGTAAGAGTCTGCTGTTTGTGGTTTCCCATCACTTTTTGAAATTTTCCTTCCATCCCCATCGACAACAAACCCATGAGTGACCACCTGCTTGTAAGGTGCTTCTCCAAATGCTATCATGCTTGTCCAAAGTGAACTTTGGAACCAACCGCGATGCTGGTCGCTTCCTTCCAAATACAAGTCTGCGGGCCAACTTAGATTATCGTTGCTTTTCAGAACTGCACGGTGACTACAACCAGAATCGATCCAAACATCCAAAGTATCTGTGCCTTTTTTAAGCTGACGCCCTTTCCATTCATTTGGAAGGGAAATTCCTTCAAGTAGTTGCTCCTCGGATAAAGAGAACCATGCATCAGTCCCCAATTTCTCTATTTTTTCAGCAAGCCCGAGGATAATTTTTTCGTCTAGTAAAGGTTCACCCTCTTCATCATAAAAAACAGGTATTGGAACACCCCACGACCTTTGCCTTGATATGCACCAATCAGGCCGGGATTCTAAGAATCCACGAATACGATTCTTTCCCCAATCCGGTGTAAACCCAACAGAATTAACCTGCTCCATACACTTTTTCCGTAACCCATCTTTGTCCAATTCAACAAACCATTGATCCATTGCCCTGAATACAACTGGTGTTTTACTACGCCAACAATGAGGATATTGGTGATTATGCTCGTGTAATGCGAGCAAACTGCTTCCCTCCCGTAGAATATCCAAGACGATTTCATTAGCTCGGCAACCACTTGCTTTTTCCAGAATGGATACCCCAACAAGGGACTGGGGAATTTGACCATCATCAACATAACACCCATTATCGTCTAGTGGGCAGTAAACCTCTAAACCATTCTGCAATCCGGTAATATAGTCATCCAAGCCGTGACCGGGAGCAATATGCACACACCCGGTTCCAGATTCAGTCGTCACATATTCAGCGGAAACAACCGGACTTTTACGGTCAATGAATGGATGATCAGTCTCTCGAGACACAAGTTCATCACCAGCGACAGTCTTTCCTTTTTGAAAATCTACAATACCACATGCTGTGATAAAATTGTCACAAAGTTTATCGGCAACCCAATAAGTTTTTTGGTTAGTAATTACTTCTATGTATGCTTCCCTTGGATGAACAGCGATCGCAAGATTTGCCGGCAAAGTCCAGGGAGTTGTAGTCCAAATTACCAAATACGACTCATTGAAATCTCCATCCTCCTTATTTTTTAGACGAAAAGGTACATAGATGGACGGGCTGATATGATCCTTATACTCAATTTCGGCTTCAGCAAGGGCAGTTCTGCATGGAATTGACCAATAAACTGGCTTTTTACTACGATAAACCAAATCCTTTTTAACAAATTCAGCAAATGTTCGAATTATTGCAGCTTCATAGCTACCATCCATAGTTTTGTATTCCTGCTTCCAATCTGCAAGAACTCCCAACCTTTGAAACTGAGTACGTTGGGTCTCAATAAAACTTTTCGAAAAATCCTGACAAGCCTGACGTAAAGAAAGAACATCAAATTCCTTTTTTTCTTTTTGCAATGCTTTGCTTACCTTGTGCTCGATTGGCAAGCCATGGCAATCCCAACCGGGAATGTATGGTGTTCGAAAACCACAAGAATTTTTATACCGGGTAATTACATCCTTTAAAGTTTTATTCAACGCTGTACCAACATGTACATCTCCATTGGTAAAAGGAGGTCCGTCATGCAGAATAAAGC
>ERZ807291.5237-NODE-5237-length-16447-cov-6.089739_pt1 | contig 16447 bp, 18 predicted proteins | sample MGYA00521257_ERZ807291 | MGnify/ENA primary metagenome ERZ807291 (study PRJEB31413, sample SAMN03169783) | marine metagenome | biome: Marine; feature: Water; material: Subsurface seawater | place: North Sea | collected 2011-04-28 | depth 1 m m ...
AATATAAAAAATTCTTTTGGTTTATTTTGATGATTAATATAAGAGAATTCATATATGATATCAATATTTTTATCAATTTTTGAATATAATTTATACTTGTCACAATCAATAATAGTTTTAGATGGTCTAGATGTTGTATTTAAATATGTACAATCATCATAATTTAGAGATGTTAAAGTATTTGATATACTAAACATTATTATTAATAAATAAATATTAACTTTAAATCTTATTTATTAATAATAGTAATGTATGGTTTTATTATAACTACTCACTATAATAATTATGATTTAATCTTTAAATCCTTAACATTATTAATAAAACATATTCCAAATGACTCATATATAATAGTATACATAAATGAAACAAAATGCGATAAAGTATTAAATTTAAGTACAGAATTTAAAAGTACAGAATTTAAAAGTACAGAATTTAAAAGTACAGAATTTATTTATATAGACGATCAAGTTAAAAATAATGGATTAACAGGTACTTGGAATGCCGGTATATTAAAATGTATAAAAAAAAAATGTGATGTTATTTCTATACTCGGACATGATACATTTGTAAATGAAAGTATTAAATTATTATTAAATAAAGTTAAAGATTCACAAATTAATAATAAATTAGAATATTTTGCACCACTTTATTTTAATTATAAAAATAAAACAGACGAACTATGGCAAGATTCTATACATTATAAAAAACATAATTGTAAATTCTTGATTGGTTCATTTTTATCATTCCCTATAAATTCACTTATAAAAATGATAGAAAAATATGATTTTTATTTTGATGAATTAAAGTATCCATTTGGATATAATGATATAGATTTTTATGAAAAATTTATTAATATTGGAGGAAAAGGAATAATTATTAATGAATGTATATTGGACCATGAATATAAAAGAAGCTGGGTTGATATGAAAAACATTAATTGGATTGAATATATGAGACAACATGGACTTAATATATAATTATTCAAATTGCCAATGCTGAAGTCTAACATCACCAAGTATATTATATACTGAATCATATCTATCTCCATACCATGGTGTTTTTTCTATTATTTTTTTAGAATCATATTTATCATTCGGATACCACCAAGTAGGTGCTTTATGACAACTTGAACAATTTTGAGTTTCAATAGTGTTATTTGGATTCCATGCTTTATTTTCTAATCTTTTATCTATTATATCTTCATGTTTAGATAAATATTTTTCTGCATTTATATTTTCTTTTTTCTGTTCATTAATTGTTGGAACATTTCTAAAATTATCTAAATTTAACAAAAAAACAATTATTATAATTAATGTTATGACAATAACAATTTTTAACATTACTTATAATAATTAATTATTTTTTTTTCTTTTTAATTAATAATAATGGTAAGCTTATTAAATTTTACAAATGGTAAAAGTTCAGAATATTATTCAAGCCCATCTGAAATAGGATTTAATGTACAGGGTAATATAGGTGCAATATTAAATGATACTTCATGTGAAAATATTACAAGTATTCAAGGAGGAATATGTGTTAATCAAAAAAATAAAACAAAAGACCCAGGTACAATACTTAATAATATACATCTAAGTAATAGACATAATGAATATGAACCATATTACACAGAACAAGACACAGAAATAATAACAAATGGTATAGAACAATCTCAATTATTACCACATTATACAAATGGAATACCTAATATGATATTAGGACCTTCACCAAATTTAACTTTAAACGGAGTTGGATATCCTTCATTATATGGAGAAACAACCGCATTCATAAATAACCCAAATTTAATTAATAATCCAAATAATAACATAGGTCATCAAGTTAGCTCAATGGGATTAGCAAATATAAATGGTTCTCGTGGTTTAGGACAAGGAAAATATTCTACAATCGATATGAATCAAAGCAGAAATGTTCCAAAATTAAAAGTTAAAACAAACGAAAATGGTATTTATTATTCTACACCAGTATCATGTGACCCAAGTATTCCACTATATCAAGTAGGAGATTGGACTGAATTACCTGGTAATTTTATGTCAGAATGGGAAAAAAGTCTCAATTAATTAATCTTTTACACATAGAATACTTTGTTGTTAGCTTTGACCTTCCTTTTACATCTTTTTCTATCATTAATTGTTTTAATTGAGAATATGTATTATTAAAAACACATTCTAATGTATTTTTAAATGGAGCTTCTAATTCATCAATAATAATAGAATCCTTATAATTTTTTTTTAATGAAATAAATTCAAATAATTGTTTATTTCCTTTTGAAATCGAGGTATCAAGTGTTATATTTAATATATTCTCCAAGAAATTATTAAGTCCTCCAAAATCTTTTAATTGATAATTTGGAGCTTTTAATCCTGGGGTCGCATTTACTTCTAATAACCATGGTTTAATAATACCATTCTCATTTTCTAAATGAAAATCAAATGCTATATATTGAAAACAATTATTATTATAATTTAAACAGATTAAATCATTTTTTATTGACTTAATTGTATTCTGAACTATATCTTTTACACTCTTAATTAATATTTTATACTCTTCATTACTGATTAATTCCGAAGTTAAACCTGATAAATCTTTATAAGCATCACCAGGGTCTTTTTTAAGTATATTATTATAATAAAGACTTCCATAGTATAAATTTGTTAAATTACAGAATTCTGAATTATTTTCATCGCATGAATTATATTCTTTTGCAGCACAAAATATTAAACTTTTTTTATATAAATATACATTTAATTTTTTATCTATTTTATTTAAAAGTACATATATTCTTAAATGACTTTTTCTTCCATATTTATCATCATATTTAACTCCTGATATTCCAGTCTTATTTAATTTAATTAAATATGGATTATCTAAATACTTAGAAATAATCCAAGAGTCTTCATTTGATTTTTTTATACTCTCTATTATATATTCTTTATTCTCAGATATTATAATACCTATTCCTTGTTGTCCTGACGACGGTTTTGCTATAAATGTTTTAATATTAGTCTCAGTCATTTTTGATAATAAAGAACTATCAGAATCATTTTTATCTACTATAATAGTCCAGGGTATTATAGAATCCCAATTTTTAACATTCATTTTAATTTTTTTAGTTAATTCTGATTTATCACCTAAATAAAATCCTAAACTTGTTATTTTATTTAATACTTTCTGTTTTGCATCATAAGGAAATATTTCTCTTAATAAATTAATAACATAATCTTTACCAAGTACTTCTATTTTACTTATAAGATATTTACTTATCGGTGACATACCTCTAAATCCTATACCAGATGGTGAATATTTTGCATATGGAAAAGAAGAATATTTATTTTTATCTAATATATTATACATTTCATTATAAACTTTACTTGTAGATGTATCTGTTATACCTAGTGTAAACGGTGTATATACTTTTTTTCTTTTTATTATATCTTTCTCCGTTGTTACTAAAAAATCTTCATTATTATTAATTATACCACCTGGTATAACTGTATCAACAGTTAATGATAATACATTATTTAAAAAAGATTTAACATTTACACAATGTTCATTGTTCTTATCATATCTATTCCACCAATCTGAAAATCCTACAAATGGTCTTGAATTTGCTTCAAGTAACCATGGTTTGCTTTCTGAATCTATTAATATATCCAGAGCAAAATAAGAAAAACATCCTGAATCTTTTGACTTAGAGTATTTATTTAAACAACTTAAATATCTTTTACATTTATCAGCCATTGTATTAACTATATTATACATTCCAGGAATTACATTTTTATTCCATGCTTCTTTTCCAAGCGGATAATTTGTCTCATCTACTACTCTTGCAAAATCTAAATATGTTCCAACAGTAGCTGCTTCTAATTTTTTTGAATTATAATCAGTAGTACCATTATTTTGTATATTTTCAAATAGTTCATAATTTTCTTCTGTATTTAATAAAGTTTGATAATATTCTTCTATATTTGAAGGGTCTAATTGAGTTTTTGAATAATCTGTTAATTCTTCTAATGCTAATTCAGAATAACCTTTCGAATATAAATAACTTGTAAATTCACCATCTATAATAGTCCATAAACACCAGAATCTAAACTTATTAATACGCCCGATTGAATCATTAAAAGATTTACCCTGTAATTCTTTTATTTCTGGAAATTTAATAGAAGTTTTACTTGGACCATTTAATTTCCATAAAAAACTTTGTATAAATGATGATAACATCCAAGTAGAATATTGTTGTTCTTCATTTGTTTCTACGGCATATTTATTATTCTCGGGTAAAATAATCCATTGTTTAATAAAAGATATTGTTAAATCAGATATTTTTTTAATTGCTAAACCGTCAGATAATGTACCGGATGATGGTTTAATTACAAAATATTCACTTTTATTTTTAGATTTAAATTCTTCTATTATATTAGTTAATTCTGAATCATCATTATTTATATCAAATGATATACTTATTGGTATATAATCTTCATTTTCAAGTAAATTGTATAAAATACTTTTATTTGATAAAATTCTTGTTATAGTATTTATTTTAGAATCTATTAATGATTTTGACATAATTTCATGTATTACATCTTTTGATTTAAAATCTCTATCCAGTATTAAATCATCTATAAATTTAATTTTATCAGAATCATCAAGAGTTTTAAATAATCCAGTATTTACATCTGAAACTGGTCCAATATCCGATAATCCAACTGATAATCCAATTTTTTTATACTTATATGGATTTATTATTTGTATATAATTTCTTTGTTTTAATAAATCATAAAATAAATAATTATAATTTGTTATTTCTCTATATGTATTTTGATGAACAAAAAGTAATTTATCTTGTATATTTGAACCACGATATTCATCTATTTTATTTACAATACTTTCTATTAATCTTATAGTATTTTCACTTAGTTCCAATGAATAATCAAATAATATATTTATGTTATTTATTAATTTACTTTCGTCGTTAGTTAAAGTTAAATTATGTTTTTCTTTTTGGATATTTAAATATATTTTTAATGGAATTAAAGGACTTATGAAAAATGTATTCATTTATATTAATTATAAATATAATAATTTGTTAATTAATCTCTTTTAATCTATACCATTTTACTATTATCCACTTCTCACCATTTTTAATAGGATTACCACCATGTTCGGAATCTTTTATTATATCACATAATCCATTATTTAAATTTATACTCTTATTACAATTTAAAAAAACAAGTGCTTTTCCTCTTTTTGGCTTTATATTTAAATTTAATCTTGGAAAATGTGTCTCACCACCTTCATAATTATCATTTAAATATATTATAACGGATAAATATCTTATAGAAGTAAATCTATTATAATCTTCTTTACAATGTTTTAGATGTGATTCATCAGATTGTGTTGGATGACATATATCGTAATGTGGTTTATATTCTTCTTTTTTTTTATAATTTATTAATGTACTTTCTTCTCCGTTTTTCAAATTTAATTTTATTTTTGAATATTTATTAACTAAACTTAATATTTTTTCATCTAAAATTTTATCATATAATACAGTATCAGAACTGCTTCTTACCACATTATCTATTTTTTCATCACTTAAAAGAGTACTTTTATTTAATTTTTCTTTATTTTCAGATATATATCTATCACATTCTTCATTTGTTAAAAAATCATTTATTTCAAATATAAACTTTTCATTAATGTCATTAAATTTAGACTTTTTATTAACTACTACTACTACTACTACTACGACTGCAAGTGGTAATAAAAAATAAAACATTTTTAATGCAATAATTATTATAAAAAGTAATAATAACAACAAATAAAACATATTTATTATTATTATTTATTATTTATTATTATTAATTTAATGTAAATCTTTATTTACAATTTTAGGAAACAATTCAAGGATTTTGTCAAGACTGATATTCATGTTCCATGATTTACTAAATGAATCCCAATTACCATTTCCTTTAATTAAATCTTTATTATCAAATGTTCCTGGACCATGAATATTAATTCTTCCATTTGATTCTGAATAAAATAGTTCTTTCTCAACTTGCGGAGAACTACTCTTAATTTCATCTGGAACTGGGACATTTCCAAGAACTTTATTACTAAACTTAATGTTTTGAGCAATTAGGTCAGTATTAACTGAAACAAGTCCTTTTTCTAAATTTTCTAATTTTCTTGCATTTTCATTTAGTTGTTTTAAAATAGAATCGAGTTTATTATTGACTTCTTCGTTCATTTATATTTTCTTATAAATTTAATGTTTAAGTAAATTAAAAAAATATTAGTTAATTATATTGTATGGAATATTTATTTGGAGAAACAAAAAAGAAATGTCCGAAAGGTAAAGTTATTAATCCAAAAACTGGAAGATGTGTAAATAAAAATAGTCCAGTTCTTAAAAAATCAGTTAGTCCAAGACGCAAAAGTCTTCTTCCAAAAAAGAAACCAAAAAAAGAAATAAATTATTCAAGAAAAAGCATTAAAAGTCCATATATTAAACCAGTAAAAAATAAAAAGGATAAAAAAATAGGTAATAGATTATCAGCAAGAGCTATTTATAATGAACATGGTAATGAATATATAGGTAAAGAATTTGATATTTTACAACCAGATGGTAATTATAAACAAAAATTTTTACGTTTAAGGTCAAATGGTAGTCCTTATTTTTCTAATAAATTTGGGAGTCATTTAACTTTTCCATTAGTAAATAATAGAAGAGGACCTATTTATAGTGATATGACTGGATATAAAAACTCTTGGCCTGATAATTTATTTATTATTCCACCATCAGGAGTTAGAAGACCTACTCGTTTTGGTAAGACTTGCTTTGGATGAGGCTTTCTAAATAAAAAGAAGAAAAAGAATGAATTCGGTAAGACTTGTTTTGGATGAGGCTTACCAAATAAAAATTAATTTTTTTAATTTAGATTTATAAATGACTTTTTTTATTTAAATCACTTAGTGAAGTAAAAAAACGAGAAAATAAATCAACTACTTAAACACATATTTTACAAAATTAAACAAATGGAAAAAACACCAGAAAATAATAAAATACTTAACCAAGAAGAAATAAGAAATAAAATTAAACATAGATTCAAATCTAAAAAAAATAGAATTGAATTAACAGATGAAAATAAAGAAATAATAAATCAATTTAATTCTAGGGAAGAATTAAAAAATAAATTAAAAGAAACAATAAAAAATAAAACTGATTCAAGAAATAAAAACAATAAAAAAGAAAGTCCTAAAAATGTAAATGAAATTGCACAACAGTTAATTCATGACCCAAATTATATAAGTACAATGATAAATAAAATGAAAGAAGAAAAATATGATATTAATGATAAAAGTGAAATGATAGATATGTTAGAAAAACTTAAAAATAAACCAGATTTAATACAAAAATCCTTGGAAAGAATTAAAAAAGAGCCAGAATTATTAAAAAAATCCATACAAAAATAAATAATTTAGCGTTTTTCTTTTAAAACATTATGTTCTCGAAATAATAATTTAGTGTTATTTGGAACATTTAATATTTTTTTAATAATAGTCTCAAAATTATTTTTATATTTCATATCACTAAACCAAAATTCAATTCTATAAATTATCTTATATTCATATGAACAATCAACAATTCTAACTCCATTTAGTATTTCTGAGTGTTCAAATTCTCCACCGATAATACTTACAAGTAAATTAATCCACATATTATCTATATTTTTATCATTAAATCTTTTAATACTCCACTCAAACCCATCAATATTATATTTATCTTCCCATGCCGGAAAAACATTCTTTCTAAAAAAACTAATTGCACCAGGTGTTTCACCTGTGCTTTTTAATATTTTAGCATTAACACCATCATAGAACATTTGAGTTGGTTTTGGTATATTATTAAAAGTTCCCCAAAAAGTTGCAATATTATCAATTTCTATTAATTTTAATGTATTATCATTATATAATTTAGTTGTGTTTTTTGAATGAAAATATACAACCCATTTATCATTTAATTTAATCTGTTTTCCATATTCTTTTAGTTCTTCTGACGTAAATGCTGTATATTCACGAGTTTCTGCTAACATTATTAAAATAGTAAATAATGTTTTTAAATCATTATTTACTATTTACATTTACTATTTTAATTTAAAGAAGTAATAAGTATTAATTAAATGAGAATTCAAGTAGATTTAAGAGAACCAAATATTTTAAAAGATGCCTTTGAAAACTCTGAATTACTTAATTTAGATTTAGGAGATTTTATTATAAGAAATGATAATGATACAATAATGGCTATATTTGAAAGAAAAACTATTGATGATTTACTTGCAAGTGTTAAAGATTCACGTTACACAGACCAAAGTGAAAGACTTTCAAATTTAGATATCGATAAAAATCATATTTATTATATTATAGAAGGTAATAAATATAACTATATAGGGATACAGAATAAAATTTTATATTCATGTATTTATTCACTGTCATATAAAAAAGGATTTTCTGTTATATTTACTAATAATACTATTGATACAGTTAAATTCATAAAAGAAATTTATAATAGAATAGAAAATAATAAGGACACAATTAAAAGAAATATTTCACTAATTAAAAAAGAAATAGTTTCAAAAGAAAATATTTATTCATTAATGTTAAGTAATGTACCCGGAATTGGATTAAATACATCAAAAGAAATATTAACTAATTTTGATGGTCAATTGATTAATTTAATAAAAACATTAAGAGAAAATAATGATTGTTTAGATACTTTAAAAATTAATAATCGAAAATTAAGCAAAAAAATTATTGAAAATATTAAAATATATTTATTATAATTACTTACAAATGATTTCTGCAAACTGGGATATATTCATTTGTTCCAATTAGCTTTTGAGTTTTAATCGAATTTGTTCTTTTTGTAAAATTTGCTTTTGTTCCATCTTTGCAGACTTTACAAAATGCATAAAGTCTTGTAATATTATCACACATTGGAATTAAATCTAATATTTCACCAAATGGACTTTGTTTATAATCTCCATCGAGACCTGATATATATATTTTTTTTGAATCTTTTAGTGCTTTAATAGTAAAATCTTTTAAGTTTTTAAAGAACTGTGCCTCATTAATACAAATTACAGAATATTCTGAATAGTCTATGGACATCAAATCATCCGAAAATAGACATGGAATCTTATTTAAATCATGAGTTGACATTTCTGTATCAGAGTAACGTTTATCTTCAATATAATTAATAATAAGTACGTTTTGGTCAATACTTCGTAACCTTTTTGCAATTCTGAGAAGTTCAGTCGTTTTTCCAGAAAACATACATCCAATAATTAAATTTAATTCAGCCATGTTTATGTATTAAATTTAATTATATTATTTTTTTAAATACTAAATTAATTAATTTCTCCAATTTTCACCAATTCTTGAATACCCAAATGTTATTCTGTCTTGGGGAGGTGTTGTCATTCCTTCTTTTACTGGAAACAATGAACCCTGTAATTCAGTTGAATAATGTTTTCCCCCATTAAATTGATTAGAAGATTGATTCCAATATCCAATACCATTTGCGTTATATCCTCTTCCAGTTGGATTATTTCCTTCTATACCAGGACCAATTTTAAAATTTCCAGAAATAGGAGAATATCTTTGAAATACCCCTTTTGCCCAATTAAAAGGAGGACTTATATTATGTTGGCTTATAATTAAATTATTTGTATAATCTTTCATTAATTTAATAAAATATTTTTTTTTTTAAATTAATAAATTACCTCCACTAATAATATCTTTTACATTATCCCAGACTTTATTTGTATCACCTTCACTTTTTTCATTATTCACAAATAAAGTAACTTTTCCCTTTGATGGACTAATTGCTTTATCTTCTTCTACTAAATCTAAATTAAGTAAAATTTTTCCATTTTTAATTGATGTAGATTTTACTTTATATTCTTCTTGTTTAGTTTTAGTTATAAAAATACTATTTTTTTCACCATCTGAATTATTAAATCTATAATGTTCAATAGAATCTGATATATTAACATCTAAATTATCTAAATTAAAAGATAATTGTTTTCCATTCCAGTCAGATTCTCTTATATTTAAAGAATATAATTTATTATCCATGTTTATATATTATTATTTTATTTCTTTAAATTAGTATTAGTAGTAGTAGTAGTATTATTAGTAATTAGTAATTATTTAAAGATTTAAATTAGTATTATTAAAGATGGTATCAGAACAAGACCTAACACATGAAAGAGAATTAATTTGGAAAAATTTAATTACTATTTTTAATGAAAAAAAGAATATTCCAGATGAATTATTAATTCGTCGTCAAAAAAAAATGATTAATTTAACTAATATATATGGTAAAAATAAATTTAAATCAATTACAGTACTTAACAATTATCTAACAAGTAAAGATAAATTATTAGGAGAACAGGTTTTTTGGAACACTGTTAATAGAAAATTAAAAAATAGTACTTAAAAATAGCACTTAAAAAATAGTAATTAAACATGGACGTTATTGATGATATTACACGTAATACCGGTAAATATTTATTAAAATTTGATAATAAAATTAGTAAATATGATGGTTACATCAGTACAATTAATTATCGAGTTATTAATATAACTGACCCAGATATTATAAATTTCTATGATATTACAACTCTTCCAACTATATGTATTTATAATAATAAAAACTTAATTGAAACTATTGAAGGATTTGTCACTAAAAGTGAATTATTAAAAAAGTTAAATAATACTTTTAAAAATTAAAATTAAAATTAAAATATTGGGTAATATTATAAATGGGAAGTTGTTGTGATAATAATGCTGCGAATATTGCTTCGGTAGAAACTAATTTACAGAGTAATATAACTGGGGTACAAACTAATTTACAGGCTAATCAGGATGGTCTACAAGTACAAATTAAAGATAATGAAAAAACTATTAATGATAAAACTCAAAGAAATGCGAAATTAACATATGATAATTTTTTTAAAGCACGGGTCGACCACACTAATGAATCCGGTAATTTAATGAGAGGTGGAAACTATCAAAATGACGGAAAAGTACAAGGATATTCCTTAGCTTTATTTAGTGATACTGAAATACTTTATGAAAGTCATGGAGGATTTCCATCATTAGAAGCTGGTTCAAGACAAATATATAATAATAAAACTTTATATCAAACTGCATCTACTGGTAAATTATTTGCAGCTACGATATTAGCTAAATTAATTACACTTGGATTATTAGATTTTGATGCTGATGTATCTGATTATCTACCAGTTAATATGCGCAATATTGGAGGTAAATTCAGAAATCCCTGGTTTCCAGATAAAGTAATAACTACAAGAATGATATATAATATGAGCGCACAAATAGTAGGTCAATTTCCATATGGACCTGCGAATGAATATGCTGAATCAGACCCAGCCGGTCAATACATTGGAGGTCTCTATGATGCTCCATCTATGTTAACATGGGCGTCTGAACTTGGTATGACACCTGAACAAATTCAAAATTTAAAAGATGCTGGACTTGGTACTGTATGGGCTTTTGAAAAAGGTCAAACAACAGCAACATCCGGAGTACCAGTTGAATTAGAGGGTTGGGAAAAAATAGGTCTTGATGAAGATTATTCTAAACCAGATGGTTATAGATATGGATTATTACGTGAAGAAGCTAATGAAAATTCTTACCTTAGTTTACTATTAGAATATGCACCAAAAGCTTTTTTCAGAAATGTTGAACCTGGTACTGATGAAAATTATACTGATTTACATTATGATGTAATAGACCAAATTATAGAACATGTTTTAGGTGTAACATATGAAGAAGCTTGTCAAGAACATATATTCGGTCCATTAGGATTAACACATACACATACTTCATGGTCACAGTTTTATGAACAAGTTCCTCCTGTAACTGACCCAGATACTGGTATAACAAAAAATTATGCTTTAAAAGCAGAATATGAAGATGCAGAAATGAATCGTGGAGCAATATATGGTCAGTCCAAAACATGGGAAACAGTTGGATTAATAGATTGGATGTGGGGAAGAAGTGCGCAATCAACTATTACATGCAAAGATGATATAATTACATTAATGCGTATGATAATGGGTCGTGGTACTCCACCGGGAGGGGTACAGGTATTTAGTGAAGAAGCTATGAATATTATGAATTTAACAGGAGGAGTTTCAGGATATGGTTTTACTGAGTCATCCACAGAACAAAAAAGATTTCCCTGGCCTAAATATAATACAAAAACAACAACCGATGGTAAATTAAATTTAGTTGGTCATGGTGGTTCATTAACAGGTGGTAAGTCAGTATTAGCAGGAAACATAGAAGGTAATATAGGATTAGTTTTGTTTTCAAATGGTAATAATAATTGGTATGGAACAACACCAGCTATGTATGATTTTCCTTCATATTTAGGAGGAACTGTATCAGAAACAGTTAATTCTTTATTTGAATAAATACTTTTAAAGAATAAAATTAAATAGTATTAACAATGGATTCACTATGTGACCAAATGAATTATTCAAAATTAAGTTGGAAACCAAGTTTTCATTTTATAAGTGATTTAAATACAATAATTGATTTTATTAAATTTAAAAAAGTAGAAGATTATAAAATTTTTGATATATGTATGGAATGTAATAATAATTTAAACTGGAATAGTGACAAATTTATTACTATATTAGATTATAATTGGTTAATATCTCATGGAAGAACTTATATTAATAGTAAATTAGTTTATCCTATGAACAACAATTCATTTAACGAATTAGTAGATTTATTTAATTTACAATTAGAATAATTAATTAATTAATTAATAATTAATAAATAATAATAATAATATATGAACTTAGTTACTATTATTATTTATTTAGTTATATTTTTAGTCGTTATAATAATAAGTAAATTACTCGCACATTTTACAATACCATCAGTAATTGACACAAAAAGTAATAAAGATTCTTTTAATAGTTATTTTAAACAAGTATATAATGGGAATGGATTAAATGATATTCCATTACTTATTAAATATAATGATGAAAGTGATGCACTTGTAAGTCTATTAGAAAGTAAGCCAGAAAAAAATTCAATAAATATTAAAAACACACTTTATTATTTTAATTTTTTCTGGGATTCATGTCCGGATTCTATAAGAGATGAATATATAATGTCTATAAATTTATCAGTAAAGTGGCCTCCTGCGATGAATACAAGATATAAACTAACTGCTATGCCTTATCCTAAATCTAAATCAATAATTGGTGGTATTTATCAGTTAATATCAAATACATCTGATTCGGTTACATTTCCTGGTTGGTTTATTTCAAGATATAATCCACAAAACTTCAATAATAATATATATAATGATAATTATTTTCATAGTAATCAATGGGTTGAAGTTACTCATGCATGTTATGCGCCACCAGGACAAGCATACCCATTTTGCGATGATGGAGGATGGTGGGCTTATTTAGCAGTAGGTTCGGGTGTATTTTGGAATACAAAAAATACTATTGTAGCCAAAAATAAATTAGATTTACTCTATAAATTATATAAAAAAAGTGATGGAATATTTGGACTATCCATAGATGATATGACAGACCAATTAATAGGTAAAGGTGGGGGTTTTTCTATAACTCGTGCATTATTTCAAGTTGTTGAATCGGTTGAACGTTCTAAAAAGCCGAAAGCATTAGTGGGATTCAAGAGTATGAAACAAAGTGAAACTGGAAAAAGTGCATGGTCAAAATGGATTACTAATACTTTTATTTTAATTTATTTAATTGTTATATTAATAATTTACTTAATAAAGAATTTTTCATGGGTTAATTTAGGAATTATAATTGTATTAATAGCTGTATATTTATATTTTTGGACTTTTGTATTTACAGAAAGTTTTATAAGAGGATTTGGATGGATAACATTAGATATAGCTTTAAAAGAAACTAATATGTCTACAAAAGAATTTGTAACAGAATGTATTACTGGTAATTTAAAAAATCCGGTATGTAATAGTTTAGCGATGACACAAATATTTGATATTGCATGTGAAATTCAAGCAAAGAAAGCTGGATATGATTCTTTTATATTAACTACTCAACCAAATAAATCGGGTTCTTGGGCAGTTGAAATATGCGACCTTACTAATTTTACAGAAGGAGATAAAATAGCAATAGATAATGGTATATGTGGAGGTATTAACAAAAAAACAAATAAACCTAATATTCAATTTAAAACCGGACCTTTAAGACCTGCTATACAAAAACCTGGATTTGCAGGTACAGTATTTTGTGATTGTAATGAAAAAGACAATTTTAAATGTGTTTCATGTAAAGGAACATTGTCAGAACAAATTTGTAAAATTTAATTAAAATTAATTACAATACACAGAAGCATCAGTACCAGATAGTTTAATATTATCTAACCACTGACTATAATTTTTTTCTTTTCCCCAGTATTTTACATCATTCATAGACGTCATTCCCGTATCAAATTCTGGTAAATTATCTCCGCATCCTGATTTTTTCTGGTCACACTTAGAACAAAATTCAGTTGGACTATTACATATATTTGTGACTGTTTTACCGTTATCTATTAAACAATTATTATTATAATAACATACTTTACCTTGTGTTTTTTTACATTGACTTGGACCAGGACCAGGACCAGGACTTGGACCAGGACTAGGACATTTACTTGGAGGAACTTCTTTGGGCCAATATCCATTTGGATTTGTATCACTATAAAAAACTGTATCATCTCTACCAGGACAATATTCACATGTTGTAGCTCTTGATTCCGCATTTGAACCACAATGTTGTGTAATAACCTCTGTTTTTAGTTCAGAAGGACATTGAATTTTTGTTGCTGTAACTTTTGGATTTGTACTATGAGCCCATAATCCCATTTTTGATGTTATTGTAGGGTCTATTCCCTGTATTGCTACATCAAAATGAAGTGGGTGCATATCCATATTTTTACATATAAATTCACCTTTATCATTAAAACAATCAGGAGAATTCCACTCAATTTTTCCATCCTTATTTGCAGGTCCAGATGTATCTGCCGGAGCTAAAACATTATTAAATGATGGAAAATGTCCTGAATATGTACCCTTTGGATTTGGAGTCCAATTTGCAGTATCTGGTCTCTGGGCTACACACCAATTATAATTATTCCCATATGCATTTGCATCCTCACATGTATCAATAACTACTGCATTAATACTTTTATTATTGGTATCATCAGTTAATTTCCAGCATGTTCCACAACCTCCACCACCAGAAGAACAGTTTGATGTAAATTTTGAAGCAAATCTGGTTGCAATTGTTGAACCACCGAGAGAATTTCCACTTGGAGTATTAGTATTAAATGGTGACTGAACCCAAGAAGGTGAAGCTACACCAACCCAATATTCTCCTTTTGAATCTTTCCATGGGTCACCTCCATTATTTTTTCCGCTTAATTTATCCATTATTTTACTCCCATTACACATACAAGCAGTTGCTGATCCAAAAGCAAAATCAGTTGTACTTGCTTTTGTTTTTAAATTTTCATCTTTTAAATTTATTGGTTTACATAATTCATCACAATCATAATTACTAAAATTTTTATTACAATTTGTTACACAAGTATTTAATGATTTTTTATCATCCCATAAATTAAATTTAGGGCAAGACCAACCGAATGGTTTAATAGATGTTTTATAATATATATCAGTTGTAGTTTTATCTTGAAGTATAGTTATTTCATTACATTTTAGAAGTTTATCATTTATTAGAATAGATTTATTTAACTTGTATTTATTACCACTATCAAGTGTGAAGTAACTATTTATAGAATCAACTGAATAAGATTTACTATGTTTACTACAATCTTTTGAATCCATCCATGTACCTTTACTACTATTACATACTAATTCATTACAAGCATTACCATCATCAAACCACCAATTATTATCACCTCCTTTATAGCAACATACCTTGGATGGTTTAATACCCTTAATCCAATAACTACCTATATTTAATTTATTATTAGTACATATACCATCTTTTGGTATAATATCACATTTATCACATCCATCTTTTAAATTACAGCAGCTTGGAACAATTTGATTTTCACAATGAGGCAAACATTGTGCATAATATTTGTCTTTTCTTATACAAAGTGAGTCAGTAGGACAACAATTTAATTTACTACAATCGCCATATAAATTTGATTTAGAACAACTGTCAGTACTATTAATTTTGTCTCTACATGGTGCATTTGAATAAGAATCATCACATTTTGGTAATGTTAGATTTGATTGTGGTGGCCAGTTAATTGCAGAGGGTGAAATAAAAGGTGGGCAACTTTTTGACGGACCTGGACTGGGTGG
>ERZ807291.5249-NODE-5249-length-16396-cov-7.103972_pt1 | contig 16396 bp, 14 predicted proteins | sample MGYA00521257_ERZ807291 | MGnify/ENA primary metagenome ERZ807291 (study PRJEB31413, sample SAMN03169783) | marine metagenome | biome: Marine; feature: Water; material: Subsurface seawater | place: North Sea | collected 2011-04-28 | depth 1 m m ...
TAACATCTAAATTTGTTAGTTTGTTAATTAACTCTTCCACATCATCCGTTGCCTTAGGTCCATTTCCACTTGAACCATAAAAAGACCTAAGTTCTACAATTCCTATTTTAGTAGTCTTTTCGTTATGTTGAACATTATGAACTGAGGCCTTAGCGAGATTAGAAGTTAATTTTATTTTATCTCTTATAATCCTTACAACTTTTGATGAACTTGGATCGTTAATGGGTCTTATTTCTAGCCTTACAAGTGTATCTTTCGGGCCTTTAATAAGTTCTACTATTTTTGATAATTTCATATCAACTACATCTGTAAAATTACCTTCGGACTGTGCCACTTTTAAAATAATATCTTCTGGATTAAGTTCTAACGATGCTTCTGCCGGACCTCCTGGAAGTAACTCTTTTATTGTACAAAATCCATCAACATCAGACAAAACAGCTCCTATTCCAACCAACTCATTGTTCATGGATTGATCAAATTTTTCTTTTTCCTTTATGTTCATAAAGGTTGTATGAGGGTCAAACATTTGCGTCAAATTTGTTAAATAGAGTTCTTGAACATCGGTAGATTCAAACTCATTTATATTTTTAATCCAACGTTCATACCTCTTTTTTACCCTGTCTTTGGATTCCTTTATAACATTAGCAAATTCGCTTGAATCCAAGAAAGCATTACTGGCATTAGCATCAATATTAAATAAAATATCAGATAGGACCTCATGTTTAACCAGACTTTTCCAAGAAGAAATAAGTTGATCTTCGTTGATATCCCACCTTTTCTTATCCCTGTTTGTATTGTAAGATACATTTCCATCAAACTTAAGGTCCTCCTCAAGCCACCGTAGGGCCCAATTTAACCTTTTGATAGCATTTGTTTTGTAAGCATTGTATATTTCAAAGCCCGGCAATAAATTTCCTTGTTTAAAAAGAGTTTTCAAAGTTGCTGAATATCGATTGCAAAAGCCACTCACTTCATTTTGTGTAAAATACAGTTTTTGTTTATCAAGTTTCTCCAAATAACTAAGCAAGCATTTAGTTGAATTTAATTCGTCAATAGAAACTTTTTTATAATGTGCTTTTTCCAATGCTTGTATAAGCCATTGAGTTTCTTGCTGCATAATAAACGTAGATTTTAGTTCGGAAGACCCAAAACCAAAAGATATAAGCGAAAATACACAAATCATAAACTTCGCAATACGAACTGACTTCGAGTAGTTAATCTTTAACATAATAATTATTAGTTAAATATTTTTTAATTCTTAAGCAAACCTTTAGCCTTTTCTAGTGTTTGCTTTTCTTTCTCAGTTAAGGCTCCGAAGCCCTGTTCATTTATTTTGTCGAGTATTCGGTCAACTTCAACTTGCATATCAACTGAACTAGAAAGATTAACTTTAAAATTTGATCTTTTTATTTTGTTAGCTTTAGAAGGCTTAAAGGCTTTTTTTTTGAAATTAGAAGAGAATTTAAACACATAAGAAGGGAAATAACGGCCTGACTTTATAAATAGATATACGAACGCACCGGACATCATGCCACCCAAATGAGCAGAGTGAGCAATACCACTTGCACCGTGCAGTTCAGAGAATATGAAACCATAAATTTCAATAGCTAAAGTTCCAATTATTATCCATTTGGGTTTTAAGCGGCAGGGAAGGACGAAGAAAAGCAAAAGTGTTATTTCTTGATTTGGGTTTCGTAAACAAAAACAAGCCAAACATGACATAACAACAGCAGATGCACCAATCAATACTTGTTCACTGAAATTAAATATTAACCATAATAAAGCACCAACCAATGAAGATATGCCCACCAACCAAAAAAAATTAATTTTTCCAATATCATTTTCAACAGCTCTTCCGATAAAAAATAAACCAATCAAATTCATGATCAAATGAATTGGGCCGTCGTGTAGTAAAGTGTAAGAAAATGGAATCCAAAGAAAAAACCTTTCTAAACCTGAAGCTGAAAAAGAAAAGAAGTCAAAAATTACAGATTCAATATCTGATGAAATCAAACTACCAAAGGATTGTAAAACAAAGGAACCGATTAAAACAAAAATTAAGATCTCAGAACCCATCTTCTCGCTTCCGGTGAAACGATGCTTCATGTAGGATCTATCATATAACATAGGTTTCAAAATATTGAATTTAATCACCTAGGGCAAACATTGATTGGTAGATTTAAAATATTTTTTATGAATAGTTCAGTAGTTAAAATATACTTTCCTTACATTCTCGTTCTAATCGGGTTAAAGGAATTAAAATTTATTGAAGTAGTTTTTCTTGTATCCTTTGGATTTATACTATGCATAGGCATATATATTAAGAAGAAGAATTTTAAAACTAAGAATATTTTAATCTTACTAATCAGTTTTTTATTAATATATTTAACGCTATATAATTTCACAAATAAAGACACATTAATTGTAGATAGAGAAATATCGGTAACGGGACAAATTTTAGAAATTAGAAATTACGAAAAAGATAGTAATTTAAAAATATGCAAAGTTAATATTACAAATTCAAACTTATTATTAAATAATAAAGATGTAATCTGTATATTTTATAAATTACATAATACTTTTTATAGTAAAGATATAATAAAATTTAAGGGAGTTTTAACTAAAGACAAAAAAGGATCGTTACTTATAAAAAATTGTACAGTTGTGGAAATAAGTAAAAGAAATAATACTGGATTTTCTACTAACATTATAAAGCATTACCTAGAGAAAACATTTAGTAAAATTAGTTTAGATAAAGATATAGAAGCATTCTTGAATGCTATTATACTTGGTAATAAAAATCTTATGAGAACCACAGAAAAAGATATTTATCGTAATAGTGGTACCATGCACTTATTTGCTGTAAGTGGTATTCATGTTGGGTTCATATACCTTCTTCTAAACCTGTTGTTTTCAAATATTTTGAGAAATAAATTTATCTGTCAAGTTTTTATAACAATTGTATTGGCAATTTACTTAGATGTTGTCAATTACCCTCCATCTGCACAAAGGGCATTTACGATGATTGTTTTTTGGCAAATAACAAAATTATTTAATAAAAAGGCAAATTTAATATCTTCACTACTGTGGTCTGCTTTGATTACAGTTTTCTGGGATACCGAACAACTTTTTTCTTTAGGGTATCAATTGTCATATACGGTAGTTTTTGCAATTGTAATAATCTTTAAGACAATAAATTTTAGATATGAGAATAAGCTTACCAATTTTTTGCTATCATCACTAAAGACATCTTATGCGGCATTTTGTGGCAGCATGTTATTGATATTTGATTATTTTGGAATGATTGTACCAGTTTCTATATTAATTAATATGCTTATTGTACCAATTTGCTTTATTCTAATAATCATTTTATTTAGTATAATTATTTTATTTCCACTTATAAATATTTCTTTTTTATCATATGTAATTTATTTTTTTAAGTATGTAATTGATTCTATCATAAATATTTTTACTTATGGAAATCTTACTTATTTTACTTTTGAAGATAGAAATGATATTAATAATTTATATCACTTAATATATCCTTTTACATTTTTCTTTTATAAAAATTTTTTTAGGAATAAATTTATTTATTTAGTGTCATTGATTTTATTACCTTTTTTAATTTTGTTATTCTTTTTCTAAGGAATTCAGGAATTCAATATGCATTTTTTTATCTTCTATTTCTCCCAATGTAGCAAAACCCATTTTACCATTTATTCTCATTAACCTACCAAAAGGTGTTATTGTTTGATGTCCTTCAATTCTTAATTTAATTAAATTTTTTACATCACTCATATAAGTGTAATAATTGAATGACGACAATTGACATATATCTAAAAGGTTATTAATTCTCTCTTTTTCTTCTTCTTTTGCTATACAAATTGTTATGACTTTAATTCCCCTTTTCCTAAAAATTTTGAAATTTTTAGAAATTACTATTAGGTTTTCGCGAGTTATTTCTTCCTTATCACCTAAAGACCAAACATAAAAAAAAGTTGGGCGACTTGTATTATGAGAAATTAGTAAATCAATTTTTTTTTCATTTGCATAGTATAAATTTACTGTTTCCTGAGCGTATCTTTTTTTTATTTTTTCTGCACTTTCTAAGTCACTCTTGAATCGTATTGCTTTGCCAAATGTACGCGTTCGATTAAATTTAAAGTCTTTTTTTGATAGTAGTTTTTGAATGTTTAAATGAAGTTCTGACTCTAATTTATCACTTGGATTTTCGTGATTTCCTATTCTTCCTGAATAAACCAACGAACCTTCCTTATTAAATAAATATACTGAAGGGGTAATTGTAGCATTTAGGGAATTTGTAACAATGTGGTCTTCGCCATCATATATGAAAGGATAGTTAAATATATGTTCTTTGTGTTTTTCTACCATCTCTTTGTAGGAGTCACCGCTTGGCGTAAATGCAAGTTCATTGGGTAAAATCGATTTCTCATGATTAGGTGAAAATACAAATAAATTAAATCCGTCTTTTTTCCACTGTTTATTCCAATCATTTAAATATTTTACATAAATTTGTGAATATTTACAATGGTTGGATAAAAACATAATAATAATACCTTGTTTTCCCTTGAGGTCTTTTTTTTCATAAACCTCTCCATCAGCACCTTTTAAACGAAAGGGATTTATTTGATCTATGCTAAATTCATTACTTTTACAAAACAGGTTGGTATCTGCCACATTAAGAATAAATAAATATATTATTCCACATAGAATTTTCTCTGTACTATACTTTTTATTCAAAACAAATGGTTGATGCCATAAGGTTCAGCACTTATCTTACATCTATATGTACCCAGCAGATAAAATTGGTAATTGGTTTGATGGAAAAGGTCATTGGAGAGATGTCAGTGATGAAAATTGGTTTGATTGGAAATGGCAAATGCGAAATAGACTAACCAATAAAGATGATTTTCTTAAGTATTTACAGTTAACAGAATCTGAGATTAAGGGATTTGATATAGCAAAAAATAAACTTTCTGTTGCCGTAACACCATATTTTTTTAATTTAATCGATCCAAATAACCCAAACTGTCCTGTAAGAAAACAAGTTCTACCTACTGTATATGAATCCAATACTTCAAAAGATGAACTTAATGATCCTGTGGGTGAAGAAAGTTTTATGCCTGTTCCTGGCATTGTTCACCGGTATCCAGATAGGGTTCTCTTTTTAGTTACAGATAGATGTGCTTCTTACTGTAGGTATTGTACCAGAAGCAGGCTTGTATCAAATGCTCAGGATTATGGTTTTCACCCAGAACTAGAAAGTGGTTTATCATATATTGAAAAAAACAGTTCTATCAGAGATGTTTTATTAAGTGGTGGTGATCCTTTTATTCTTTCTGATGACAAACTTGGGTATGTTTTAAAACGTCTTAACGATATTGACCATGTTGAGTTCATTCGAATTGGTTCAAGAATACCTGTGTTCATGCCACAGAGAATTACTGATGGGTTGTTGAATGTATTCGGTAGTGTTAAAAACTTGTGGATTAGCATTCATGTAAACCATCCTTCTGAATGTACAAAAGAGCTTTTTAATGCATGTTCCAAGCTTTCTAGTTGTGGAATTCCTCTAGGAAACCAATCGGTTTTACTTAAGGAAATAAATGATAACACCGAAACAATGAAAAGTTTGGTTCATCGATTATTAATGATGAAAGTAAAACCGTACTACTTATATCAGTGTGATTTAATAAAAGGTAGCTCTCATTTACGTACAGATCCGTCAATCGGTTTAAAAATTATCCAAGAACTTAGAGGTTTTACTTCGGGTTACGCAATTCCACAATTTGTAATAGATGCACCTGGGGGAGGAGGAAAAATTCCCTTAAATCCAGATTATCTTGTAGAATACTCTAATGACAAAGTTTTATTAAAAAACTACCAAGGAAAACTTTTTAATTATCCTACAAATCAAGCATTTTCCGGTCATAATGTTTCTTTTATTCAATAATTTATCTAATCTGTTCTTATAGGCATTACAACACAAAGAAATGATAATTTATTATCTTCATCATGGTTTACTTTAAAAACACCCGGACTCATGTCATCGCGGAACTCTAAAGATATTTTATCTCTCGTAATTGATTTTAAGGGATCCAACAAAAACCTTGGATTAAAGGATACTGCTGTATCTTCGCCCTCATAATTTATTGGCATTGATTCACATGCATCTCCAACCATACTTTGTCCGGTGATTTCCATTTCGTTAGATTTTATTCTTAAAGTTATTTTTTCATCAGAGACTAACGCTGCTCGATTAACACACTCCTGCATGAGTTCTCTTTCAACTTCAGCTACATTAAAATCATCTTTTGGAATTACTTGCTTATAATTTGGATATTTTCCCTCAACAACCTTAGATACCAAATAAACAGATTCTTTAAACCCGCTGGTTTCATTTTCTTCTTCTACTTTTAATTCAAAAGCTACCTGGCGGTCTGTATGTGAAATGCTTAGAAGATTACCTATTTGAGGTAATTTTACGATTTCTGAAACCGTTAAGGAGGGTAATATAAATTCTCCTTCGTCGACTTCATTAATTTTCATTTTTCGATCCGTCACCGCCAACCGCCTTCCATCGGTAGCAACCATGGATAGTTTTTCTTTTGTAAGATGAAAGAATACACCTTTAAGCATATATCTTTCTTCATTAACAGACTGTGCATAAGAAACACTTTTTAACATAGATACCATTTCTAATCTTTCTATGTTGAATGTTTTTTCATTTTCCAACTGTGGCAAAGGAGGAAATTCCTTACTATCCATGCCAATAACATTAAATATTGATCCCCTTGTACTTATCGTAGCTTTTGTTGAATCTCTTGTCTCTACACTGACTTCTATATCGGCAAGTTCTCTGACAATTCTACCAATTTCTTTTACTGGTAAAGTCACAGATCCTTTTTCTTCAACATCTGCTTTCAAAGAGCACCTAGCACCTAAATCTAAGTTTGTTGTAGTAAGTCTTATTAAACCGTCATGAGCTTCAATAAGAACATTCTGGAGAATGGGCATTGTCTTTCTAGCCCCAACTACACTGGTTAATAGTTGTAATCCAGAACTAAAATGGTCTCGGTTAATCTTAAATTTCATCTAAACAATTTGTGACTTAAAAGAGGTGTTACATCAATATATATTTATAAGAATTAATTAAAATATATAAAAACTATTCATTATTATGTACAAGAAAAACAGCAACAATTACAGAAAGGAATAAACATCAACAAATTACAATAAACTTTTTTGTTAATAAAATAATAAAATTTCTGAAGAAGTTATTAAATGCGAAGAAGTTATTAAAAGCCCTCAACATATTTACCCAATCATTCACCTTTTTGCCAAAGATTCTAAATAGTCCCAAAAGTTTTGATGATTTTCCAACACAGCGTCTTCAGAAGCAGGCATTTTACACCGAACCAAAAAATCATTTAAAGAGTTTTTTTGTAAAATAAAATGACAATGCAATGAAATATCAATTTTCTCAAAATAAACCCTGAGATCTTCGATTCTTAGTCTATAAAAAACTTTACCGTTTCTCAAAAAAGACCCCACAGATGAATTTTCACCAGACAATATATCACTAGATAATGAACTTAACTGCTCCATTAAATAAAGCTGTTTTCCCTGACTTAAGGAATTTAACTCATCGAGGCTCTGCTTTGAGAAGGTTACTTGAAACATCTTAAATTGCGAAAAAGAAGGGTGGTCATTTTATAAGGATAATAGTAAGATAATACACCAAAGAATAAAACACGATTTTTACAAAATTAAAATGAAAAAAGAATTTAAAAATGAATGAGTTAGATGAGGCTAGGGAGGTTTTACTGAAAGAAAGTAAATCAATAAAAAAAGCAGCAGAAAAGTTGGATAGAAACTTTTTAGCAGCCTTAGATATCCTTAATGAAACTAATGAAAAAATCATAGTATGTGGCATTGGAAAATCAGGACATGTAGCAAAAAAATTAGCTGCTACACTATGTAGCACCGGCTCAACAGCAACATTCCTACACGCAACTGAAGCAGTTCACGGAGACTTGGGAGTTCATAAAAAAGGTGATGCAGTAATATTTTTTTCAAATAGTTCGTCTACGCCTGAATTGCTTACACTTGAACCAATAATAAGAAAAAGGGGAGGTAAAATCATTGGTATATTAGGAAATAAAAATGGCCCTTTAATTAATAAGGTGAATGTTTTTATTGATGCATCTGTTGAAATCGAAGCTGATCCATTAGGAATAGTTCCTACAGCAAGTTACATGGTTGCAGCAGCTTTAGGGGATGCACTGGCGGTTGGTTTAATGAAGCGGAAAAATTTTTCTGAAGAAGACTATGCTGTTACTCATCCCGCGGGACAGTTGGGTAGAAACCTTCTTTACAATGTAAATGATGTCATGCACAAAATTGATAGAATAGCAATTGTTTCATCTCATACGCCAATTAGAGAATTAGTTTTAAAAATGACAAAGTTCCCTCTTGGTGCAGCATGTGTAGTTGAAAATAAAAAACTGATTGGTTTTGTAACAGATGGAGACCTTAGAAGAGCGTTAACGGAGCACAAAGATTTATTGGAAATGAAAACAGAAAGTATAATGAGCATAAACCCACAAACAATACATCCCAATATTTCTCTTGGTAATTCGTTGAAAATTATGGAAGAAGGACCGAAACAAATTTCTGTTTTGCCAGTATTAGAATTAAATTCAAATAATATTGTAGGTATGATACGGTTACATGATATCTACAATCCGAAAACAAATTAAAGTAATCTACTTTAACAAATTTAGAATTGAACTTTAAATTACAATGTTTCCAAAAAAAATACTTAACGGATCAATAGTAATAATTTCTTTAATTGCTTTTATTTACTTAGTCATTCAATTGAACGGTGCTTATGGTGAATTTGTTCATTGGAAGTCTAGGGAGGCATTTTTGGAAAAAAAATTGGAAGAATTACAAACGGAAGCAGATAATCATAGGTATTTTTTAAGCAGATTGCGAACCGATCCATCATTCCAGGATGCTGTTGCTCGAAAAGAACTTGGGTATGGCAAAAAAGATGAATTACTATATCGCTTTCCTGAAGAAAAAAACATAAACTTAAAATGATTTTCAGATATACTTTCCAAACACCGTTTGTAATTAGGTATCGTTTAAAACTATAAATTGGATATATTTTTATTATCCTTAAATACAATTTCTAAATGAAAATTGAATCCATCATTACCTTAATAAATACCGGCAAGGAAAATAAATCTTTGTATGAATCATCTAGTGCCAACCTTCTAGAGTTGGTACAGTGCAATGACATTCCGGAAAGAATATTAAACTCTGTAGAGGAATTATTGAAAGCAGAGAATTGGGAAGAATTAAATAATCGGTTTCATACGAACTTAAAATTCGGAACCGGCGGTATGAGAGGAAGAACTATTGGAAAAACTATTACAGAATCAGAAAGGGGAAATAGTAATAAAAACCAATCGCCCCAATTCGCCGCCGTCGGTAGTAATACTCTTAATGAAATTACAGTTGTTCGGGCTACAAAAGCATTATTTCTACATATTAAAAAGTGGCTAGCAGAAGAAGGAATTTTAGCACAACCTCGTTTGGTAATTGCTTATGATGTTAGGCATTTTTCTGAAAAATTTTGCAAACTATCTGCTCTTACTTGGTCTAAGTTAGGAGGTTTTGCACTAATATTTGATGGGCCAAGATCAACCCCACAGTTAAGTTTTACAGTTCGGCACAGATATGCACATGCTGGCGTAGTTATAACAGCAAGTCATAATCCATCTCACGATAATGGATTTAAGGCATATTTTGCTGATGGGGGCCAATTGGTTTCACCACATGCTGATGAGGTTGTGGAGAGATATAAAGATATTTCAATCAATGAAATTTTACCATTTCTTGAAGTTAATGAAGAACCATGGAGTGTGTTACCAACAGAAGATGATCTCGCATACAGGACTGCAATAGAAGATGCAGTTTTAGACCCAACTACGCTTAAGCAAAATGCTCCAAAAATAGTTTTTACTCCAATTCATGGTACGGGTGGAATATCTGCAATACCAGCACTTTGGGATCATGGGGTAGAAGTTGCAATTGTAGAAGAGCAAAACAAGGCAGACCCAAACTTTTCATCTGTAAAATCACCTAACCCGGAAAACCCAGAAGCACTAAAAAGGGGAATAGCAGTAGCTCAGAAAACCAATTCCGATTTAGTCTTGGGAAGCGATCCAGATTGTGACCGAATTGGCGTTGCGGTTCGATCATCCGAAGGTGGTTATCAATGCCTAACAGGTAATCAAGTCGCAATAATGTTAGCAGAATATCGACTTTCTGTTGCTCGCAGGAAAGCGATCCTGCCAGAAGCAGGTAGTAGAAATATAGCAATTTTAAAAACATTTGTAACCACACCAATGTTATCACGAATAGCGGAAAGTTTTGGAATTCGATGTGTAAATACACACACAGGGTTTAAGTGGATGGCCCAGAAAATGGGAAATTATGAAGATGAAGCGATTACAGAATTAAGAGAGCAAGAAGGATTATCACTAGACTTTGACGCTACTGATTTCTTTGCTCGAGTCGATATACTTACCAGGTATTCAACATATGTAATTCTTGCAGCAGAAGAAAGTTACGGCTATTTACCTCTAGACACCGTCAGAGACAAAGATGGAAATGCTTCTGCCCTTGCTATTGCTGAATTGTTTTCCCATTTGAAATCCATAGACGTATCACCTCATATATACTTGGATAATTTATATAAAAAATATGGTTACCATGAAGAAAAAACAGAAAATTTATACTTTGAGGGTGCTGATGGAAGCAAAACAATAAGCAAACTTGCCAGCACCTACAGAGAAAATAAATTAAGTGAAATAGCTGGTATAAAAGTCTTAAACTCGAAAGACTTTCTAGAAAAAGGTTATATCGACGAAGACGAAGATGAATTATCGGTTGAAAACTTTTTAATATTAAATTTAGAAAACGAGTTTATGATCGCCATTAGACCAAGCGGTACTGAACCTAAGATAAAATTTTACTTATTTGGTTATGATAAACCCAAAGCCAATAATTTGGTTGAATCAAAAAAAGAAGTTTCTGAAAAGATGAAAGAAATTTCAGAATGGCTAGTAAAAGACGCTCGCGAAAGAGTAGCTTAGTGCTGCAGTTAAACCAGCATAGATGCCGGATTCTCTAAAGTGTCCGAAAGTTTTTTGAGAAAAGTTGCCCCAATTGCACCGTCTACTAGACGGTGATCACAACTTAACCCAAGCATCATTGTTTCTCCAACTTGAATCTGTCCAAATGAGTTAATTACAGGTTTTTTGATACTCGCCCCTACAGATAGAATAGCTGCATTTGGGGGGTTAATAATACCACTAAAAAAATCTATACCGAACATCCCTAAGTTAGTGACCGTAAAAGTAGATCCTGTCATTTCATCAGGCATTAATTTTTTAGATCGAGCCTTGTGGATGAGAGATTTTGCTGTTTGGGAAATCCCTTCCAAGTTTAATTGTTCAGCGTGTCGAACAACTGGAGTAACCAATCCATCATCAACAGCCACACCAAAAGCTAAATGAACAGAATCATGAAAATGTATTTCATTTCCCCCCCATGAGGTATTTATTTCTGGCACAGATGTAATAGTTGCGGCACAAGCTTTAAGGATTATATCATTAATGGTGAGCTTTGTTGGATGTTCTTGTGTTGTTTCCGCAAGTTTGGCATTTAACGCAACCCGAGCTTCTTTAAGGGGAATGGAATTGATTTCTTTTTGTAAATAGAAATGCGGTATACTATTTTTTGACTCTAGTAATCTACTCGCAATAACGCTACGCATTTTCGAAACAGGAATAGATTTTGCAACCAAAATATTTGAGGAATGAACCTTTGGGGCCACTCCAGAATCGTTTATACTGGGGGTAGAAATCGTAGTTCCTGTATTTGTTTTTCCAATGGAGAGAATATCCTTTTTGATAATCCTTCCATTGGGTCCAGATCCTTTGATTTTAGTGACATCGATATTTTGATCCACCGCAATTTTTTTTGCTAAAGGAGAAATTAAAATTCTCTCCTCACACACTTTTGGTGTGGAGAATTGAGTCGATTCATTGCTAATTTTTTCTTCTTCTAGCGGCGGTGCACTTTTGGGTATTGTTTCTTGATCAGGAGTCTCTTGTTTTTTTTCCTTAATCGTAGGTGTATTAGGGGTCGCTTGAGTAGTTGTCGGCTTATTTATTTTTTCCCCTGGCTCACCAACTGAAGCAAGCGGACTACCTACGGGTACTTCTTCACCTTCACCAACAAAGATTTCCAATAATGTGCCATCATCAAAATTTTCAAGCTCCATAGTAGCTTTGTCAGTTTCGACTTCTGCAAGTATATCGCCGTTCAGGACAGAGTCCCCAACTTTTTTATGCCATTTGACTAGTGTGCCTACAGACATTGTGTCGCTGAGTTTCGGCATTTCAATGATTGTTCCCATTGTGATAGGTTTTGGGTTGGGGGTTAAACTAACTCCATAGCCTTGGCCAAAATTCGGTCATGGTCAGGAATTTGAATATTTTCAAGTGCTTTGCTGTAAGCTTGCGGTGCATCAATAGCAGAAATTCGTTTAATAGGAGCATCTAAAAAATCAAATGCTTGATCTTGAATGATAAAAGCAACCTGCGAGTCTACCCCGCAAAATGGCTTGTTTTCTTCAACAAGTAAAACGCGGTTTGTTTTCTTTACCGTAGCAATGATAGCATCAACATCAAGGGGTCTGATCGAACGCAAATCTAATACTTCGGCAGAAATATTATGCTTTTCTTCCAATGTCTGCGCAACCTGTAGAGATGAGTGAACCGCTTTGCCGTGGGCAATTATACTCATGTCTTTCCCTTCTTTCAGCACATTAGCTTTCCCCAAGGGAATAATGTAATCGTTTTCTTCGGGAACTTCACCCTTCATATTATATAAAATGGTGTTTTCCATGACACAAACAGGATCATTATCCCGAATGGCAGCTTTCATCATGCCTTTTGCATCTGCAGGAGTGGCAGGGCAAATGACTTTAAGACCAGGAGTGTTAGCAGCAAAGTTTTCAGGAGTATGGGAATGAGTAGCTCCTACATTAGTTCCGCCATTGGCTGGTCCTCGAAAAACGATAGGAACATTAATAAGCCCACCTGACATATACCTAATGCTGGCAGCATTGTTAAAAATTTGGTCAAATGCAACATAGCAAAAACTCCAAAACATAAATTCCACAACAGGCCTCATTCCCATCATTGCAGCACCGACTGCAAGTCCTGAGAAAGCGGCTTCACTAATTGGAGTATCAATAACGCGGTCAGGACCAAATTTTTCGAGCATCCCTTCAGAAACTTTGTAAGATCCTTTAAATTGTGCAACCTCTTCCCCCATAAGCACAACATTAGGATCATTTTCAATTTCCTCAGAAAGTGCCTGGTTTAGGGCTTCTCGGTAAGTAATAATTGCCATAAAATAGTGTGAAATTAATTTTATTGTGGAGTTTCGAAAAACATTATCCCTTCCGATGTTTTATTATCGGGATTATCGGTTTCCCAATAGATATCGTCCATTAGCTCACTGGGATCAGGGTACGGGCTTGCGTCAGCAAATTCGGCAGAAGCATCGGCATCTCCTTTTGCTTTAATATCGATTTCTTTAAGTTCGGTATCTGTTACGATTCCCTCATTTAGTAATTTTTCCTTCAACAAATTTATTGGGTCTTTATTTGTTTTATATTCTTCAATTTCTTCTTTACTTCGATAGGTTTGGTCGGGATCCGCAACGGAATGGCCCCTATATCGATAAGTAACAATTTCTAAAACTGAGGGACGAGAATTTTCGTGAGCAGATTTTAAAGCATCTGAAATAGTTTGACGGACCTCGAAGAGGTCATGACCACTCGAAACCGACCAAGTAATATCAAAAGGTTCTGCCCGCTTCGCAAGAGGGTCACCAGCCGAATGTCTAGATTCAGCGGTTCCCATTGAGTAACCGTTATTCTCAATGATATAAATTACAGGTAAATTCCAAAGAGAAGCAAGGTTAAGGGATTCGTAAAAAGGACCCTGATTAGTGGCCCCGTCACCCATAAAACAAAGGCATGCCCCTTTTTTCTTATTATATTTAAGGGCGTAAGCAATACCAAGACCAAGTGGTGTCTGCCCGCCAACAATTCCATGCCCGCCCCAATAGTTTTTATCTGGAGCAAAAAAATGCATAGAACCACCTTTCCCCTTCGAACACCCAGTTTTCTTGCCATATAATTCGGCCATGCATTCATCAAATTCCATTCCAGCGGCCAATGCATGACCATGGTCACGATATGCAGTGATTATATGATCATCATCCCCAAGCATTGAAACTGACCCAACAGCCACTGCTTCTTGTCCTATATATAGGTGTAAAAATCCTCCAATGTGACCCTGTTGATAAGAACGCAAAGATCTTTCTTCAAACCTCCTAATTCTAATCATTTGTTCGTACAGGTTTAATTTTTCTTCCTTAGTTAGAAGTTTGTTCGCTTCTGATTGGGAAAAATCTTTGCCTATGTCTCCATCAACAGTTTGCTTTGTATCCTCAACACTTTTCAAGGAATCTGTATCATTTTCTGATAAATCTGAGTTGGGTGGATCGATTATTGTGTCGTGATGTAAACCTTCCATGTATTTGAATTTAGGGTATAAGTTAAAGATTTATTATATAATTTATTACGGCTTAGACTCAATCTTAATCTTAATATTATTGGGTTCAGAACAATCTGCTTTGATACCCCAAAATCCCTTTGAACGAGAATCATAGAAAGGCCAAACCAACTGATGGTCGGATTGAGGAATTTTAAGGCGATCGATATCAGCTCTATCAAAAAAACCAAAATAACCCTCTTCAAAAGCTTTTGGGGTTTCAGAAATTATTTTTTGGCAGTCAAAAAGAAACATAAGCCAATGGCAGTCGTTCTCATAACCTTTTTCAGATACATAGCCAAATAGAGACAAATCCTCGTCAGATAGAACCAACCCTGTTTCCTCCAAAGCTTCTCGCTTGGCGCATTCAAATGGTGACTCACCTAACGGCATATTAAGTTTACCGCCAGGAGGGCTCCAAGTACCTTTGTTAGGTGAGTTACTTCTTTTAAGTAAAAGAAGTTGGTTCTTTATGTTGCGGATAAAAAGTAAACAAGATATTTTTAATTCCATTAGTTTAAGCTTGTGATTTATACCTAAGATTTGGAAAGATAGCAACTTGCCTTATCAAACCCTAATGGATTCTACCAATATGAAAAAATTAATAAAAACCTTGTTAATCCTTTGTTTTCTTCAAACTAACTTTACATTGTTTGCTGAACCCGATCAATTTCTTCGTTTAACCGACGTAGTAAAAGTTACTAACGAATCCGACCAATGGCTTAAGATTACGGTTCCTTTTGAGGTAGTTAACCATCCACTTAGATCGAAATATGAATCAATAAGAACACCTACCGAGAAAGATCAGGTGATTAACATTAATTATTTGGATAAATTAAAAATTCGCATTTCAATTTGTTTCAGTAACGATTTACAGAAAGAAAAATTGCGTAAACAGAAATTACCAGATGCTGAATTTTACCAATACTATTCTTCTGAAATAGAGTTTCTAACTATAAAAGCGGATCGAAATAAAAAGTACGCGTCATTTCTTTTTCCAACAGCGATAGCGGAAAGAGATGGATTTTTATCTTCGTATGTAAAAGCAGTCGGGTATGTTGTGGAAATTATTTATGATGGAATCCCGCTCGAAATTTCTAATAATATTTATTTTGGCAAGTATAAGGATCCATCAATTTTGAGTAAATTCAGGCAACAATGCCAGTCGAATGCCCCGAAAAACGAAGGAATTTTAATTCCTGCTCATCTTATCAGTACAAATTACCTACAGGGTTTGGGACCTGTTAAAAAGCAGGCCAATTAGGCTTACTAATCAGACTGTAATAATTGCAGAACATGAGTGAAAAAAAAGAAATTCTGATCAATTGCGGAATCTCTCATGTTTCAGCGAGCATATTTACATTTGATGGAAAAACAATAACGCTTCAGGAGACAGGAATCCAAAATTTAAATTATGATTATTCGAATGACCAGCAATGGCTGAGTGCACTTGTATCAAGTTTAGAAAAACTTTGTAAAAAACTTAATTTAAAAGGGGATGCCCGATTTATTTTTCCTGGCAGTTTATTATTGAACAAAATACTTCGAGTCCCCCATGTTGATGAGGAAAAGCAGAAAAAAATTGTTGCTTTTGAATTATCCCAAAAAATGCCTTTTCCCTTAAGTGAACTTATTTGGGATTATCAGGTTATTGATGACGATGG
>ERZ807291.5250-NODE-5250-length-16394-cov-7.301181_pt1 | contig 16394 bp, 12 predicted proteins | sample MGYA00521257_ERZ807291 | MGnify/ENA primary metagenome ERZ807291 (study PRJEB31413, sample SAMN03169783) | marine metagenome | biome: Marine; feature: Water; material: Subsurface seawater | place: North Sea | collected 2011-04-28 | depth 1 m m ...
TCAGTAGCTTCTTCTGCTTGGTCAAGTAAGCTTTCAGCTTCAGCCTCAGCATTTTCTACATTTTCTTCAGTTCCTTCTGTAGTTTCAGCAGCATTGTTGCAAGCAACAAATCCTAGAGAAACGATAGCGAATAGAGCAATAATTTTTTTCATGTTACGCGTAATTTTAATTGTTAAATATTTAAATAAGTTCACGAATATATATTTTTTTATTTCAATATATATTTTCTTACTTTTTTCTAAAATAAATACGCACCGGTATTCCGCTAAAATCATAATGACTTCTCAGTTTATTTTCTAAGAATCGTTTATAGCTATCCCCTATATATTGCGGCAGGTTACAGAAAAAAGCAAAACTTGGACATTGTGTTGGAAGTTGCGTTACATATTTAATTTTAATGTACTTACCTTTAAGAGATGGTGGTGGTTGACGTTCTATTATTGGTAAGAAAAATTCATTGAGTTTACTTGTGGTTATTTTAGTTTTCATAGAAGCATGTACCTCCATAAGTTTATCTAAAGCCTTAAGTACTCGCTGCTTTGTTAGTGCTGATACAAAGAGTATAGGTACATCTGTAAATGGTGCAATCTTTTCTTTTACTAAGGCTTCGTAATCTCTAGCGGTATGTGTATCTTTTTCTATTAGATCCCACTTATTGATAATAATTACGATACCCTTACCATTTTTTTGCGCTAAGCTAAATAGATTCATATCCTGAGCTTCTATGCCTCGAGTAGCATCTACTACTAGAGCTACTACATCTACATTTTCTATGGCTCGGATGCTTCGCATCACTGAGTAAAATTCTATGTCTTCGCTGACCTTACTTTTTTTACGTACTCCAGCAGTGTCTACCAGGTATAGATCATTATTAAAGGCTTTGTACCGTACAAAAAGAGTATCGCGAGTAGTACCTGGGATATCAGTTACTATATTTCGTTCTTCACCCAGAAGAGTGTTGCAAAAAGTTGATTTACCAGCATTCGGCCTTCCTACGAAAGCGATTTTAGGTATATCATCATCCAAGTCTATTTCACCTTCCGGCAATAGAGGTATAAGTTCATCCAACAATTCACCTGTACCACTTCCAGATAAAGAGGATATCGGATAAATCATTTCTACACCCATACTGTAGTAGGAGTTTGCCATAAACATACGCTCGTCATTATCGGCTTTATTGGCTACAAGTAGATACGGTTTTTTACTTTGACGTACTATTTTAAAGAAAGCTATATCTAGATCGTTAGGATCTAAAACGGCATCCACCATAAAAAGAAGAACGTCTGCCTCTGCTATTGCTAGTTCTACTTGCTCACGTATATGTGTTTCGAAGATGTCATTACTATTAGTGACATATCCACCGGTGTCAATCACAGTAAACTCTGTGCCTATCCAATCGCTTTTACCATAATGACGGTCACGGGTTACTCCGCTAACATTATCTACGATGGCTTTTCTTTCGCCTATGAGTCTATTAAAAAGAGTTGATTTTCCAACGTTGGGTCTTCCAACTATCGCTACTATTCCTGCCATTTTCTAATGTTTTATAATTGCTATGTTTCTGCTATCCGCAGCCTTTATTGTAATTGTTGGAAGTTCTCTTTTAAGAATAAAAAGAGATGTATTGCCGTTTTACAACACGGCAAAGGTAGGTCATTATTTACTTTTTAAGGTACCCGAAACGTTGGAGCTGCTGCTCATCCGATCTCCAGTCTTTTTTTACCTTGATAGTAAGAGACAAGAACACCTTTTTATCTATGAACTTTTCTATACGTTCACGAGAGGCTATACCCAATCGTTTTATAGCAGACCCGCCTCGTCCAAGGAGTATCCCTTTTTGCGAGTCTCTCTCCACATTTATGGTAGCATAGATCTCATCTAGTTTTTCTTTTTCGTTATACTCGGTGACTACCACCTCTACGCTGTAAGGAATCTCTTTTTTGAACTGAGTAAGGATTTGCTCACGCACCATTTCTCCAACTAAAAACCGCACATTTTCGTCACTGATACTTTCTGTATCGTAAAAAGGTGGATGCTCAGGAGAGAGTTCTACCAGTGTCTTAATTATACCATCTATATTGAAACCTTCCTTTGCACTAGCAGCATATACATGGTCGGTTCCTAAGTATTCTTTTACTTTGGTAATGTCAGCTTGCAGTTGTTCTTGGTCGGTTACCAAGTCTGCTTTGTTCATCACAGCAACTATTGGGCACTTTATCTGGTTTTTAAATGCTTCGAAAGTTTCCACTTTTGGATACTGACCATCTAGCATAAGTAGTAAAATATCTACATCGTCTAGTGATTCGTGTACTGCACCCATCATAGCTTCTTGCAGCATATAGGCAGACTCATCTATAACACCTGGGGTATCACTGAAGATAAGTTGATATCCTTTTTCATTCAGGATTCCTTTTATACGGTGACGCGTAGTCTGAGCTTTAGGATTTGTAATCACTAGGTCTTCACCTAAGGCCGCATTTAGAAAAGTAGATTTTCCGGCATTAGGTAGACCCAGTATCGTTATGAATGCTGTTTTGAACATTGTAGTGCAAAGGTAGGCGGGTCAAGTCTAAGTCTAAAATTAAGTTTGAAGCCTAAGAGAGTAGGCGAAAGTGAAAGAAACAATTAATAGGTATATTTGAGTTAATGAAGGGAAGCGGACTTTTATTAGCAATATTTGTGTTTTTATATTTAGGGGTAAATGCTCAGATAAAGACTCCAGAGAAGGATAGTAAGTGGGTTTATAATTATGTTAATGCTGGTTCTAGGGGGCCTATTTTGGCTAAATATAATAAAGATACTTTTCTTGATGACAAGCTAGCTTTAGTTTTAGAAGAGAGTTTCTACCAGTTAGCTTTTCCACGTAGAGATACCCCAACCTATGTTGGGAATATTATAGCTATAGATGATAGTTTGGTTTCTTATTGGAACGAGAATCAGTGGGACACCCTTTATGATTTTGGTGCGGAGGTTGAAGAGAGTTGGTATTACTTTCTATTTTCAGGAGAGGACACATTAAAAGCTACCGTAGTGGACAAAGGTAGAGACCCTAATCTTGGAGTATTTATTAATTTAGAGTATGAGTATTATGATAAAGACTTTAATGTGTTGGAGTCTTGGAAGGATACTATATATGAATTAACGTTAGGTGGTAGCGAATATATTGTCCCTTGGGACAATGTAGTGATGAAGCTAGATGGTCAAGTAGGAGGACCGCTGATATGCTTCAGTAATAGTCAAGGAAGATACAGTGATAGGGTCTGGACAACAGGCGGTGCAGCATGTACTGATATTATACAAAAACTGGACGTGTCTGAACTTTCAGAAACGAAGAAGTTCAGTATCTACCCAAACCCAAGTGGTGGTAGAATATATCTAAGTAGCATTACTAATGAATTTCCCAAACGAGTATTTGTGATGGATGCGAAAGGTGTACTTGTATATGAGGCTGAATCTCTAGACCAACTCAGTGACCTTAGTCCTCAATTATATTTTATAAAAATAGACAGAAAAGATGGTTTAGTTGAGGTACATCGGGTGCTGGTGGAGTAGGGGTTAAGCTTGGACGAGTTTCCCGTACGGAACTTTCACTAAGGAGTGTGCCTCTAGCGTAAGGTGATCAAAGTCCGAAGAGACCCTGCCTCGAATGACATAAACCCCTCGCCCTTTAAACTTGTATTGCCTTGCAGCGAGCGGAAAGTGTACACTATCAAAAAACTGCCCATCCAGGTCCATAAATGTACCAAAGAACATTTCTTGTTCTATGCGGCCCTTTGTTTTGGTGCGTTTGGTGTGTACAAGGTAGCCTAGTATGGTTATTACCGTGTTTAGGCTTTGCTTGAAGTCTGCACTCACCACGGTGCTTTTTTTCTCGTCTTCGTCTATCAGTTCAAAGGGTGAGCAAACAGGAAAACCCAAGTACTCTATCTCATCCATGGCATCTTCGTACGGCACTGCATCTAGTTCAGGTATAGTTACTTTTTTGGTGTTGTTGTATTGATCAAATAGACTTGGGTGAGTCGTCCTGAGCGCAGTCAAAGGGTTAGACGAACGTGCCACCAATAAAAAATGCGCTTTCCAGAGCAGCCAGTGTTTGGTCTTACCTGTAAATCGAAATGCATGGATACGAATTAATATCACCGTTTGATCTAGGCTAGCATTCACTCTTTGGGTGAAATTTTCTAGACTTGTAAACGGGCCAAAATCTCTTCGGTTGATGAGCAGGGCATCTATTACTTTGGCCTCTAGTTCTGCCACGTGCTGAAAACCCAAGAAGATGTTTTTACCGGCTATTGTAGTTTCAAAACTGCTCCTATTCACACAAGGTACTTCTATGTGTGCACCTTTTAGTCGAGCCTCTTGTATGTACTGCTCTGTGCGGTAAAACCCACCAAAATTGTTGATTGTAGCGACCATGTATTCTAGCGGGAAGTAGGCTTTTAGAAAGAGACTTTGGTAGCTTTCTACGGCATAGCTAGCCGAGTGCCCCTTGGCAAACGCATAGTTGGCAAAACTTTCTATTTGTGTCCAGACTTCTTGACTTAGTTTTAGGCTGTACCCTTTGGCAGCACAGTTATCAAAAAAGAGTTTTTCTACCACCTTAAATTCTGTTCGTTCTCTAAATTTCCAGCTCATTCCACGTCTTAACACATCGGACTCTTCGAGCGTGAGTCCAGCAAAATAGTGAGCCACTTTGAGTACGTCTTCTTGGTACACCATTACTCCGTAAGTATCGTGCAGTATTTTAGCCAGTACTGGATGTGTTTTTTTGCGGGCATTGGGGTCGCGGTGCCGCTTGATGTATTCAGCCATCATACCGCTATTGCTAACGCCGGGACGTATAATAGAGCTAGCTGCCACGAGACCACGGTAGTCATCTACTTGTAGCTTTTTCATGAGAGCCCGCATGGCGGGACTTTCCACATAAAAACAACCTATAGCATCGCCTCTACGAAGCAGATCTTTTATCTTTTCATCTTGCTTGAAACGGTCGATGTCATCTATATCAAAGTCGGGAGCATTGGGCTGGTTTTGCTTAATTACCTGCAGGGTGTCTTTTATTTTCCCCAAGCCTCGCTGTGCGAGAATGTCATACTTATAAATGCCTGCATCTTCGGCGATGTGCATGTCAAAATGGGCAGTAGGAAAACCCTTAGGTGGCATGCTTGTGGCTCCGAAGTATTGGATGGGTTTTTCGGTAATAATGATACCGCTGCTGTGTATGCTCAGGTGGTTTGGAAAACCGTGGATGTACCTGCTGTAGAGTATGCAGAGTTTACCCAGGTGGTCGAGTTCTTGTGGCCTGTCGGTACGTTGTATGTTTTTTATCTCGTCTGCAGGAAGGCCCAGCACTTTGCCTAGTTCACGTATTACGGATTTGGCCTGAAATGTAACAAAAGCACCCATGAGAGCTGTGTTTGGATAGGTGTCAAAAATGTATTGGGTCACGTCATTCCTGTCTCGCCAGCTAAAATCGATATCAAAATCGGGCGGAGACTTACGGCTAGGGTTTATGAATCGCTCGAAGTAGAGGTCGAGTTCTATGGGATCTACATTGGTAATACGGAGGAGGTATGCCACTAGACTATTGGCTCCACTTCCCCGTCCTACGTAGAAATACCCCTTGCTGCGAGCATAACGCAGTATGTCGTGGTTTATCAAAAAATAGGGAATGAAGTTGCACTGCTTAATCACTTGCAGTTCGCGATTTAGCCGTTCGGTTATTTCGGGGGTAACATTGCCTTTGTAGCGATAGGCCAGCCCTTGTTCTGCTAGGTGTTGTAGTAGCTTTTCATCTTGCTCTTTAGTTTGGGAGTAAGTACGTTTGTTTTGAAGTTTAGACTTGTCATTAAAATCAAAATGCAGACTACAGCTGGCCAATAGTTTTTCGGTGTTTTCTAGCAAATATTCATATCCGTCGTAGAGCTTGTTCAGCTCTTCGGACGAATAAAATTTATGATGTATTTCGCCTTGTTCTTCTACGGGCAGTTTGCTTAGCAGCAGGTTTTTGTCAATGGCCCGCAGCAGCCGGTGTGCGTTAAAATCCCGTTTATTGCGAAAGGTGACGGTGTTTAGTGCGACGTATTTATCTTTGTTATTACAGCCCTGCAAGGCGGTACTCGCAGCAAACAATTCCGTATGATTTACGCCGATGTATTCGTTGGCTCGAAGCTTACGTTTAGGTACATTTTTAAAAGGGTATACAATGTAGGCATTTTTAATTATCGGTTCTTGTGAGAACTCGCCTCGAGACGAGTTCTTGCCTTGCAACAAAAATTCAGTCAGGTAAAAATTAATATTCTGAAACCCTTCGTTGTTTTTGGCTATGGCAATGAACTGCTGTTGGTTTTCTATTCTAAAATCAACACCGAGTATGACTGGCCAGCCGAGTCTTTGGCATTCGAAGGCGTGGTATAAGCAACCAGAGGTGCTGTTGATGTCTGTGAGGGCAATTATTGGCATGTGGGTACTGCCCTGTTTATTGTAGGTGTTTCCTTGCATGACAGTTCCTACACCATGATTATGCGGGGCAGTTCCTACCTGATTTTGCAGGGCAGCACCCACTTCTGAAAGCAATTCCTTCGGCGACATCGTCCCGTATTTGAAAGAGTAATATGTGTGGCAGTTGAGGTACATTTCTGGGTATAAATTTTTTGGTGATGCTCAAAAACCCACTCGAAAAGACAAACTGCTGTCGAGAAAATTTTGAAGCGTTTCCTTGTTTTGCTATTTGTTCACTTCTTGATATAGTTAGGATTTAGTCCGCCACTTGAGATGACAAATAGGTGTCGACTTTATTTGGTGTCTTTTGTACCGAGAACAGACAATCATGCATTCCTGTGAGCTGGCACCACATTAGGTTCGCCACTAAACGGATTTCCACGGCCCAGGCCTTTTACTTCTGAGGCCACACTTCGTCTCACAGCGTTGGCACCATAGCGAGCTTTCATCTTGTCCATAGCTTGGTACAGATCTATTATTCTATCATCATCATTAAAGAGGTCTATCTGATGCCCGCCACTAGCCAAGTCTCCTAGGCGTACACCCACTAGGCGTATGCGAACACGGCGGCTATAGAGCGAGTCAAAGAGTTCTTTGGCGTGAGCAATAAGTGTATGATCTGCAGCGGTGTAAGGGATGCGTTTTTGCTTACTCACCGTCTGAAAGTCGGAGTACCTCAGCTTGATACTGATAGTAGAGCACACCCGCTGCCCGTGGCGTAGTTCGTAGGCGAGCTGTTCCACCATGGCTACTACCATATCTTTGAGTTTGCGGGTGTCTATGGTATCTTTCATAAAGGTACGTTCGGTGCTTATGCTCTTTTTTTCGTGATAGGGTATGAGTGGGCTGTGATCTATACCATTGGCTTTTTGCCACATCATTTTACCGTTTTTACCAAATGCTTTTTCCAGCAACTCCAGAGGCATTTCTTGTAGCGTATATATTTTTTGTACGCCCATTCTATTCAGCATGAAGGCTGTTTTTTTGCCAATCATCGGTATTTTTTTTACAGACAATGGACCTAGAAAAGGTTTCTCTTCACCAAAGTCTATTTTCCTCTGGCCATCGGGCTTGGCTTCGCCGGTGGCCACCTTGCTTACCGTTTTATTTACAGACATCCCAAAGGATATGGGCAGACCGGTTTCTTTGGTGATACGGGTACGCAGCTCGCTGGCTATCTTGTAGCAGCCAAAGAATTTATCCATACCCGTAAGGTCTAGGTAAAATTCATCTATGCTGCTTTTTTCTACTATGGGGGCAGTTTCGCGTATGATTTCAGTTACTGTTTTGGAGTACTTGGAGTAGGTGCCCGCATTGCCTTTTATTACTATGCCTTGTGGACAGAGTTGGCGGGCCATTTTCATGCTCATACCACTATGCACACCAAAGGTGCGGGCCTCGTAACTACAACTAGCTACCACACCCCTATCTCCCACACCACCGAGTAGCACGGGCTTACCTATTAGCCGCGAGTCTATGAGCCGCTCTACGGATACGTAGAAAGTGTCCAGGTCCATATGTACGATTTGTTTTGACACTATTATTATCTTTTTTATTGACCATAATTTAGCCTTAAAGAAAAGTGTAAAGCAAGAAAATGTGGAGAAAGAAAACCAAGATTAGGTAAACCTACTGATGACTAGATATTTAAATTTTAGAAGGATATATTTTGCCTCCAGCCTTCATAGACCACTACTGAAGCAGCGTTTGCTATATTGAGAGAGCGAGCACCGTCTACCATGGGAATAGACATGCAAGATCTTGACTGTTTGCTCGTTAGGGGCTCTGGTAGACCAGTATCCTCTCTACCAAAGTACAGGTAGTCCTTAGGTTTAAATGCAAACTGAGTATAGAGCTTCGCAGCTTTTTTAGTAGAGAGAAAGTGCCTTTCATTAAAAGGATGTATAGCCCAGAACTCTTCTATGTTTTCGTATTCTATAAAATTAAGATCTGCCCAGTAGTCCATACCTGCTCGTTTTACTTTTTCTTCGTCTATAGCCTTAAATCCATAGGGTTTGATAAGGTGCAGTGTACATCCTGTAGCTACAGCCAGTCGACCTATGGTGCCTACATTTCCAGGCATGCGAGGTTCTAGTAAAACGATGTTAAACATATTTTAAAACGGTAAAAGTACATGTGATGCACTATCATTGTGTCTAATGAGAAAGTATTTAGTTCTAGTTTTATTTTTATACAGACTATTGGGCTTCGCTCAAAATTACGTAGACGTGTTACATTCTGAGTATACCGCTACACCCCAAAATACTTTTGATAGTAGCAATCAAACTACGGATTTACAGAAGATAAACATTAACATCACGACGCCCATTAAACTCAAAAATGGGAACGCTATTTTAACAGGATTGGTGTACGATAGAGTCAATACTTCTTTTGACCCGGGAGAAAAAATGACACCCGTTTCTTCATTCATACTCAAGATGGGCATGAATATAAAACACTCTGATAAGTGGAGTACTACGTTCTTACTGCTACCCAAGCTTGCCTCTACATTTACAGCAACCACTACCTCAGAAGACTTTCAATTCGGCGGTTTGGTACTTGCTAAAAAGAAGAAAACAGAAAACTTAAGCTACAAGATTGGAGCATATATGAATGGTGATCAATTTGGTCCTTTTTTGGTACCGTTATTCGGTTTTTATTACAAGAAGAAGAAATTGGAAATGGACGTCATAGTGCCATCGTATGCTAAGATAAACTATAGCCTTAGTCCAAAGTTTACTGCAGGAGTAAATTGGCGAGCAACGGTAAAGTCCTATAATTTGCAAGGCCCTATGGTAAACTTGCCAGCCGTAGTAAAAAGACCCTTTTATATGCACCACCTTTCTAATGAAATAGCTGCACACGTAGGTTATGAACCGATAAAGGGCGTAATAGTACGTGGAATGGCTGGAGTGTCTCTAGGCCGATCGTTTCGTGTGTATGAGAATGATGACAAGATAGACTTTGGGCTCAGTCTTTTCCGTTTTGGAGATGATAGAGTGCCACTCAATACCGACTTTGCAAATGGACTATTCTACAGAGCTGAATTGGCTTACAGAGTCTATTTGGACTAAAGAATCTTTGGGTAAAATGGTCAATAGTTTCGTGTGACTATAGGAACTATCTATGACCTTTATTTCATAAGACTCCTTAAGTTTTTGAAAAGTGCTTAAGTGTGAAATGAGTAAAGTGTCGTAAGGCTTTATATGATAAAGCTCTGTGCGTTTTATATCTATACCCCGCTCTAATTTAAGCGCCTTGACATAGAACTTATGTGGCTCAAGACCATACTTATCATCTAATAGAATTTTAGTTCCAGGACTAACCTGAGCAAGGTGATTTTCGTTTTTTAAGAAATGAGAAATACCGTTGGTTTCCCATTCGTAGTATCGCTCTCCAGGCTGCATAGCATATGCATACGCTTTTTGATAACTCAGAGTAGCTAGTATCGTTAGCGGAATAGCTATTAAAAAGCCACACTTCCTATTTTTATGAACCAAGAGATGAACACTTAGGGCTATGGCACCAGCTAGCATAGGGATGGCCGGGGCGGAGTACCAAAAATTTTTAGTTCCACTGGATATAATAAGAAGGAATGTCACCGCTTGTATGCACCAAAACGCCCAGCGTCTATCTATTTTTTTAGCCACAAACGGCGCCAGTAAAACAAGCAGGAGTGACCACACCCAGTACTCCATCTTTGAGGTACGGATAAGGTCAAAGTAGTAGCTAAAGGGGTCTTTCTGAAAGACGAGTTCTGTAGAGGTATTAAAGAATCTAGGGAATAATTCCATTTGCCATACTAAATGAAGATATCCTGGCTGAGCTTGCTCACGAAGATAATAGTAAGCAAAAACAGGAAGAGCCCCGAAAAGTAGAGCAAAGTATGTGTGTTTGTTTTTTAGAAGAGTAAGTATCTTTTTGTCAAACAATAAAAACAGAAATATGCCGGGAAGCAACATACCTACAGAAATACTTTTACAAAGTATGGCGAGTGCTACTGTGAGAGCAGTAAGGTAAATGTACCTCACCTTTTGGGTGATACTATACATGTATACAATGTAAAACAAGCAACTGTATATGCAGACAAGCAATGCTTCATGATCTCCAAACCTACCCAAGTGTTCGGTATAAAAACCCGCTGAAGTAGCAACTATAAAGGAAGCCAAAAAAGCAATGTACCACTTTTCAGTCATGCGGTACACCAGCGAAAACAGCACCATTAGGGTGATTAGACTAAAAATTACAGAAGGAAACCGTATGCCCAGCTCATTAAGACCAAATACATGTAGGGAAGCTACTTGAAACCATGTAAGCAGTGGAGGTTTTAGCTCATAATTTTCAGGAGCAAAATCATAGGTTCGTACCAGCCAATTTTCCGTTTGGTACATCTCAATAGCATTCACCGCATTTCTAGACTCATCCCATATTCGCATTGGAAGTACGTCTACCTTGAGCCAAAGAGGTACGCTAATTATAAAAAATCCGATAAGAACGAGCAGGTGTGGCAGGTATTTTTTGATCGGCATGGTTAGTTGATGAGATTACCTTGGTAAAGTTCTTCTTTACTTTTACCCTCCTTTAAGCCATAGTACATTCTACGTGCATCTACGGCATAAAGACTAGAGTTGTACTCTAGTATTAGTTTTTCGAAAAGGTCTTGTGCTACTTTAGGTTTGTCAAGAATTTGTAGCATGATAATAGCAGATTTAAATAAGGCATTGTCGGCTAGAATATCTTCATTGTATTTCGTGTAAAGTGCAGTGTACAGCTTATTTGCTTCTTCGTAGTTTCCTAGCTTTTCTTGCACCTGTGCTTTAAGGTAATAGATTTCGTCTTGTAGCGAGTGGTCTGGATATTTGAAGGGCAGTAGATTTAGTATTTCAGTACACTTATCTATTTCATTTTTAAACAAGAAAAACTCGGCTGTAGCATATTCCTTCATCGCATCTTCTGTAGTATCTAAACCAGTATTATCTTGGATACGCAGTGCTAGTTCTATTGCATTGTTGCTTATCAATTGGGATGTAGCTGTCTTCAGAATATCTAGTTGGCTTTTAGCCCACTCAAAATCTGAGGTGTAGTAGCTTAGTTTTGCATTTTTGAACTTTGCCTCTTGTCCAAGTGCGTCTTCCTTGAATTGCTTATCTACCTGACCGTACATGAGCTTGGCATCCCAGATGTTGTTTTGCATCAGGTAAGCATCCCCTAACAGCAGTTTGCATTCTGCTATAAAATTGGCTCCAAGTCTAGAGGTGCTCACTAGCTTTTCAAGTATGGTAATACCTGCGCCTATATTGTGCTTATAAAACAGTTGTAGTTCTGCTAACCTGAGCGAGCTACCAGCAGTAGCATACGCAGCAGGCTGACTTGCGACAAATTCTTCGGTAAGAACGATTAGGTTGTCTACATCCGCCATATCGGGTTTTAGTGAGCTCGTGGTTTTCAAATAAAGGGCATTGATAAGCCCACTCTTGCCTAATGCAAAGTTTGGCTCATCTTGACCCAAGTCTACAACATATTGATATGCTTTTATTGCTGTGTTGTACTCATTGTTTTGAATGCATATCCTAGCTAATTCTAGTACTCTACTGCCTTTATGATTGTTCCTTTTATCTAGTGAAATTACCTGACGCAGCGCAGATGAATATTTTTTTTGCTGTAAAAAAACTTCTAAAAGGAGTTTGTCATACTGCTGATTGCTCGGATTTTTTTGAGCATAAGCCAGCGCTCTACTTTGCAAGTATTCAGCAGCCTTTTCGTCCTCATATACTATATCTAGGTGATTAGTGACGTACGTGTATGCCTCATAATCATTTGCTAGGACTTCTAGTGAGAAGTCAGTGAGATCTTTCGTATTCCCTTGTCTTCGATATTCCGAAATAAGCTGGGTATAGAAGGCGAGTATTCCCTGTTTTTTAGTTCCTACTTCATATGTTTTTAGGGCTTCACTGTTAAGTTGCCTTCTGCTAAAGGACTGTGCTAAGGAGATAATTGCATTTCTGTTATTTGCATTTTCCTTTATTAGCTTATCAAAGTATTTTTCAGCTTTTTCTTTCTCATCAAATTGGAGATAGACATAGCCCAAGTCTACTTCGTAATTAAGTAAACCGGTATTTTTTTTAATTTGCCTTTCTACTAAGTTCTCCGCATCTTTTTCTTCTTTTAGTGCCAAAAGCGTGTGTAAGTAGTATTCGTAGATATAGATAGAATTCGGCTGCTGGCGGTTTAGTTTTTTATACAGTCCTTCGGCTTTCTCATATTCTCCATTTTCGAAAAATTGGGCAGCCAATTTTTCGTCAGTGCTCTGAGCCCAACCAAAAACTGAAAAACAAACGATTATGAAACTGAAAAACCTTCTCATGCAATACGGTACAAAGATAACGAACATACGTCAACTCATATTTCAATTGGGAGTTAAGGGTGAATAGAAAGGACAACTTTGTGCCATCTTCGTGTCAAAACAGAAAGTAAATTGCTTAATGCTAAATAAATTAGGTGATTACAGTGGATTGGAAGTACTTTTGTGCGGCAAATAACATATCCAATATTTGCTGATGTCTCAACCCAAAATTTCTAAGATCGCTTACCAAGGTTTAACCTTTGATGACGTACTCGTTTTACCTAGTTATTCGGAGGTTTTACCTCGTGATACTAGCACTAAAACAAGATTGACCAAAAAGCTTAATATCAACATACCTATTATAAGTGCTGCTATGGATACTGTTACGGAAGCAGAGCTTGCTATCGCTATAGCACGAGAAGGAGGTATAGGGATAGTGCATAAGAACATGTCTATTGCTGAGCAAGCAGCAGAGATAAAAAAGGTGAAGCGTTCTGAGAGTGGAATGATAAAAGACCCTATCACGCTGAGTAAAGAGAATACCTTGGCAGATGCGCTTCAAGTGATGAAGGAAAACAAGATTGGAGGTATTCCAATTACCAATAGCAGCAATGTGCTTGTCGGAATTATTACCAATAGAGACCTCCGTTTCCAAAGAGATTTACAGACTGCTATAGGAGATGTGATGACCAAAGAGAATCTGGTAACTGCAGCAAAGGGTACAGACTTAAAAGAAGCGGAGAAAATACTTCAGGAGTATAAAATAGAGAAACTTCCAGTGGTGGATAACGAGAACAAGCTCCTTGGGCTAATTACGTTTAAAGATATTCAGAAAGTAAAAAATCATCCACAAGCATGTAAAGATCAGTTTGGCAGACTAATGGTAGGTGGAGCTGTAGGAGTGACTGCGGACACTTTAGAGCGAGTTACGGCACTCGTAGAGCAAGACGTAGACGTGGTGGCCATAGACACAGCACATGGACACTCAAAGGGTGTAGTAGATGAGCTTAAGAAGGTGAAAGCAAAGTTTCCAGACCTTCAAGTAATAGTAGGCAATGTGGCTACGGGAGCTGCGGCTAAATATTTGGCAGACAATGGAGCTGATGCAGTAAAAGTCGGCGTAGGTCCAGGATCTATTTGTACTACACGTATCATAGCAGGAATCGGTGTACCTCAGCTCAATGCAGTGATGGAATGTGCAGAAGCACTGAAAGGTACAGGTGTACCCGTGATAGCTGATGGAGGAATTAGATACAGTGGAGACTTAGTAAAAGCTATAGTTGCGGGAGCGGATGCTATTATGGCAGGAAGCTTGTTTGCAGGTACGGAGGAAGCCCCGGGTGATGTGTCATTCTATGAAGGTAGAAAAGTGAAAAGCTATCGAGGAATGGGAAGCATAGAAGCGATGAAAAAAGGATCTACAGACCGTTACTTTCAAGATGCAGAGGCCGAAATTGGGAAACTAGTACCCGAAGGTATCGTAGGGACGGTAGCCTATAAAGGGAGCCTTTCTGAGGTAATCTATCAATATATTGGAGGACTTCGAGCAGGTATGGGATATACCGGTTCTGAGACCATAGAAAAGCTAAAGGAGGCACAGTTTACTCATATCACAGGTTCAGGTATCAGAGAGAGTCACCCGCATGATGTTACCATCACCAAGGAAGCCCCAAACTATAGTCGCTAGTCTTCACTTTCTATTAATACCAACGTGCCCGAGAGGTAACTAATGGTTACTTCTCCATCTTTTAGAACACTATTACTTGTTCCACTTCTTTGTCCGATGGACAAGGTCTCGCCTGTCAGAGGGTAGACTAGGTTTTTTGTAGTTATCCCTACACAGGAGTGAAGAGGAACTAAGGACAGTTTGCTGCCTTTCTTGTAGACTTTACTATATTTTTCAGGAAGAACAAAGGCTTTAGAATGGTTGTCATACAGAACGATATTGGTGTCCGTATATTTAGCCAACAGGTGAAAATTATTCAACGTGTGATCTAGTCTTTTCCCTGTAGCCCATACTACGTTAATGGCGGAGTACTTCTTCTTTACAAGATGGTTTATAGCCTTTTCTAGGTCTGTAGTTTCTTGACTTTTATCTCTAATGTAAGTAGTGTGCTCAAGCATCTCTACATCTTCCATACTATCAAAATCACCGATAACTAAATCCGGTTGTATTTGTAGCTTTTTTACGCGTTCATATGCACCGTCTAGTGCAACGATATACGGGCACCACTCCATCAATCCGGTGAGCATTTCATAGGAGCAAGACTCCCCATTTGCTATAATGAGAGCGGGCTCTTGACCCTCTTTTACAAAGTGGTGTGAAGACATTTTAGTGCAATTTCTGTGACAAACTTAATAAAATCAGCCTTGAGATGGCGTTATTTGTACTCATGCGTATCGTATATTCTTTCCTTTTTCTCATTTTACTCTTAGCGTCTAGTTGCCGCAAAGAGAAGTTTTCGTATGAGAGTAATTGGATTACCCCGCTAGTAGAGACTAAGCTTACTCTAGGGGATTTAGTGCCAGATTCACTTCTAGATAAAAATAATGACAGCTCTCTTAATGTAGTATACGAAGCGGAGTATGCTGTCAGTAATCTTGAGGACATACTTCAGATACCAGATAGGGTAGAGAGCGTAGAAGTTTCATTAACCAGTCTAGTATTAGACGATAGGTCTTTCACAGACACACTCACTCTACTTGAGCTTTATCCGCCTAGTTTGTTACTTAATGGTACAGAAGCTAGCCTACCGGCTCAAGAGATAAACACCAATGAAGGGACAGTGCTGGATGTTACAGAACAGTTTTTTACTACTGCTACATTTAAAGAAGGCTTTATTGATATATCTATCAGTAATGATTTGCCAGTAGAAGCAGAGGTGCTAGAATTTGAACTTCGAAATTTTAAAGACAAGAGCGTAATCGTATCAGGAGTTTTTAATGATGTCAGCGCTAATTCGACCGTATCTGAGTCGTACGACTTAGCCGGGAAGACTGTGGACGGAGTATTGGAGCTTATAGTTATTAAAGTAAAAACACGAGCAAGTAATGGAGAGGTACTTATAGATGCCAGTAAAGGGATTAGAACTACCATAACTATTAGAAATTTAAAGCCCCAGGTAGCAACAGCTATTTTCCCAGCCCAGAATTTAGTAGAACGAGAAGATGAAACAAAGTATGAGTTTGGAGGAGCAGAACTGACTCAAGTGTATGTAAAATCTGGGTCTATACTAATGAAGGTTGAATCTACCATAGAAGAAGCTATTGTTTTAGACTATACCATACCTAATAGCAGCAGGTGGGATGCTCCAGGTATTCCTATTACTAAACAATGGATCATACCGGCAGCACCAAAAGGAGATAGGGTGTTTGTAGAGGAAAGATTTCCTATTGATAGCTTTAATATTTTTCTGTGGGGAAAATTTAATAATTCTGCCCCAGACTTTAACCACATATATAATGAGCTTACTGCTAGTATCCAGTATTCTGGTATAGAGAGAACACTGTCCTTAGATGACAAGATATCTATAGAGTTTGGATTGATAGA
>ERZ807291.5263-NODE-5263-length-16369-cov-6.078828_pt1 | contig 16369 bp, 12 predicted proteins | sample MGYA00521257_ERZ807291 | MGnify/ENA primary metagenome ERZ807291 (study PRJEB31413, sample SAMN03169783) | marine metagenome | biome: Marine; feature: Water; material: Subsurface seawater | place: North Sea | collected 2011-04-28 | depth 1 m m ...
TAACTGCGGATCCACATTACCTCCGGACAAGACCACGCCAATACGCTGATGACTTTCCGGCAGTAGGTTTTCCAACATGGCCGCCAAGCCCACGGCACCACCCGGTTCTACCACCAGCTTTAATTGATCAAAGGCGGCTATCATGGCCTGTCGTACTGCCTCATCACTGACCGCCAAGCCGCCAGCCAGTCGCTGCTTGTTAATAGCAAAGGTCAACTCCCCCGGCATGGGCGCCAAAAGCGCATCACAAATAGACCGACTTTCATTGTCTATGTGCTCACGCAACCCGGATTGTAAGGAGCGCCGATGATCGTCGAATCCGACTGGCTCAACGCAATAAATTGCGGTGCTGGGACTCGCCACTTCGGCGGCCAGTGCACAACCTGCTACCAGACCTCCACCACTGCAACATACAACGAGGGCGTCAAGCACAATGCCCTGAGCAGCGGCGTCTTCGAATAACTCCAAGCCGACCGTACCTTGGCCAGCAATAATAAAGGGGTCGTCAAAGGATGGGACAATGATTCCGCCATCGCGTTCGGCTAAGGCATAGGCAATCGCTTCTCGATCTTCGCTGTATCGGTCATAAGGAATCACCGTGGCACCGTACGCTTCAGTATTACGACGCTTAATGGCTGGCGCATCCGCAGGCATCACAATCCGCGCATTAATGCCCAACTGTTGTGCCGCACAAGCAACGCCCTGCGCGTGATTACCCGACGACCACGCAATAACGCCCAGAGAACGCTCTTCACGGGTGAGCTGGCTCAAGCGGTTAAAGGCACCGCGAAACTTGAAACTTCCCGTGCGCTGCAGGCACTCGGGCTTAAAGAACAACTGGCGTCCGGTTTGCTCATCGAGAGCTGGACTGCGCATTAGAGGTGTTCGAACGGCTTGACCCGCAAGCCGTTGAGCCGCGCGCTGCACATCCGAACACGTAGGAATAATCATGGGTTACTGCACCGTAGTCGGGCTGTACCAGATAGGCGATGAATAGGCGCGCTCTTGGTGAACTAACTGAGCATCCTCGGGTAGCTTAATAAGGTCACCAAAGTGCGCTTTATCATAGGCGAGCCAGGTTGGCGTGGGAATTTCTAACACGCGAACATACCAAAAAGCCCGCTGAGCAGCATCAAAATCGGGATCTTCCCAGGTCACCGCCAGTCGCGAGCTGCCAATGCTGTTATCGTACACCGCACCTTGGACCGTCGAACCAATAGCAGGCACTTTGCCCGCCTTGTCCAGCACCCTCGCACCCGCCCAGCTAACATCGAACACGCGCTCTCTTAACTCGCCATTATCGTCGAGCCAACCTTTTACAATTTGTATCCGATCGAGGTTAGCGCCGCGAGGATCTTTAGAAGCTACTACCGTAAATCGAGGTGGGTTATTGCGGGTAGCGCTCGGCAGATCCCCGCCCATCGGCACCCCAGTCCGATATCCAATATCGGCAACGTCGGGACGAAGGTGCGCATCCATGGGCAATTCAAAGCCAGCAAACAAGCGTAAACCAATACGAGGGCCCGTAGTGGCATAGACCTCCTTGCGCTGCATCGCATCAAATATGCTCTCTCGCGTATTGTCATGCGCCCAAACAGCCATCAACCCACCGGCTGCGGATTCATAGGAAGGTACGGAAATATCTTCACGACCTGGGTATCGCTGAATAATTGGCTGATCGTAGCGAGCCTGCCCGACATTGGGCTCTCCTGGCGACGCTTTACTAAAAAAATTGTCCTCTTCCGCGGTCGCCAATGAAGTATGACTATCGGTTGACCCAAGCAGGCCGAACTTAAACGGATTGACACCTAGTTGCTGCTCGTAAGCGAGGCCTCTCTTTAAAGCCGAGCGCGCGTATTCCGCAGGTAACATGGCGGGAGTCTTCGGTTGAAAGCCAAAATTGCCACGGTCCCAAGTCCAGAAATCCGCAAACTCATCATCTGGCGATAGGAGCGCGTGCGCCTCTCCATCTCCTTTGATTTGCGTTACCTCGTAGAGCGGCTCATAGCGTTGACGCATTGCGGCATAGTCAGCATCGAAAGGACTACCTCCTTGGGTGGTGTCGTCGAACATTAAGCCGTTGGAGAGATTGCCATTATGAGGGATTGCCAGTACACGACCGCCAACATTAGCCTCGTAGTCGGCCATCCAGGCCCATAAATCTTGAGGATCCGCAGAATCAACTTGCGAGAAGGGTAGAATTTTATTGGCCTCTTCTGAACTGTCCGCAAATAGCACCACCCGATGCAAGTTATTTGTTTGGAGAGCGGAGGTGAACTCGTAGCCAATCAGTGTTGTAAATTGACCCGGCCGATAATACCGATCCGCGGCAGAAGTAATACGCTGCCACATATCCGTAATCAAATCCTGACGATGCAGGACATATTCGCCGCGCGCTCTGAGCTGTGCGAACACTTTATAAGCCTCTACGGGCTTGCCTTCATCAATGAGATCACGCATTCGACGAGCATTAGGATCTTCAAGCGCAAGAGGATTGCGCTCGTTAATCGCCGGCGCTAAGCCTAAGGATTCTGCATGATCAGACACTGCCAAGAAGTCGAGAGGTTGGCGTAATCGCGCGGGAACACCCATCGATGCGGTCACCGTATCACCGCGCGCAAATTGGTAGGCTTCGTCCGGCCCTAATCGGTTACCGATCATGCCGGCATCGAAGGAGAACTTTGTATGGAGATGTGTGTCGCCCCACAGCAACTTTCGCGGGATTGGCTCTGAGCGAACCGAGTACTCAACAGCCCGCGCACGGAGATCGTCCGCTGACCCGGCCGAAGCATCACCTTGCGCACTACTTTGCATGCTGGCTAAAGCGGCCAACAGCACTGAGGTAACTAGATGGCGCATTGTATTTCCCCTCTCATAGCAAAAGGGCCCTTGTGGGGGCCCCTTTTCTTTCTACGGTGATCAGCGCTCATTTCTCAAAGAACGGCTCCATCATCTGGTCGATAGTAAAAGATGCTGGTCGCTGGCGAGGCGGGAAAGCACGGAGGCTTGCTAAAAACTTAGCCAACTCCACTCGCGCCAGACCTATGCGCGGTAAGGCAACGCGGTTCCACCAGTCATCATAAGTGTTCGCGTTTTCATCCGCGCGTTCGAAAGGGTCTCGACGCAAATGGAACACTTTAGGAATGCGTAACGTATCAAACTGCTCACGCCAAACATCGAACCCCTTAGCTCGCTGTTCGGCAAATACCACCTTCCAGTCACCCACACGCATGGCGGTGAGTAAACCATCATCACTCCAATAGAAAAAGGAATTACGTGGACCTTGCTCTGCTTCCTTCTTCAAAAAGGGCAAGAAATTAAATCCATCGAGGTGATTCTTATAATCACGACCATTGACGGTAATGCCCGCCCTCAGTTCATTGGCCAGATCGGGACGCCCTGCTGCAGCCATGAGCGTAGGTACCCAATCTTCGTGAGCCATAATATCGTTCACAACTTGGCCGCTAGGGATTTGCGCTGGCCAGCGAATCATCGCTGGGACACGGAATCCGCCTTCCCAGTTAGTATTTTTTTCGCTGCGGAAAGGTGTAATACCGGCATCGGGCCACATGTTGTAATGCGGCCCGTTGTCGGTTGAATAAAACACAATAGTGTTATCGGCGATACCTAACTCATCGAGCTGGTCGAGCAACTGACCAACCAACATGTCGTGGCCCACCATCGCATCGTTATAGAAACCCTGACCCGAAAGCCCTAGCTCGTCGTCCGCTGTATGCGTGTAATAGTGCATACGCGTGGAGTTAAACCAGACAAAAAACGGTTTATCGTCCTTGACTGCTTGATTAATGAAATCCTGTGCGCCCGCTAAAAACTCACGGTCAACGGTCTCCATGCGCTTCTTGTTAAGTGGTCCTGTATCCTCAATGCGACCGTCGGCATAGGAATGAATAACACCGCGAGGTCCAAATCGCTCTCTAAAAGCAGGATCAGTTGGGTAATCGGGGTGCTCTGGTTCCTCTTCCGCATTCAAGTGGTACAGGTTGCCAAAAAACTCATCAAAGCCGTGCTGAGTTGGCAAAAATTCGTCACGATCACCCAAGTGGTTTTTACCGTATTGAGCGGTAACGTAGCCTTCTTCTTTTAGTAGTGATGCCAAAGTGACATCTTCAGGGCGTATGCCTAAGTCAGCGCCGGGAATACCGACTTTAGTCAAACCCGTGCGGATGGGCGACTGGCCGGTAATAAAGGCTGAGCGCCCAGCGGTGCAGCTCTGCTGACCATAATAATCAGTGAACTTGGCGCCTTCGTGAGCAATGCGGTCGATATTGGGCGTTTGGTAACCCATCATGCCCATGTTGTTTGTCGATAGGTTCCAAAAACCTATATCGTCACCCCAGACAACGAGAATATTAGGTTTATCGGCGGCATGGGCAGTGAGCGATAGGGTCGCTACTACGGCGAACATTAGTCTCAACATTGATTACTCTCGTTTTTTTAATAATTGGTTGGCTGGGTGCTAATTCTATTGGCAGTGTAGCGCATCTCACAATAGGGTTGTCGCTGAAACTTGCGCGTTCTTTTTACCGGCACTTGTGCACGGTACTTTATACAAGACACTTTTTACACAACACTTAGCTCAGCAAGCTCCAAAGTTTGCTGATGGCGAGAACGCTGACTAAAAGCAGCACGCCGCAACCAATAACATTTGCTAGAGCAGTATTGCGGTAAGCCGCAGGCACGTATGCACGATTGGCTATGAGCAAAAGTACAGCAGACACCGCCGGTAACACCAAAGCATTGGTGATCTGAGCACTCAAAATTAGCCCAATGGGTCGTGTTGCAGATAACGCAAAGACCGCACCCACTGCTAGAACCGTTAGGGCAATCAATTTTGCTCCACGGCTACCGGCATTCGTGGGCCAACCAAGCGCGCCCGCCACTGCCCAACCTGCGGCAATAGGTGCCGCGATTGCCGATGTGAGTCCAGCCGCAAATAAGCCTCCACCTACGAGCCATTTGCCCGCCACCCCAAAGCGCAGACTGACGGTTTGGACAAGCTGCTCGAAGGCGGAGGCACGACTAACGTCGGCCACCAAAACAGAAGCGACCACGATGATCGCTAGGGTGATCACACCGCCGACCATAATAGCAACGAAAGAATCCCAGCGCGCTTCATAGAGCGCTTGATCGAGTGCTACGCCTTGCCAACGGCGCCGCACCGCACTCGCATGCAAGAATAAGTTGTACGGCACGACTGTTGTACCAATAAGGGCTAGAACAAGTCCTGTTGATTGCGTAGTGAACACGGGAATCAACCGATCTGCAGGCTGCTCTAGGAAATCAGGCAACAATATAATGGCGAGCCCCACAAAAACCACTGCCATGACCATCACCAAAGCCGATAGCACACGCTCAATCAAGATGTATCGATCGGCGATGATGAGACCGGCTCCAACCGTTGTTGCAAAGCCAATCACCCAGTCTATGGGCCAGCCGAAAGCGGCTCTTAGCCCCAGTCCAGCACCGGTGAGGTTGCCGGACTGATACGCTGAGTTACCTACACCAATGGCCATAACTATTAGGGCTATGAGTAGCCAGCCCGCCGGTGTGCCTGTGCCCAAACGGTGGATTAATTGCGCTAAATCGGCATCCGCAGCAAGTGCCGTACGTAAAGCCAACTCCTGAAGCACGACCGTGGCGACAACAGAAAATGCGACCGCCCAGAGCAACGCAGCGCCCATCTCTGCACCTGCAGTAATCGCTGTGACGACCGTGCCAGGGCCAATAAAGGCAGCCGCAACCATTGCACCGGGGCCAAATTTCATAGTGACACTCCAAAGGCATTCATTGGTAAACTTTTCCCTGCGTTTTCTCAGCGCCAACGTCACGCTCAGTGTCACATATGTTAAGGACTCCCACCATGCGCACCGTGCTTTTCAACGACCAACCTTATAGTCCCAATAAAATTGTCTGTATAGGCAAAAACTACACCGACCACATAGAAGAAATGGATGCGGTAGTGCCGGACGACATGGTGGTTTTTATGAAACCCAACTCGGCTATTAGCCAGACATTGCGGGCATTTGATGGTGAGCCAATCCATTTTGAAGGCGAAATATGCTTTGCAATGATCGCAGGCCAAGTTGCTGGTATTGGCTTTGGCTTGGATCTCACTAAACGCGCCTTGCAGTGGACACTCAAAAAAGCGGGCCTTCCTTGGGAGCGCGCTAAAGCCTTCGATGGCAGTGCGCTATTTAGCGACTTCGTACCCGCACCTGCCAATCTCGACAATGTGCGATTAGAGCTCTGGATTGATGGCGCATTACGCCAACAAGGCGGGTGTAAGCATATGCTTTACCCACCTACGAGTATGCTTGGCGAACTTGCGAACTTCACGACTCTCGACGACTACGACATCGTCATGACCGGCACCCCTGCGGGTGTTGGCGAAGTCCCACAAGGGGCCCAATTTGAAGGCCGCGTTTTCGATGGCGACCGCGAACTGATCAGAGCTATCTGGCAAGCCCAATAAAAAAAGCCGCCCGAGGGCGGCTTAGTATTAACCCATCGCAGCTTACATATTGTAAGTCACTTCGAGTCCATAGGTTGCCGGCTTGTTCAAAGGTGAGAACGTACCGCCTAAGGGTACTCCGAGTGTCGCTGGAAGCTGTGTATCACCGCCATGACGAACGGTATTCATCAAGTTACGGCCATAGAACGACACGATCCACTGATCACCACCTAGGTGATAATCGACCGCCACATCCAACTGCTTCTGCTCGTTAACAAAGCCTAAGTTGTTGTCTGTATATGCTGTCCCATCGCGATAACCGTATGAGGCCAAAGTCGAGATGTAACCGGCACCGCCCAACTCGATATCGTAGATAGCGGTAATGTTATAAGTGAGGTCGGGGGCACGTGGCAGGCTCAGCGCCTCGTCTGCGCTATCGACAGCACCATCGCCGTTTAGATCGAAGCTCACCGATGTGTAGTTAGCACTCAACCATCCCATCGACGCCTTCAGGGTAAACGCGTCGCTAATGGCAAAGGTACCGTCAACTTCAAAGCCGACAATCTCAGCATCTGCCGTATTTTGAATTAGCTGTAACACACCTGCGGTAGCACTGGGTAAGTTAACTTCGCGCTGCATGTCAGACATGTCGGTACGATAAACCGCAAAGTTCAGCTGACCGCCGTCCCATCGAGTCTTGTAGCCAATCTCAATACTATCGGCTTGCTCTTCGTTAAAAGGACCAGGTCCGTAGACGATGGGAAACTCAGTGTTACGAAGGTTGTAACCACCCGAGCGATAACCGCGAGACCACGTTGCATATACGTTGGTATCGTCATCGAGTAAATAACGCGCGCCGATCTTAGGTGACACAAAAGACCACGTCTTATCATCGACAAAATCATATACGCAGTCAGGCTCATTGGGTGTGTAGCTAATGTTGGGGGTCAAGCCAGCCACACGACACTCATTGTTCACATTGCGGGTGAGTGTAACAACTTGCGCTTCCTTCTTTTCACGAGACCAGCGAGCACCAGCTGTTAACTGCAGATCGTCAGTGAGATCGTAGTCAACCGAGGCAAACATGCCGAGACTGCTCACATCGAGCGTGCCGCCACCATTCTGCGTCAGTGCTGGCCGGCCCTCGATAGGCGTGCCTACTGTAAGAAGGCCCAGCAGATTTCTGTCTTCGTCATACGCTAACTCAGATTCGAACATGTAAGCGCCGACTGTGACATTCGCGCGATCGTTGAACATTAAGCCGTTCCAACGTAATTCGTTCGATACCTGCTCATAAGTCGATACGGTATCTGAGTGGAAAAGCCACACGGGCTGGGCATCGATATCAGCATCGGTTTTGACTGTCGAGTCACGCCAACCGAAGACGTTGGTCAACGTGCCGCCAGCAACATCCCAATTCAATGTGGCGTTAAAGAAATCAATCTCGAGATCAAATGATCCAGGATTATCGATAGCGAAATCGAAATCGTTGCGGCCATAGTTGACAAAAGAACCTGGCACGCCGCTACCATTAGTATGGCTCTGAGCCGAAGGGCCATCAGCTTCAACCTCTTGACGCTCGTAACGAACAATCAACTCCAACTCATCGGTGGGTGTCCAGGCAATAGATGGACGGATAATGATTTGCTCTTGGCCGCCATGCTCCTGGCCCGCAAGTGGACCATCTGTAATATCGAGGGCACCGGAGTCATCGTTGTAATAAACCGATAAACGAGCAGCTAACGTATCTGTGAGACCACCGGATATACCACCCATAGCGTAGTAGTTACCGCCGCCTGAGCCCTCAGCCTGGTCATAAGCAACACGTGCATTAACTGTGAATTCTTGAGTGGGGGCTTTCGAGTTCAGAAGTACAGCACCACCCGTCACGTTACGACCGAAAAGTGTGCCTTGAGGGCCGCGCAAGACCTCAATGCTTTCAAGATCAAACGTATCAAACACCACGCCCGCATTGGTACCGAGGTAAACACCATCAACAACCATACCCACAGCTGGGTCAATAGAGGGGATTGATGAGTTGATGCCTAAACCACGAATTGAGAAGTTGGCATAACCACGGCTAGTACCGATCTCGTCAAGCACAACGCTTGGCATAGAAACCGCAAGGTTTGTTAGATTACGTACTTTGAGCGCGTCAATTTGGTCGGAGCTGTACGCACTGATTGAAATAGGTACGTCTTGAGAGCCTTCTTCGCGCTTACGCGCGGTAACCACTACTTCCTCAAGCAATGCTGACGAAGCTCGCTTAGGGGCAGCATCTTGTGCGTTCGCCGTAGCCGCAAGAACTACGCCTAAAGCCGAGCAAATGAATGTTCTCTGGAAAACTGGGGTATTACGGACCATATCGACTCCTTGTCATTAATACTGGACACACGTCGCCCCTCACACAATTTTTCACTGTGCGGTGGAGTGAAGTGAAGTGGATGTTTTGCTTGACGCTGAAAGCTTGCGAATTTCTGCAATGCACCGAGGCACTACAATAACAAAGATTTGTGCTTGTAGACGGCGATTTTCAAGGCATTATTTGACAATTGTGTTAACGCGTAATATTCAGTAGTTTCGAGTAAACGCTAAAGCGAGACCACCATGTTAGCGATCCTCAAATTGGATCTGGCAGGACAGCCTCGAAGATGGCTCACCGTTCATGAGGCAGTTACCGCCTATGCACGAGGCGATGTGCTTTATGGCATCGGAGATGCTCTACCCCCAATTTTAGGTGGCACTCAGCGATTAACCGGCTTGCGCTCGCAAATAACAGTGCAGCCAATTATTGCGACTGCAGGTCGTATCCGCGATGTGTTCACGCCGCCACTGTGCAATCGCACGCTTTTTCGCCGAGACGATCATACTTGCCTCTATTGCGGCCAACGGTTTAACCGGACTGCACTCACCCGTGACCATGTCATCCCTGTTTCTCGTGGTGGGCGAGACCGCTGGGAAAATGTTGTTGCAGCATGCAAGCGCTGCAATTGGATAAAAGATAACAAGACGCCAGAAGAAGCAGGTATGCCGTTACTCGCCATTCCTTTTCGACCAAATGCATATGAGTGGCATTTTTTGGCCAAAGAGCGAGTGCTTACCGATCAGATGCATTACCTCTCAAAACAGTTTAAAGCGCACAGAGCCTGGGCTCATTAAACAAGCCTACCGCGCCGCAGCCCGAGCAAAACCTGCTAGGCTACAGCACTATTAACACCCATCGTAAAAGGTAAGTCATGGCCTCATCCTCCCTCGATAGCGTGCGCTCATTAATGCAGCAAATGAATCGATCCGTACTCGGGCAAGAGTCCGTAGTGCACAGCCTCTCACTGGCACTTCTTTGTAATGGCAATGTGCTGCTCGAAGGCTTGCCTGGGACCGCTAAAACACGATCGATAAAAACGCTAGCTCGGGTGCTCAATGTCAATCTTGGGCGAATTCAGTTTACGCCTGACCTATTACCCGCAGATGTGACAGGCAGTGAGACCTATCATGATCATGATGGTGCCAATGGCACGCTGCAGTTCGAGCCAGGCCCAATCTTCAATGAGCTCATTCTGGCGGACGAGATCAATCGAGCCCCTGCCAAGGTTCAGTCGGCTCTGTTAGAAGCCATGGAAGAGCGTCAGGTCACCGTAGCCGGGAAAACCTATAAGTTGCCACCGTTGTTTTTGGTGCTTGCGACGCAAAACCCCATTGAACAAGAAGGCACCTACCCACTTCCTGAAGCGCAAATGGATCGTTTTTTATTCAAAGTGCGCGTCGACTATCCAGATGCGCCAGCAGAATTATCTATAGTAAGAATGCTACAAGAGGAGGAGTCGGGTGGTGAAGCCGCCGTTGAAAGCATCGACCCCCAAGCTATCTTCAGGGCTCGCGAAGAGATTCAGAAAATAGCAGTTGCCGAACCAGTTGAGAAATATTTGGTCGATATTGTAATGGCCACTCGCAACCCGACACACTTTTCTAACGATCTAGGCAACTGGATAAGCGTGGGTTCTAGCCCTAGAGCAAGCATTGCGCTGCATCGAGCCTGCCGTGCCGAAGCATGGTTGCAGGGACGCGATTACGTGCTCCCGGACGATGTGCGCGCTGCGGCACCGCCCGTTCTTCGTCACCGACTTATCTTGAGCTACGATGCGATGGCCGACGGTGTCGATAGCGATACGGTAGTCAACGAAATACTATCGCTAGTTGCCGCGAGCTAGCGCAATGGTCGCAGGAGCCTATGTTGGGATCAAAGACTTAACCCGATTACGCTATCGCGCGCGCGGGTTTAGTTATCTGCCAGCTCAACCAGTGCACTCAGTACTCTCAGGACGCAAGCGCTCGCGCTTACGCGGCCGCGGCCTCGACTTCGATGAGCTGCGTCATTACCGACCAGGCGATGATATTCGCAATATGGATTGGCGAATCACTCGACGAGCAAGAACACCTTATGTGAGGATTTATACTGAGGAGCGTGATCGACCTGTATGGGTGGTCGTCGATCAGCGACTCTCGATGTTTTTTGGTAGTCAGTACCAGATGAAATCGGTGGCTGCAGCGGAAGCGGCTGCCCTCGCTGCATGGCGCGTACTTGGCGTTGGCGATCGGATTGGAGCCCTGATATTTGGCGACCATGAACAGCGACTCAGTCTTCCGAGTCGATCACAGGCTACAACAATGGGCTGGCTCAAAGCACTGACGACTATGAACAACAGCTTGAATGCCAACAGCGAGCACGCGCCGAATACCGAAGCACTGACGCAGGCTTTACGCGCGCTTGCTCCGCGCTTAGGCCATGATGGCCTGGTCATTATCATTTCAGATTTTGACGGCTGGAATGATGAATCATTGCGCGCGTTAAAAGTCATTCGCCGCAGCAATGATGTGATTGCGACCGTCGTTAGCGACCCTCTAGAACGGGATATTGTCAGCGCCCACAAGCTGGTTGTCAGCGATGGACGGCATCAGTTAGAGATCGATACCGATGGATCAGCAGCCGCAACGCGTTTCCGCGCAGATTTTCAGCAACGCTTTGAAATACTTTTCGCCTCGCTCAAGCGCCATGCGATACCCGTGATACCCATAGGTACCGAGTCGGATGTCACTCTCCAATTGCAACGCCAACTAGGCGGCGGCGTAGAGCGCTAAGCCACTATGACGCGCATCGAAATTAATAGCGTGAATCTGCCGCCACTGCCGGATAGCTTCGGCAACCCCATGGTGCGCGATATCAACGAAATAGTGGCACCGGCAGGTATCGATTGGCTGCCCCAAACTATCGGGTGGTATGTCATTGGGGCTTTAGGATTAGCTGTAGGTATCCGATGGTCATGGCGAGTGTTTAAGGTATGGCTGCGTGATCGCTATCGTCGCGAGGCGCTCAGCCGACTCAATGCACTGGCTTCTGAACAGGCTGCAACGCCTGCAAGTATTAATGAACTCTTAAAAACTGCGGCAATAATCGCCAGTTCTCGTAGGGAAGTTGCCGCCCTAACCGGCGATGCCTGGAGTGAGTGGCTAGCGCAACGAATGAGCGACCCTGCCTCCATAGCACAGCTTTCCGACGCGGTGGGAGCTGCACTTTATCGAGCGACATCATCATCGGCAGCTGGTAACGCGCAATTGCTTAAGCAGGCACAGACGTGGATCCGTGAACATAGGGATGATCATGGACCCGCTTGAGAACTTGATTATGCAAATTCAGTGGCATGCGCCTTGGGCATGGTTCTTACTGCCATTGCCACTGCTGATGCGCATACTCCCACCTTACAGAGAAACTCGCGATGCGGTGCGCGTGCCGTTCTTCGAGCGCTTGCTCTCTGCTGCAGAGGAACAGCGCCGCCGCGGTGCTATGGTGCTAATTCGAAGACGTGGCCAACAAGTGCTTATCGGGCTTTTGTGGTTAGCATTGGTCACCGCAGCGGCCAAGCCGCAATGGCTCGGAGAGCCCATCGAGCAACAGAAAGCGGGGCGCGATCTTATGATCGCCGTGGATCTCAGCGGATCGATGGAAGCTGAAGACTTTACCAATAGCGAGGGCGCGCAAGTTGACCGACTGAGCGCTGTTAAAGAGGTACTTCATCGACTCATAACAGAGCGTCAGGGCGACCGCCTAGGGCTTATAGTTTTTGGCTCGGGTGCGTTCCTACAATCGCCTTTTACAGAGGATCACCATACTTGGGAGACGCTTTTAGATGAGACCCGCATTCGTATGGCGGGACCCAGCACTGTTTTAGGCGACGCCGTTGGATTAAGTATTAAGCTGTTCAAAGAAGCCGAGACTGAAAACCGCGTACTGCTTCTGCTTACCGACGGCAACGACACTGGCAGTGTTGTGCCCCCTGTTGACGCAGCACGTGTCGCCGCAACAGAAGCCATTCGCATCTATCCCATCGCAATCGGAGACCCCTCGGCTATTGGTGAGGAAGCTATCGATACTATTACGCTGAGTCGCATGGCCGAAGTGACTGGGGGCAAGAGTTTTGTGGCTTTTGACCGCGAAGAACTCGACAGTATTTTTGCACTGCTTCGAGAGCTAGAGCCCGCCGTTTACGACAGCGTGTCATTTCGCCCTCGGTCTGACCTTCACTGGCTGCCTCTGGCACTTCTTGCCGCCGCATACATCGTTATACGACTCATGGGAGGCCTGCTCAGCATGCGCCGATCCTCGGTCGCTAAGAACGCGGGCGGTATCTCGTGATACACGAATGGGAGGCCTTACACTTCTTAAGACCCCAATGGTTATTGCTGCCGCTCTTTTTGCTGCTGCTCGAACGGCTATTGCGCAGCAAAGGCGCCAGTGACGACCCATTCAAGTCCATCATCGCACCATCGTTGCTACAACACCTCCGCCTACGTAAACCGCGCAAACGTTTGTTTAGCCCCGACAACGCACTATTACTTATGTTTGCTTTAGTCACGCTTATCTTGGCGGGCCCAAGTTGGCGACAACAATCCTCGCCACTGGCCGAGGACACTGCACCGCTCGCAGTACTGCTGGACGTTTCAGAGTCTATGGCAGAACAAGATATCGAACCTAGCCGCGGCACTCGTGCGCGACAGAAAATATCCGATCTGCTCGATAGAATCAGCGATAAAAAAGTTGCATTGGTGATATTCGCGGGCAGCGCGCATACCGTGGTGCCGCTGACCAATGACCATGACATTGTTCGTAGCTACTTAGCGGGTATCGAAGAGGGCATCGCACCGAGGGTTGGAAAGTTTCCTGAATACGCGTTCCCAAGCGTTGATCGTGTGCTCGCTAAAGTCCAGCGCAGTGGCTCGGTGCTTCTAATTACTGATGGGCTCGGCGTAAATTCAGGGGCGCTCATCAAAGCCTGGTGCCAGCAATCACCCCATGAACTCGTAATTTATGGTGTTGGCAGTGAAGACTCGGACTTAAGCAATGTGCCACTGGACCGCTCTGCTCTTGAGTCGCTTGCGGACACCTGCAGTGCTCGCTTTATTAAAAACAGTGTCGATACCCGCGACGTCGAGGCAATCACCAGCGCCCTGAGTGACGGTTATAACATTATTGATAACGACGCCCTGCCCTGGCTTGATAGTGGCTACCCATTAATTTTCCCGGCTCTGCTCTTGGCACTACTTTGGTTCAGGCGGGGCTGGACACGGGTTTGGGGCTGGTTGCTAGTACCCTTATTGCTCACAGTGAACGAACCAACACACGCACAAAACCGGCCTGATGAATCGTCCTTAATCATTACTGACGACACCGTGGAAACGCGAATTGAGACATCGTGGGTAGAGCAAACATGGGATGTGTTCGTCAGTCTGTGGCTCACGCCAGATCAATACGGCAGACTCCTACTACAGCTCGGATTCTACGAGAAAGCAGCACACACCTTTGAGCAACCTATGTGGCAGGCAACAAGCTACTACTACGCCGAACAGTTTGAGAGTGCAGCGAGCCTCTTTACCCGCAAGGACAGCCCAAAAGCGCGCTTCAATGAGGCAAACGCGCATGCACATAGGCGCGACTATGTACGCGCCTTGAATACCTACAATGCCCTATTGAAAGAGTATCCTGAATTCCCCGGCGCCCAGAGAAATAGAGACTGGGTAAAGAAAATCGTCGATGACATCAATCGCTTAAGTCAATCCCAACAACAAGAAGACGGGGTTGGCAGTGAGGATATCAATGACTCTGACCCCCAAATTGGGGAAGAAGGCGCCGAGGAACTGAGTCTCGAACAGCGGCCTCGCGAGCAATTCACTGCGGAAGAGATTCTTGCCAGTCCTGAGACCGCCGAACTCTGGTTAAAGGGTGTGCAACAGGATTCAGGTCGCTTTCTGCGCACTAAGTTTGCTATTCAGCTTAAAGAGCGCGGGGTGAGCGAATGAATAGCTGCCGCCCACCCTATTGGCTAGCCCCGCAAATCATTATGTATTCTTCGGTACTCTTTTTCGCACTATTTTTTGCAAATCCAGGCTTCGGAGCAACGCTTGCAAAAGCAAGCGATAAACCTGCTGCGGAGCTGAGCGCTGAATTATTACCCTCAACGCCCGTTGTACCCGGCGAGCGTGTCCGTGTTCTTCTAACCATCGCCACCCCTCGCTGGTTCACCAGCGGCACACGTATACGCTTGCCTGAAGTGCCGGGTCTCGTGCTGTTACAAAACCAAGAATTTGCATCGAACGCCACTGAACGCAGAGACGACGAGAGCTGGACTGTACAACGATGGTCGATAGATGCCTTTGCCACGCGCGCAGGCACCATCACAATTCCGCCGATCGAGGTAACGGCTTCGGTTTCGCTGGCGCCCGGAAACAATCAAACTCTTAGCCTGACCACACAACCCCTTAAGGTCACTGTCGAGATTCCGCCGGAGCTTCGAGAGCTGGACGAGTGGATCGCGAGTCCAGCAGTGTCGGTGCACCAAACCGTCAATCAAACGGGGGAAGTCGCCATAGGTGGGGCAATTAAACGCAGCATACGCATTAAAGCTGAAAACGTGATGGCCATGATGCTCCCGGCAAACAATCTGGAACCACCTAGCGGGCTACAAACTTATCCTGAGCCGCCACTACTGACCAATCGCGCATCGCGAGGCACACTCACCGCGCAGCGCGAGGACACTGTTACCTTGATTGCCACGTCACCCGGCGTTGTTGCCATCGACGGCGCGCGCATCAATTGGTGGAATACTCAAACGCGTCGCCTAACCACGCTTACAACCGAGCAGCTTGAATTGACTATTTCAGGACAGCTGCCACCCAAACCGGTAAGCCGCACGCAAATAATTGAGCGAGCGTTCTACACTCTGGCGATACTCACGATTGCGTTCGCCCTATTGAGATTACTACGGAGCTCGCTGCCCCACCGACTAGCCGATGGGATGAGCAAAGGGCACTATCAGTTACGCAAAGGCTACCGAACTCTGACCGAGAACCCTTTACCTGATCGGCTCAACCCCGGTGGTAGCCCGGCGGGACCATCGGCAAAGGGACAACCCGAACGCCAATCGAAGTCCCCCTGACATCGACGTTTAACGCGCTATCAACGGCGCGGCACTCTGGAGTGACAAACGCCATGGCTACGGGCGCAGCCACCGAAGGGCCGAATCCACCCGATGTGACAATACCTACAGGCTCGCCCTGCGCATCTAAAACGACTTGCCCTTCACGTACAGGCCTCTTGCCCTCTACCCGCAAGCCAACCCGCACACGACTCACACCACCCGCCATTTGCCCTGCAATGATAGCAGCGCCAGGATACCCTCCTTCACGCTCGCCACCCGGACGACGGACGCTCGCTATGGCCCAGCGCAAGCCGGCTTCTACGGGAGAGATATCGGCGCTCAATTCGTGACCATAGAGACACAGTCCCGCTTCGAGGCGTAGTGAGTCACGAGCGCCCAAACCTATGGCTTCAACCTCGGGTTCTGCTAG
>ERZ807291.5266-NODE-5266-length-16363-cov-5.694260_pt1 | contig 16363 bp, 14 predicted proteins | sample MGYA00521257_ERZ807291 | MGnify/ENA primary metagenome ERZ807291 (study PRJEB31413, sample SAMN03169783) | marine metagenome | biome: Marine; feature: Water; material: Subsurface seawater | place: North Sea | collected 2011-04-28 | depth 1 m m ...
ATTAATACTAGGCCAATATAATAATGCAGCTATTTGGTTATGAGAATTAAAAGAAGATGCCTTTGGGGAGTCATAATTACTAAAAAATATAAACTCATCATTTGAAATAAATTTAAGATTGACGTATCTAGAATCAACCTCACTTATATCCTTGTTGTAAGAAGAAATTGAAATAGCCTCGATGCCGCGTTGACCTGCATTTAAAGCCTCATCATATTTCTCTTGAAAGAATTGATAAGGAGTTTCTTGATTTAGGTTATTAAATTGTATCATCGTATTAAAATTTTTAAATTAATTATATATGTCTTATTGTTAATCAAGAACTTTATAAACAAAATCCTTAAACAAAAAAAGCAGCATAATGCAGCTTCTTATATCTATTGAATTTTTTAAAAGTTGATAAACCTATTTATCGTACACTAATGACCATGGCTTCTTTTTATGACTGCTAGTGGGTTAAGTATCAATAAGTTTTTTAATTGAGTCTGCGTAGGATTGAAGAACAATTTCTTCATCATAATATTGTTCTGCATGATTTCGACTTTTTTGAGACATTTTATTTTTTTCTAAGTTTGAAAGTTTAAGAAAACTCTCCATCGCAGCGATGAGGCTTGGTGTTGATTTTTTTTGAACTAAATATCCACTTGCTTGCGTCACGGTTTCCCTGCAACCCGGGTGATCAGTGGTAATAATAGGTCGGCCAATGGCTGCGGACTCAATTAGTATTCTTGGAGTGCCCTCAGGATAGTAACTTGGTAACACAATACAATCACATGCTTCTATTTCTGAACGAACATCACTAAGCATTCCTAAATATGTAATAACACCTTCAGAATTCCATGATTCAATCTCTTCCAAAGAAATAGCATTTTTGCGAACATGATCTACGGAACCAGCTATTATAAATTCAATAGAATAAATCTGATTTAATGTCCTTGCGGCTTCAACAAAATGCCTAATCCCTTTTTCTTCAATAACTCGAGTAAACATGCCAAATCGAACTTGAGTGGTATTATTCAATGGCGCATACTTGAACTTACTTAAATTAACGCCAGAACCAGGAATCAATAAAGATTTTTTAGAGGGATGGCTAAATACCTTTGAAAAATAGTCTTGGTCATGTGAGTTTTGAAAGTAAGTTTTCGCAGCGACTCGTGATACAACCCCATATAATCTTCTAACAAAAAAACCAATAGGTCCTTTGGATAATATACCACTCCCCATCCCGGAAATATTATTAATACTTGGGATACCTCTTATGTATGCAGCCAGACTACTATAGATATTGCACTTGGGTGTGAAATTTAAGACAACCTTGGGCTTGTTTCGGTAAAACCACCAAAAATGGATTAGAGTAAATAAGTCGATAATTGGATTTGTTCCAGTCGAATGCATAAATACCTTATTATGCTCTGCACCAATACTTTCCAGTTGATTTGCATACTCATTATCGCCGGCTAATGTAAGCACTCTCCAACCATCGCTCACCAGCATCTCAATAGTGGACCGTCTAAAGTTTAAGATATACCAAGAAGTATTGGCGCACACCACGATAATATTTTTTCCATCATATTTTTTTTCTTTAGCCATTTATTGTCTATCTAAAAAGATCAACATTCAATCAGTTAATAATACATAAAAAGATAAATGCTAACCCTATATTGCTATGTCTTAGGAGATCATATTTGAAATTTAATTTGCTCACAGCTTACCTGAGTACAACCTTACCAATTCCTTGTGAGTCAATTTGTGAGTCGATTTTCTTCCTAAAAAAAATACTCCAGAACTTGAATCATATAAAGATTCTTTCTTAATGAGAAATGAGAAGGGTCTAAGTACTAGAGTAAAAAAAATACCTGTTAATTTGGATAACCTAATACTATTAGTAATTGCAAGAACAAAATACCTTAAGGACCAACTAAGAGCTACTTCGGCACCACCATTACCACCAATACTTATCTCATCAAAGTTTCTAAATAAATATCTATGGCCCAGAACAGTGTACCTGCTAAAATCATATGCTCCTTCATGCACTTGTTGCATAAAAGGAGTTTCTGCATAGACTATACCATTACTTTTTAGAACCCTGTGGATTTCGGAAATAACAGCCTGGGGCTCAACCACATGTTCTAATACAGCTTGAATCCATACCCCATCAAAATATGAACCTTTAAATGGTAAATAGTGACCATCGCACACTAAGTCAGTGAGGTTAGTTTTATATATATCTACTGATGTACAAACAATAGATTTATCTTCATATAATGCATCAGAACCAAGACCTAGAGTTCCACCTCCAATCACTAAAACCCTTGGATTTTTATTATTCTTCTTTAAGTTATCCACAAAGGCATTGCAGTTCTTAATAGTAACGTTGGAAACACCTCTCACCCAAGATTTAATCTTTTTTAAGGCAGTGTCAGGTGAAGATCTGACTACAAAAGAGTTAATACTTTTTGGATCACACACTGTATCACACAAAATTTCACTAATTAGTACAGGGCAAGAATCTAATACTAAAAACCCATTTTCAGTTACATTATGAACACAAGATATATCACAACAAACATATACCTTTTCAATTTTTTTCAGCTCAGCCTTACATGCCGGACAGCAAAGTGATTGTGGGTCAATCATAGATCTCTTCTTGCCAAACTATTTTCATAGGATCCTTTTACTAATTTTTACGCTATAAAAACTATATTATCACAATCTTTGTAATTCTAAATATCAGATAGATGTTGATGATTTAAAACTGAATAATCATTAAAAGTATTGAATTTTTGATAATTACAAATACTAAGTTATGCGCATCCTTGCAGTTTAATGTTTTTTAATAATCTTAAAGACGAATACAAACCTTATAATTAAAGCTTTTAAGTTCGCTCAAGCTTTGAAAAGAGTTGGTAGGTTTCTTTTAGTCCAGAGTCCAAATCACGACATTTATCCCACCCAAGAAAACGCAAGCGGGATGAATCCATTAACTTCCTTGGAGTACCGTCTGGCATTCCTTTATCCCAGACAATATGTGAACTGCAACCCACTAATTTAGAAATTTTCTCTGCCAAATCACAAATACTAATTTCATAACCTGAACCAACATTAATATGCATAATATCAGAATAATTTTTAATCAAAAAAATTAACGCATCAGCAAGGTCATCGCAGTGCATAAATTCTCTTAGCGGGGTACCTGAACCCCATAATGTCACTTCCTCAGATCCAGAAATTTTGGCTTCATGGAATTTTCTCAAGAGCGCAGGTAAGACATGGCTACTACTTAGATCATAATTATCACCAGGACCATATAAATTCGTGGGCATCGCTGATATCCAATCACGATCGAACTGTTTTCTGTAAGCCTGGATAAGCTTTATTCCAGCTATCTTTGCAGTCGCATACCATTCGTTAGTGGGCTCTAATATTCCTGTCAATAGGCTATCTTCCTTTATAGGTTGTTCAGAAAATTTAGGATAAATGCATGAGGAGCCAAGAAACAATAAGCGCTCCACACCTATATCATTTGCTGCATTTAAAATATTGGCTTGGATCATCAAGTTGTCATAAAGGAAGTCTACTGGTTTTGTATTATTCGCGTTAATCCCTCCGACTCTGGCTGCTGCCATGATAATCGCATCAGGTTGGGCAACACGCATCCATGTTTGAACGCCTGCCTGATCTACAAGATTTACATCTTCGCGTTCTAGAGTGAGCACCTCACATTTTTCAATACCTAGGCGCCTAACAACTGCACTGCCAACCATTCCTTTATGACCAGCCACCCAAACACGCTTACCCTCCAGATTGAACATCTCTATACCTCACATCAATGGCGATTCAAAGCCATATGTTTTTAGTAGCTTGGCTCTCTGGGCTAATTTGTAGTCTTCAGTGACCATTTCGGCACACATTTCTCTAGCAGATATTTCAGGAATCCAACCTAGCTTTTTGTCAGCATTTTCTGGGTCACCTAATAGCGTCTCTACTTCAGCCGGACGAAAATATCTAGGATCTATCCTAACAACCACATCTCCAATTGATAGCTCAGGTGCGAGATCACCCTCAATACTTGCAACCATACCAACTTCTTCTACCCCGGTCCCTTTAAATTCAAGAGCAATACCAATATCAGCCGCGGCCCATTCTATGAATTCTCTAACTGTATTTTGAGTCCCTGTTGCTATAACAAAATCTTCTGGTGTGTCACGCTGGAGCATCATCCACTGCATTCGCACATAATCTTTAGCATGACCCCAGTCACGTAGGCTATTAATGTTGCCCATGTATAGACATTTGTCTAATCCAAGCGCAATATTACAAATACCTCGTGTAATTTTTCGAGTTACAAACGTTTCGCCTCTTCGTGGCGACTCATGATTAAATAAAATACCATTACACGCGAAAATACCATAACTCTCTCTATAATTTACAGTAATCCAATATGCATAAAGTTTGGCAACTGCATAAGGTGATCTTGGATAAAAGGGTGTAGATTCTCTCTGTGGGCTCTCTTGAACGAGACCAAAAAGCTCAGATGTTGAAGCCTGATAAAATCTTGTTTTGTTGTTAAGGCCGGCATGGCGAATCGCTTCTAACAGCCGTAATGCGCCTAGAGCATCAACATCAGCAGTATATTCAGGAACCTCGAACGACACGGCAACATGAGACTGCGCACCCAAATTATAGATTTCATCTGGCGCAATCTCTCCAACTAAACGCGTAAGATTGGAAGTGTCAGTAAGGTCTCCATAATGTAACTTAAACCTTGCATCTGACGTGTGAGGATCTTGATATATGTGATCAACTCTTTCCGTGTTTAAAAGCGAAGATCTTCGCTTAATTCCATGGACCTCGTAGCCTTTCTCTAACAAAAACTCCGCAAGATAGGATCCATCTTGCCCTGTTATACCAGTAATAAGCGCTTTTTTTCTCAAAGTTTCTCCTTGTAAGATAATTCAGAGTATTCAAACAGTCTAGTTTTAGATGCCTGAAAAACAACATTATATAATAAGGTCTCCAATAAACAAAAAAATTTATTCCGTTAAAAAAACTAAATACCAAACCTACTTCGATTAGTTATATTTGAGTTGAAGTAATTGTAAGTATTCCTGGTCAATCAGCATACAAACTTTAAGACATTATAAATAAAAGAAAGATCAGCTTCTGTAAGTCTGTGAGCAACAAGATAAAAATATTTTTAATACTCCGCTTGATAGATAAGACAAAACTGGTTCAACTCTAACTCTCATGCTGAAGCAAACTTGGACACTAAATTAAACTAATTTTTTTATAGCAAGTTTTCATTCAATTAAAAATCGCCAAACCAAAAGAGGCGCTCAAATCAAAAATAAATATAGTAGCTACATAATCAACAGAAATGCTAACTAAAACGCTAACTTAAAGCTTAAATGCACTCATTAAGTGTCTAAAAGCCAACCATCCAATAATTAACATTATGGACGAACTCATTAATATTAAATTAAAAAGACTCAAATCTAAATAAACAAGGAAAATTATCATTATTAAATTCAAACTAAGTCTCACTATGGCTAATTGTAGAATACTTGAAAAGATAGATTCTGAAACGTTGAAGTGCAGCAAGACTGTGGTTGAAAGCAAGGCCATGTAACCAAAAAAAAGTAGCGGCAATGCATTTAATATCGCAATATCTATAAAAGGAAACAGTAAATTTTTTATTAAAAATTCGCCGACAAGTAAAGTAAAAATATAAAAAATAAGACTAAACAAGAATTGTGTATATAGCAGGTATCTTAACTTGAAAAACTTTTTTTTCTCAAAACTTCTAACAAAGAAAGATACTACATTATCAATAACTGCTTTACTTTGTTTGCATATCCGAATAAAAAATTCATATATTGCTACAGAATCAGAAGAAAAGACATTTATAGTGGCAATCTTTACGATATGCTCTTGCGATCCAGATATGAATCGTGAAATTGTTAACTTTCCATTTAGAGCATAGTAATCTCTTGGAAAATATAATTTTACTTCTGAAATCATCTCGTTTTTTAGAAAAATAAAAAACAAAATTACAGAAGGACCTGCCAATAAAAAAGTAATTTGATGTTCGCTAATATGATATCCTGCGAATAGTTCATAGCTCAGTGCATATAGGACAATAATTAATGTTAATTTAGAAAAAAAATTTATCTTTTGGTATAGTAAGAAGTTATCTTTTGAAATTGCAACACCCCGAGCAGACTCAGAAGTGATAAAGGTGAGTGATATGATGGGGAGCAAGTAATAGTCTAAACCCATGCTAAATAACAACACTGATAGCACTAGCAAAACCAAACTAGACCATCGGTATAAGTTCAGAGCTATTTTTCTTTTCTTTTCAAAGATACTGGACAAATTAAGAGATAAGCCGGCGACAAATAAAACAAGTATCATAGCTAATGAATAATAATATAAATAATTTGTGAAAATATCTGAACCAGATAATCTTACTATTAATGGCACCGTGAGTATCCCAGCAATCGCTGTTGCAGATTGAATTGCGAATGATTTTACTAAAAACAACTTAAGTCCAAACATTTGTGTACCTGTATCTTGCTCGCATATCTTGTAATCTTCACCTCAACTATTTCAAGTTCCTATATTTTTCTGACTCCACCAAGCATTTATCATCCTTGACCGTATTCCATTTAGATCGAGGTGTTCTCCAGTCATTCCCATAACGATAACTAAGATACTTCTCTGGTTCGTATGGCGCCGCGCAGTCAACACCTTCAAACTGTATGTGATTTCCTAGTCTAATAAGTGGCTTTGGAATCCACCATAAATAGCGAGGACCAAACTGATATTGTAACGAATCAATTTTAGATTTAACCGAAGCTGGAAGTATTTTACCCAAAATACTTAACACATACTTTGAAACCACACCTAACGATAGAGCTTGCTTAAATCTGAGCGATTGATATTGCTCTGCATTAAACCAATAAATAATTCGTAATAAAATACCTAGTAACCCTTTAGATTTTGGTGCACCCCAGAAGCCTTGCAAATGATCATATTGTGTTTTGTAAAAAGTACAAGAAATTGGGATGCCGCTCCGATTTAACTGAATAGAATAACGCTTTAGTTGAACTGTAAACCCCTTAGTCTTAAGTGTAATAAGAGCAGTAAACAAACCGCCTTCAGTAGAATTCAACAATCCAAAATCAACATCGCCATCATTTGGTACCATAGAGCCCGTACGAACTGCGCCGAGTAAAGAACCCGAATCTAAGAAGTACTCGACATTCTCAGAAGCAAATGTAGAACAAATATCGTTAATATCATTTCTTACATATTTATATTTCACTATCTACTCATTATTTAAACTAGTACTTAAGAACAATACATTTAATTTTATGGGCCTCATGAAGCGCCACATCAACTATCATTGATTTAAAGCTGTATTTAATCAAGATATTTATACTAAAACTTTTGCTCTGAATATGGCATATGAGATCATTAAATGTCCTACTTAACTCTTTTTGTTTTCAAAAGTTTAATTCTGCAGCTGATTCCTTGAAACTCGCGATCATGAATAATCAAATCTCAGCAAGATATAGCCCATCTTATTCTTTCTCACTCGCAATTAGAGATTTCATTCTTAAAAAATTGCTTTATTTGTGAGTCGATTTTGAATACTCAAACAGCTCATTTACATGCAATCGTCGAGACTGATTATATAGCGTGATAAAAAATAATCCTATGAGTGAAAAGCTCACTCCAGTAAAAAAGCCAAACCCCAAACCTACCAAGACAAGATGTATTTGGGTTGAAGTAACCGGAAGTAGTTTTCGTCCATCCGAAAAGCATAATCCAAATAAAAATATTAAAAAGAAAAGAAGTCCAAACAACCCTCCCTCAGTTAATACCAAGAGATAAATATTATTAGGACTTACTCCAAAACTAGATGACCAGAAACCAGGACCGCTCCCAGTAATAGGGTTGTTCATAAAAACCGCCAACGATTCAAGAAGTCGCGATAGCCTTACTGATGCTGATCCGCTAGAAGAATTTAAAAGCACTTTATCAAATATTTTATCCAGAATCTCAACTTGAGAAGCTAAAATCAAAAATATGGGAATCAGTATTATCACAGAAAAAAAATACACAAAGAATCTAAAGCCATTTTTTTTTACTGATTCGTATAAAGCGACACAGCTAAGCGCTAAAAAACCAAGTGCATAACCGCTTGCTGAAAATGTTGGAAGAATAGCAATAATCACAAATATAAAAGAAATCTTTCCTAGTGATCGAAGAACAAATGGTAGCGTCAAAAGAAGGTAATACGCTAGGTTGCTCGGCTCATTAGAAAATGCATAGCTTCTATAAAATAGCCCCATATAATTAGCATGATCATAATCAAACCTTGGTAAATCAAAAAATAAAATATAGCCATTTGAAAAATATAAAATCTGCTCCAAAATACTTATCAAAGCAATAGAAATTGCGCCGTAGGACACAATCAAATCCAGAGTGTTTTTATGAAATCTATAAGCAATAAAAATTGGAACTCGATATAAACAGTAATATGTTCCTACTAACCATGCAAGGAGATAATTTAACGTTTTGTCGTTGGAATTGAGTATACTCGACATCACAAGGGTGACAATAAAACAGTAGAAAAAAAGGTCAACTATTGTGAAATAAAAACGTTGGCCTAGGATCATTGGGGCTATTAACAGCAGCGAAGCTAACACCGGTACAAGGAGCCAACCACTTCCAAAAAAATTTAACCCTCCCCAAGAAACCGTAAAAATTACTACTATTATTAGCAGCTTAGACATATATAGACTCATATGAATGGATCATTTTATCAAGCGAATACTTCTCTGAAATTTCCTTGGAATGCGTTTTAGCTGCATCCAAGTTTGCGGCATTCTCAAGGTATTGAATTTTTGCTGCTAGATCCTCAGCGTTTTCTTTAGAAAAAAGAAGTTCAGAAGAAACTAAATCTTTAAGCCCTTCTACTCTACTGGCAATAACTGGCAGCTCTGCAGTCATTGCTTCGACAACTGTTAGACCAAAACCCTCCCAATGAGAAGATTGAACATATATATCTGCTGAAGCATAGTATGATTCAATTTCATCTTGGCTTTCAACAAAATTAATATCTGCAAATCGATCGAAATTAGCAAATGAACTTGCAGCAACTTTTGCCCCACTGCCCACAAGAGTTAGTTTATAGTTATTGGGCAATAGATGAAGAGCTCTCACTAGGGTCAGCTGATCTTTTTGTGCAGAAAATCTACCAATCATCAGCAAATTAATAGATCCATCACCCTTAACTTTCCCAGATGACATGCTGCGCACGCCATTATTAATCACTTTAATTGGCAAATCTGGCTGCCACAACTGTAATGAATCATGCACACCATCACTTATGGCAACAACATGCGTAAAACCTTTATAAATCGGCTTCTCAATATAGGATAGTAGTCGGTAACGACGCCTCCTATTAAAAGTATTATGCTCGGTATAAATTTTGTTTTTTTTGGAAAACCAAAATAGGATACTAATCCACATAACTGGGAATAAGTTGAAATGAATTGTTCGTGCCTTAAACAGAATAGAAATAGCCTGAAAAAACTGTCCTGAAAATAATGTATATCGAGACACACCTTTATGTTCATACTCATGGTTAGATTTAAATAAAGTCACGACACAAGAGGAAAACGAAGAATGACGGCAAAGATCAATAACTAAGCGTTCCGCACCGCCAAAAGAAAGATCATTAATAAAAAAAACAATCATACGATTTTCCTGAATCCTTATAAATATGAACTAAAATAGTAACTCATTAGTAAAAAGAGGTGCTAGAGTCTTAGAATTCGATCTTTTAATAGATGAATTAGGTTGAACAATTTGTATCGAAACCAAACCCTATAAAAACCAAATACACGCTGAAGCATAGAGTAATCATCATAGAGACGATGTAGCTTCAAAATACCATTATGGGAATCCTGAAAGCTAGCAATATGTGATAGTGAATCCTTGCGGCGAACAAACTCATGGGTAATTAACGGTATTCTTAAAACTTTGAATTGTTTCAATACGCGTAGGCAAAAATCATAGTCTGATGCTGGACCCAAAGTAACATCAAACCCGCCTAACGTATCATAATCTTCTTTAGAAATAATAAGTCCAGGATGTGGTAGGAAGGTTGAGTGCCTAGACAATAACAACTCTTCATAAGAAAAGTTTGTGTACCTGTATGTTTTAGAGGTGCTTCCATCAAAACCAAGCTTACAAATATCAGAACAGTAGCAAATGCCAGCATCACTATCTTTCAAAATAGTACTAATATTTTCGATAACAGAGTTATCATATAGACGGTCATCGCTATTTAAAAATATCAGATACTTCCCTTTTGCTTGATCTATAGCTTTGTTAATTGCATCGTACATATTTAGGTCTTGCTTTTCTATCAACTGATAGTTAACCCGACACTCAGATCTAATTATTTCGGCTGTACGATCAGTAGACATACCATCAGCGAAAATCACCTCAAAATCTTTAGTATTCGACTGTATGTTTAGATAGTGAATCGCCTTACTTATGTAAGATTCAGAGTTAAAGGTGGGCATTAATATTGAAATTAACATAAATCGTTACGCCTCATATAGATCACTAACATATCTCCAGAAAATAGATGTAGCATTTCCCATGTTAAATATGTACTGAGAAAAAAATTGCTCCCTTTCCGCAGTAAAATGGTCCTCTCCGAGCTCTAAAAGAAATTTATCTATATTTTTTTGATCATAAGGCGGTTTTATTATAGGGCCAATTGAAGTACGAGCGGTGATTTCTGGTACCTCATTTTGGTAAATACCAGCAAAATTATGCGAAGATCTCAATGGCACCTTTAGTTTCTCACCAATGAAACCAATTGGCCGTCTAGTTACACTTGCAAACTCATAAGCGAGCCCGGAGGTGTCAGTTATCACCGCCGCACTTGTTACCACATTTTCATAACTACTATCAAAGTCAATAGTTATCAAATCATCTTGCGACAATTTGTTCAATTTCTTTCGCCAATCAAAACCACCTGAATAGTCAGTTTTTTCCTTTTGTAATAATAGTGGGTGAGGCCTTATCAACAATTTAAGGGAGTTATCACGACAGTAATCTACCAACGGGCTCAGAAAACTAAAGATCGAAGAAATTTCAATATGATAAGTTGGCGCATAACAAAGATCATATCGTAAATCATCATTAGCGACAGCCAGTTTGCATGCGTCATCTAAGTAAGGCAGCCCAAGTTCAAACATTTTTTTATTTGGATCTAATCTTCTTATTTGGTTAGCCTGAAAGGTTGTGACAGCACCCAATATATCAAAATTATCAAGGTACTTTCTTCCCCAAGTAGCGCCAAAAGAAGCTGGTGCATGAAAAATCTGCAACCTATAACCATTAAAAGGACGTAAGAAAAATCCTGCTGTACAACATACTATGAAAGTATTAGGCCTAAGGGAAAAAAATAAACGTATCAAAGCTCGTAGTGCTTGGTTTTTTACATGATAAAGGCGAAGCACCTTGATATTAAAATCTGGCGGTCCACTCTTTAATGGCTCAAAAACTCGTTCATAGCTAGGCGATTCAATAACGAAAAGTATTAAATGCTTAAACAATTGTTGCATCTTGAGTCTCTGTATCCCAGTCCTTATTGGGAACATGCCAATTATCACCATACCGATAACTCAAGTAACCATGATAGTCGGGAGGAACCAAAACTGACAGCCCTCTAAATATTACTGATTTAAATTCCTCATTAAAAAACTTTTTAGGAACTCTCCAAGGACTATAATTTTGGCACTTAGGCAGAAAAAATTCTAAAACTTTAACAATCCAAGTTGGTGGAATAAACTGGCAAATTAATTTACTTAAATTGATTGCCACATTCTTTTTTTTAAAAGACCATGAATAGTCGTAATATTTGGGTGAACAGGCAACTCTATGCATGACTTTAACTAATACTGCTAGACTAAAGTTAGGAAGCCAGCGATCCATAATAAGATAATCTCCTTCGATTCTATAAAAATTGATATCGAGATACACATGCTCCCCTTTCCACATAGTAGCAGTGTGATCTTGTATAACCAGTCTAATACCAACTCGTGCAAAATCTGCAACAAGATCAGGTCTTCGAAGAATATCTAAAGACGAACTCCATCCTCCTAAATCTATGTCATCTTCCCACTCTAAATAGTCTGATTGTCTAGCCATACCAAGCAATGTTCCACACTCAAGCCACCACTGAACATTGTATTTTTCAAAGATAGAAGCAGTTTCAAACAATAACGTATCTAAAAGTTGATTTTTTTTTATAATTTCCATAATGTGTATATTCCAACTAAACTCATTTCAAAATAATAAAATATAATTCCTCACAGGATATTAAATATTTTATTAGTATGCCTTAACAAATTTACAGGGTGGTTCGCCATTCTTTCTATATTAACTTGTGAAGAGATAAACTTTCTTTGATCTTGCGAAGTCAAGCCTAACTCATTAAACTCATGTTCGATGCCAATAGTTACCAAAAAATCTTTAAGTATTTTCTCTGGGCAAGATAAGATTTCAGGGTCAATTAATTCCGCAATTTTCTGCATTAATCTTCGAAAATACTTTACGCCCCTTGTGTCAATAATTTCATCGTCTGATGCATTTAAATGTGCCTGAAATATTGCGGGTAATGTCAACCAGACTGCATGCCCGTGAGGAATATTGTGATGAGTAGTAAAAGCATAGGACCAAGCATGTGATGCCGTGGTTTTAGATATATTGATTGCACGGCCAGCCAGGTTTGCCGCTTCCACCATCTGCTGAAAAAGCATTGCGTCCCTGCTCTTGCCAATTATTCTAGGTACGATATTCCAGCCCTTTTCTAAGGCCTGAAAAGCATAACTTCTGCTATCAGTAGTCGAGCCAATCGCCCAACTACTTTCAATCGCCTGGGCCATGGCGTCAAGAGCATTACATGTGATCTGATAATCATTCCCACTCATAGAAAGGCGACCATCTAAGATAATTGCGTTAGGAGCTAACACAGGAGAAGAAAGAGAAAATTTGATCGAATTCACATATACAACCGCAAACTGAGTAGCTTCACTTCCAGACCCTGATGTCGTAGGTATAGCGATAATAGGTAGTCCGCAATCAATAACTGGCATCTTACCCTCGACCATCTGTAAACCCATTTTAGCGTCGGTAGGAATAAAGGCCTTAATAAGTTTTGCCATATCAAGCACACTACCACCGCCTACTGCGATAATTACCTCAACACTTGCAAGGCGTGCAATATTAGCCCCTCGGATAGCATCGCTAAATTTTGGATTTATTGAAAAATCTGAAAAATGCTCTACACGCTCATTTTTTAGCTTCCTCTTAAGCACCTCCTTGGCTCCTGACGTCTCATACGACTTCTTGCCAGTAACAAGAAGTATTCGCTTGCCTTGATAAAGGTGGCAAAATTCATTAATTCGATTTAGTCCGTCAACTTCAGAAATGAGCATTGCCTGTTTTTATCCTAGAAAATTCATAAGATCAACTTTATTTTGTGCTGGAGTAGATGTGGGGCGTCCGATATCTTTCCGATTTTCAGCCCTAGTTTTAACCTCAATAAAACTTGATCCAAACAAATTATTCTTTGCATCAGTCATAGCTGTAATTAGATCATCTACCGTATCCACAGACACAGTAAGCGAGTATCCACAGGCTTTGGCAATCAGTGGTAAATTAACATTTAAACCAACCGTAGGTTGTCCTCCAACAGATGCATGGGCGCCATTGTTAAAAACAATATGAACAAAGTTATTGCAATCTGATTGACCAGATATCGCCATCGAACCCATATGCATAATTGCAGCGCCATCACCATCGAAACAATAAACCGGCCTATTGCTTTGAGCTAAGGCAAGACCCAGAGCAATTTGACTAGCATGCCCCATGCCTCCTACAGTAAGAAAATCTCTATGATGTCCTTCATTTTTAGAAGCTCGAGATTCAAACAGTTCTCTGCTTGCCATGCCGGTCGTGCATATAATTATAGCGTCTTCCTCTACTGCAGAAGTAGCAGTTATGATTGCCTCTTCTCTAGAAATCTGAAAGTCATTCGTAACAGGGGTATTGGCGTAAGGTCCAAATAAACCCTTGCTTACCAATAAAGCAACAGGAGATTTCATTCGAAGAGCATCCGCAGCCGCCTTTTTAGTTTGCGCCTCAGCCTCTTCAAATTCATCAGACAAAATAACTGCGTCAATACCCATAGTATCGAGCATTGAGATTGTTACTTTTCCTTGATGCACGTGCTGTGGTTCATCTTTAAACCCTGGCTCACCACGCCACCCAATCATGATTAACATAGGTATCCCATATACCTCTGGCGAAGCTAAAGAGAGCAAAGGATTTACTACATTACCTAGACCTGAATTTTGTAGGTAAACAAGTGGTAACTTACCAGTTCCAAGATGGTGACCTATGGCAAGTCCAACAGCAGCACCTTCATTTGCAGCAATAATGTGATCAGTGCTAGACAAAGTATCAGTTACACAAGCACAAAAGTCTTTGAGCAAACTATCAGGTACACCCGCGAAGAAACTTACGTTTTCGGTCATCAAAATCTTTAGATAATTTTGTGGATCGATCATTACTTGGTCCCCGGTATCATTTCAAGGATTTCTTTTATTGAGAGGCATTGCGGTCGAACGTCATAGCAACGTTCATTTCTAAGTATTGTCTCAGCAACATTCAGCATTGATGGATAAGCAGCTCGCAGCATATGATTCGCGTAGATAACAATATTGACACCTGCAGATTCAAACTCTGTTTCCGTAATTTTATCGAATGAGGAAGGCACAACGACCAATGGCTTGCCAACACCAAATTCTTGATATTGCTTACAGAACTCCAAAATTTCTTTTCCATCTTCCTGTCGGGAATGAATCATTATTCCGTCTGCACCAGCATCTAGGTATGCTCTGCATCTGTTAATCGCGTCATTCATACCTTTATCAAGAATCAGACTCTCACATCGCGCTATAATCATAAAATCATTACTAACTTGAGCATTTTTTCCAGCTTGTATTTTAGCGCAGAAATCTTCGATGTTATCTTGTGTTTGTTTTACCTCGTTACCAAGAAGAGAATTTTTCTTAAGGCCCACTTTGTCTTCTATTACAACAGCAGAGACACCCAATCGCTCAAGGGTTCGTACAGTGAAAACAAAATGTTCAGAGCGCCCGCCTGTATCCCCGTCGTAGATCATTGGTTTAGTCGTTACTTCAAAAATTGAGCTTATAGTATTAGCTCGATCGGTTGTGTCGACCGCCTCAATATCTGGTTTTCCCTTATTTGTGCTGTCAGTCAATGAACTAGACCAAACAGCATCAAAGCTTCGCTTTCCTCCATCTACATTGATTTCTAAATTTTCCGCTATCAGACTGGATAGCCCTGAATGAGTTTCAAGGACTCTAATCAACTTTCGAGCACCAAGCAACCTCTTAAGCTGGCTCCCCCTTCTATCAGCACTAATTCCTTGAGCCTTAATGGCATTATTGACTCTTGTGGATGAAATCCCTTTTGTATACGGAACATCAATCACTTCCCCTCCCCACTCGGACAGTTTATCCACCACCTGTTGACGCACCGCAGCTTGCACCCCGGTTTTCCAATCATCTCCGTGGACAACAAAATCTGGTTTTAAAACATCTAAATTAGGCCTGTAATCAAGAGATTCTTGAGGAATAACTCTTGTCACACCTTTAAGCGCCAGGACTACAGAACTCCTCTCCTCATAAGTTAAATATGGTAGGCGTTTATATGAAGCTACGGCGGAATCAGTTAAAACACCCACGACTACCTCACCAATCTTAGCGGCCTCATTAATAATATTGACGTGACCATTATGCAATACATCAGCACTCATCCCAACATAAACTGTTTTCATTTTTTTCTCCTTATTAGTTAATAAATGATATTGAACATGCGACCTTTACAAGAGATTGGCTCAGTTAAGACTCACTTAGTAAAAAATCTAGTAAATCTAGTAAAAATTAATACTCATATTTTTTTTAAGTCTTATTATAATTCATTATTTATATAATGTGGTCTTCTACTAAAAAGTTTTTTTAAACTTGAATAATTTCAAGTAGTACGTTCCCAATTAACCCCAGTACATGAAAAAATTAATAGGCATGTATGTTGATTCATTCATGGAAAAAGAAAATATTTCTTTTGCATTCGTCACTATTACCTCTACAGAAATCGTAATCCAATTTGCAGATTCTAGCTATATTTGAATGCATAACTAAGCACTATAATTTATATATCAACTTAGATTTTGAAT
>ERZ807291.5269-NODE-5269-length-16352-cov-30.888323_pt1 | contig 16352 bp, 13 predicted proteins | sample MGYA00521257_ERZ807291 | MGnify/ENA primary metagenome ERZ807291 (study PRJEB31413, sample SAMN03169783) | marine metagenome | biome: Marine; feature: Water; material: Subsurface seawater | place: North Sea | collected 2011-04-28 | depth 1 m m ...
CAAAAGGTGACTTCGGTGATTCAGGGTTTAAATATGATTTGGCTGTAGTTAACTCAGGGCAAAACCACAATTCGAAGGATAGTGGTCTTAAATCTGGTTTGTATCAGTATGACGGTAATGAGTTATCTTATTATGGTCGCCTAGCTTACGCTAACTATGACAGTGATATCAGATACTCCTACGGTGCTGCGGCTGGTGTAATGGAATGTGATGAAGAGGTTAGTCTCAACGACGACGGCGAGCTTAATTATAACCCAGCAGATAAAATTACAGCTTACAATATATTCGGAAGTATTGGTTTTGGAGCATTCAACTTAGAAGCTGAATATATGACTGGTAAGGTGTCAGGCATTCCAAATAATGCGGCTGATAATATAACTGATGGTACTGACGATACGCATAAAGGATATTCGTTCCAGGCGTCTTATGCACTGAGTAATGCCCCTCATGGTTCTTGGGAACTTCTTTACAGATATTCAGAAGTCGAAGGATCGGGTAACTCTGCCGAAGAATTAATAAGTGCAAAGGAAATAATTCGTAGAGCTAATATAGTTAACAGTAGTGTTGATCGCATTGAGCAACACTATGTCGGAGTTAATTACTTGTTCAACGGACATGATGCTAAATTCATGCTTGGTTATGAAATGAACGAACTTGACGAAGATGGAACTAAAGCAGACGCGGATGGTTTCCGTGCCCGCGTTCAATTCCTCTTCTAAGCTGAAAGATTTAACCACCGAACATAAATCATAAATAATTATATTAAATGAAATACACGAAAATACTTTCGATTGCCACTGCGGCGCTCGCCATCGCTCTTCCCGGCTTTGCTCAGGACAAGCTCGTAATCAAGGGATCCGATACCCTTGGTGCGAAAATGATCCCCAAAATTGCGGAAGCTTATGAAAACAAGAACCCAGGCTCCAAGTTTGAAATTGCAGCGGAGGGCTCTTCCACTGGTATTGCCGCCATTATTGACGGAACTGCCCACATCGGAATGTCCAGCCGTGAGCTTAAGGGTAAGGAGAAGGCAGCAGCTGGTGCCAATGGCGTACGCCTGGTCAAGACTGTGGTAGCCAACGATGCAGTTGCGGTGATCGTGAATGAATCCAACCCACTCTCCAAGCTTTCTCTTAAGGATGTGGAGCGTATCTTCACTGGTGATGTGACCAACTGGAGTGCAGTGGGTGGAAAGAGCGGAAGTATCTCCGGTTATACCCGTAACACATCCTCCGGTACCTATGCATTCTTCCAGAAGTTTGCTTTGGCTGGTCGCGACTATGGTTCTGCCACGCAGAAGATGGCTGGTAATGAGCAAATCGCCACCGAAGTAGCCAACAATCCAAATGGAATCGGTTATGTTGGGTTGGCCTATGTCGGAGCTAAGGGCATCAAGGTAATCGCAGTCGATGGAGTTCTTCCATCTCCCAAGACTGCCAATGATGGTTCATACACGCTTGCCCGTGGATTAAATTGCTTCACAAACGGAGCTCCTACTGGAGCAGCTAAGAAGTTCCTGGACTTCGCCCTGACCGCACCTGGTCAAAAGATCGTAGCTAGCACTGGTTTTGTACCTGTTAAGTAAGGCGATCTAAGTTTGTTTGTTTTTTACGGGAAGGCCGTCTCTTAGGAGGCGGCCTTCTTTTTTGTGCCTTTTCATTGGGACGAAATTGTTACCTGAAAAAACAAATTTCAATACGCTGGCCTGTTAAATTATTTTCCATGATGGATGGAATAAGAAAATCTCTCAAGGTAAGCTTATTGACCGAAACCTTTCCTCCAGAAGTGAATGGAGTATCCTTCACCTTGGCACACCTCGCCCGTGGGCTCTGTGCCATGGGATCACAGGTGGAAGTTCTCAGGCCTGCAAGAAAAACAGTTGGTAAGGATGATGAGCCGTGGAGCGAGGTGGATCTACCTTCCCGACCCATACCCAATTATCCCCAACTACGCTTTGGTCTACCCTGTTACAAGTTGCTGCTCCAACGCTGGCAGGAGGATAGACCGGATGTTGTATACCTGGCAACGGAAGGACCCGCTGGATTTTCTGCCCTGCGGGCAGCAAGAAAGCTGGGAATCCCAACCGTTTCTGGTTTCCACACCAATTTTGATCTCTATCTCAAACATTACAAAATATCCCTGATCAAGCCCTTGGTCGATGGCTACCTAAAGTGGTTCCACAATAAAACCATGGCCACCTTTGCCCCCACCGATTGGATGATTGATGAACTGGAAAACAAGGGGTATGAAAATGTGAGAAGATTGAGCCGTGGAGTGGACCGTGAATTATTCTCGCCAACGAAAAGATCCGAGAAATTAAGAAGGTCATGGAATGTTGGGGAGATAGACCGTGTGCTCATCTGTGTGTCCAGAATTGCCGCGGAAAAAAACTTGGATCTTGCCTGCAAACTTTTTCAGGAACGGATTGAACAGGGAAAAGCAAAAGCCGGGGTTATTGTGGGTGATGGGCCCGAAAGAGAAAGATTATCCCGGGAGTATCCACAACTAATTTTCCCTGGCTGTTTAAGCAAAGCGGACTTGGCAGAACATTATGCATCTGCAGATATTTTTGTTTTTCCCAGCACCACAGAGACCTTTGGAAATGTGGTTACTGAAGCCCTTACCTCAGGCTTACCAGTGGTGGCTTATGATTATGCGGCACCAGCTGAATATATCGAACCAGGTAGAAACGGGTACCTATCTACTCTGGGCAATGAAGATTCATTATCCAGCAATTTGGATAAAATCCTTCGTTTGTCCGGACTAAATCTCGCAACCATGGGCAGGGAGGCCAGAGCTTCGACCAAACCTGCGGACTGGAAAAAGATTATCGGCAGGTTTCACCGGGATCTCGTGGAAGCAACCAGAGAAATACCCAATTTTAATTTACACCAGCCCAGTGAGCCAACCTGTATTGAGGCACACGCGTGAAAAAACCCTCCACAACAAAAACAAAGTTAAGATACAAAACCGTTTTTCTTTCCGACACCCATCTCGGGATGCGGGAAACCGGAATCAAAAAGCTAAACCATTTCCTCGCTCATATCCGATGTGATACTTTGATCCTTAACGGGGACTTTATTGATGGGTGGGCGTTGAAACGATCGGGAGGTTGGAAAAAGGATCATACCCGTTGTATCCGCCTGATTCTTAAAATGGTCGAAAAACGAAAAACCAAGGTCATTTACCTGCGGGGAAATCATGATGACTTCATAGGTAATATTCTACCTTTTGCATTTGATCGGATTCACATTTTTGAAAGCTATGTTTTTCAAGGATCTGACCGAAAATATCTCGTACTCCATGGGGATTGCTTTGATAGTTTTTCCACCAAAAGAAAGTGGATCGCAAAGGTGGGTTCTGTAGGCTACGACAATCTAATGCGGTTCAACCGCATTTATAACGGCTACCGCAAGCTGCGCGGTAAAAAACCTTTCTCCCTGAGTGCATGGGCAAAAGCCAAGGTAAAAGGTGCAGTCAATCATGTGCACCGTTACGAGGAGAGTTTGGCAGACATGGCCCGGAAATTTAACTGCAAGGGAATGATATGTGGACATATCCATGTGGCCTCAGACCGAATGATTGGAGATGTACGCTATATAAATAGTGGAGACTGGGTGGAATCCAATACCTGTATCGTTGAAAAGATGGATGGGGGACTAAGCCTTTTGGGCTACCCTGATTTTTTGAAAGAACTCAGTAAAAAGCGTGCCGTTCGAAATTTAAACGATTCGGTTTCCCGGATTAATGCGTCTAAGGAAGAACATCCAAATTTAAGCGTAGCCGCTTAATTAGCAGGATTTCTTTTACAGGAACAAAAAAACTGCAGACACCTTGGTGAACTGCAGTTTATTCGCCTTGTGAGCTTGGTAACTGAAACAAACAAAGTTCTAGATTGAACATCTACAAAATATCAGGGTGATGTGAGTTTTATACACGCCTGGTGCAACAAGATCGTAACAAAGAGAATCTTTAATTTCTTCTTATCTAATAAGCCTTTTCGCTGAAACAATCATCATCGATTACTTGATGAAACAAATAACATAATTTTTCGATGGTTGGCGCAAAGTTGTTACAAATTGTGTGTAGGATAAAGTTTTAACCCCTTATACCTTTCATGACTGAAGCATCCACTTTTGAATCATCCAAACACTCGGTTCTGATTATCGATGACGAACCTGATCTTTGTGAGTTGATTGAGTTTCACCTTGAAAAAGATGGATTTCGTACGGCTACACTTTCAAATCCACTGGAGGCAATCGGGACAGCCAGGGATTTTTGTCCAGATCTGATTATTCTGGATGTGATGATGCCTGAACTCGATGGTTTAAGGTTGTGCAGTATGCTCAAAGTTGATTCCAAGCTCAAAGATGTACCCATTCTTTTCCTCACGGCAAAATGTGAGCCAGATGAAAGGGTAAAAGGCTTTGAGCGAGGAGCGGATGATTATTTAACCAAACCTTTTGACAACCGTGAACTGGTAGCCAGAACCAAGGCGATTCTTGCCCGTACCATAAAACGCAAGTTGGCCATTTCAGGAAAACTGGAAGCAGGTCCAATTATCCTCGATCCTGAAAGTCACGAGGTTGTGGTGTCTGGCAAATTGGTAGACCTGACTCACACTGAGTTCCGTCTCTTACATCTGATGATGGAACGAATTGGTCGAGTTCAAAGCAGGGAAAATCTTTTGGTAAATGTCTGGAATTACGACACGGATATCGAAACGAGGACAGTGGATAATCATGTAGGTCGTTTGCGTGGCAAACTGGGCGAAGTGGGAGACCTGATCAAGACAGTCCGGGGTGTAGGTTACAAGCTGGTCTTGGACTAAGTGTTTATCGAAAGGTGCTTTACCTCGCATGTGTAGCTTTGGCTGTATTGGCCTTATACTTTTGGCTGCAGCAAAAGTATTCCCGTGAACTTATCTGTGAGATCATTGAATCCGTTGAATCTGGAAATAATCGCATTCTGGAGAGACCTAAGCTTCTCAATCCTGATATTCCCTTAAACAAGTGCCAGCGTGTATTGGATGACAACATCCTAAAAATCTCCAGGCTTCAGAATGAAAGGAAGCAAAGAACCCATGCTTTCAATGAGATCCTTGGCGGAATGCTCGATGGAGCTTTTATTTTAGACGCCAACCACCGGATTACTTTTGCCAACAGTTCCTCGAGTAAAAACTTTGCCAGGGAGGGCAAGGTGGAGGGTAGGCGAGTGGAAGCGGTGATTGATTCCTTCGAGGTACTTGAACTGCTGGATCAATTAAGCCGGGGCGAAAAACCGGGACATGTAGAATTTGCCTTCCGTAAAAATGGAACCCTGAAATATTTTGAAGTGGCAGGTGCCACACTCTCAGCCATCCGCGTAACCGAAAAAGAGGTCTATCTTCTTTTGTTTCGCGATGTAACTAAGATCAAGCACGCCGAGATCATGAGGAAGGATTTTGTGGCAAATGCTTCTCACGAGTTAAGGACGCCCATAACGATGATCAAGGGGTTTGCCGAAACTTTGACTGAAGATGGCGAGCTAAATACAGACTATGCTCGAAGGTTTCTGGAGAAAATCTTCAAGAATTCGGTCCGGTTACAGTCTTTGGTGGATGATCTTCTTAGCCTTTCTGAACTGGAGGGCAGTGAGGAACCCGTTAACCTGACCAACAATAAACTCTCCGATGTGATCGAGGCAATGGATCCGTTTTTGAGAGATAAACCCTATGTGGATGTTGCAAAGCTTTCCTTTTATCTAGCCGAAGAAAAAGAGTCCTTTCCCTTTGATGCCATCAAAGTGGCGGTAGCGATCGGTAATTTAGTGGATAATGCATTCAAATATGCGGGCAATTTCTCAAAGGTTACAATTTCAACAACATACAGCGATGATGGCAGTTCCATTACTTGTGCGGTCAGTGATGATGGGAATGGAATCCCCCCGGATGATTTGGCACGCATTTTTGAACGGTTCTATGTGGTCGATAAAGGAAGATCCCGGGAAAAGGGAGGAACTGGGTTGGGGCTAAGTATTGTCAAGCACATCGCAGAGGCTCACGGAGGGCAAGTTTGGGTGGAAAGTAAGGTGGGCCTGGGGACAACCTTTTTCTTTTCCTTGCCTGTATTTTCCAAAGAACCGGCTGATCCCGAGCTGATTGTTACATAAATGGCGCAATTTCTTCACATTACGATCACCCAGCTAAGGTATGATGAGGATATGATTCAAAACTGTCCATTTACCCACTTTCTAACGATTAATTCGTTAGCCATCTGCGGGCAGGTTTTTTTCTGAAGTAAATAGTATTCGAGTTGTGAAAAGTACGACCAAGGAATCACTAATCAAAGGCTTTTTTGCAAGCAATGCGGTTACCTCAGTTATCATTCTCGGTCTAATTACGATCTTTCTTTTCAAAGAGGGTATTGAGTTTTTTGGTCAATATCGGCACGAACTCGATCATTACAGAAGATCTGGAATGGAGTATGCCAATGTGGTCACGGCTCAGCATGACGATCAGACACTTCTTTACCGTTATCTGGAGAATATACTATCCAAAGAGACAGAGCATTTAGAGGCCCTGAAACAAGGCTCTAAAGAAGCTGAAAGTGCAGAGGGGAATAAAAATGATTTCCTCAACCTCTTGAGAAGTTTTCAGGATACCAAGGAAGCTTTGCTCACTTACGAAAAGAAAATGGTCAAATGGGCAGCGGAAACAAAATTGTTTCTGCTTACCCAAAGAGATCTTTTGGAATTAAAAACAGAGGCAATTCGTAGCAATCTTCCGGCAGAAGATTTTAACCTTTCGCTTGAACAGATCGGGGCGAGGGAATCTTTTTCTCATGCCGAACTTGCAAGGTGGCAAAACTATTTTCTTCGCAATGACCGGGAAGATCTTGCCAAGAGAATTAATCCAAAAGTCGGAGATGAAGCCGGGACTTACAAGAGCGGAGAAATTAATGATCTTGTAGAAAAAATTATAACCTCCAGCCAGGATCAGTACTTGGACATTATTTCTTCCCAGAGAGAAAAATTCACCAAGTTATTCAGCGAATATCAATCGGGTTTCACTCTGCCTGAATCGCAGAAAGCTTTTAAACAGGCCAATCAGGCATTGCTAGAGTACCTGGAGGAAGCGCCACAATATGAGACCCGGTTATCAACCTGGGATCCCTTTGCACCTTATCCATTACACCGTTCCATTACCGGCTTTTTGCTAGGCACAGATTGGGTTACAAACAGTGCAAGGCAGGACTGGTTTGGCATACTGCCTCTCTTTAGTGGATCGTTACTGGTTACAATCATTGCCCTTCTTTTGGCGATTCCTTTTGGAGTCGGATCGGCCATCTATGTAAACCAGGTAGCATCTGCGAGGGAGCAGTCAGTGATTAAACCATGCATTGAATTTATTTCTGCGATTCCCTCGGTATTGATTGGATTCTTTGGTATCGCGGTGCTTGGAGGATTGGTAAGTGTTATCGCAGATGAGAGATTAAATTCGCTCACGGCTGGCTTCCTCCTCGCGTTGATGACGGTTCCGACCATCTTTACTTTAGCTGAAGATTCATTGAATAATGTGCCCCGCGCTCTAAGGGACGCCTCTCTTTCACTCGGTGCAACTCGTTGGCAAACTTGTGCCCGGGTAATTTTCCCTTCTGCGATCACCGGTATTATCTCCGCGGTTTTACTCGGGTTTGGCCGGGTGATTGGCGAGACCATGGTGGTTCTCCTTTGTGCTGGCAATCGGATCGCAATTCCAGATTTCACCTCCGGGTTGGGTGTCTTCGCACAACCCGTTCACACCATGACTGGTATTATTGCTCAGGAGATGGGGGAGGTTGAGTTTGGAAGCATTCATTACCGGGCACTTTTCATGGTGGGGATCGCGCTATTTTTAATTTCCCTACTGGTAAACTATTTATCCCAAAGTATCGCTGGGCGATACAAGGCAAACTATTGATCCGATGAAGCCAAATCAGGATAATCCATTTAAAGCTAGGCTTTCCCGCGAAAAGTTTACTGAAAATCTGATATTTGGATTACTTCGTGGAGTTACCTTCTTTGTCCTTTTTTGTGCGGCTTATCTTTTCTGGGATATCTTTTCAAAAGGAGCAGGAAAAGTTTTTGAGGGAGAAGGTATTCTCAACTGGGAGTTTTTGACCGACGATCCTCAAACTCTGCATGTATTGAATGAAGATGGGGTGGAGCAGAGACTTAGTTCCAAAAAATACTATGCCCTAAAAGACGAGAAGACCCTTAAGCGATGGAATGAGTTTCTTGCCGGTTCCACTTATGAATTCTGCCAGCAGAAAATAAAAGAAGCCTTCTCTGCTTTGGAAAAAGAGTGGCAGGCTGAGGAGCTGGAGAAAATGGTACAATCGTTTGTGGCGGCAGAAAAAGACCGACTGGTGAACAAGTTTGGTTTTTGGAAAGACTTACTTTCCGATACCAAGGCAACCGCGGTGGACTTTGAAGTGCCAGAAGCTGAAGTCTCCGCTATGGTAAGTGGTTATTTTCTTGGGCACCTTAACCAGGAAAGTAACAGGCTGGCTTTGGTAAAGTCCGAGATCACCCGATTCCGGGCAACCCATTATCCAACCATTGAAAAACTGAATGTGGAAAACCTGCAATCTCTGGAAGAAGCATACCGTACTTTCCTGAACCAAATTGCTGAGCCTTACCGTTCATCCCTGTCTTCCTTTAGTGATGAGATTACCACAACTTATCAGAAGTTTTTGGATGCAAATGGCCCCAAGGAGTTTGGACATTTTAAGGAAGCCTTGATTGCCTACGGCCAAGTTCGAGAAGTGGTTATCACTGATTCCGCAGAATCCAGTGTGTGGAAATTCATTCAGTCTGCACTTAAGCCTTTTGAGGAAGCTGTTTCCGTATCTCTTCCTTCCACCGATTACGCCTACTCCGGCGGGGGTATCTTTCCCGCAATCGTTGGCACCTTGCTTTTGGTCATAGGTGCTATGTTGATTGCTATCGTGCTCGGTGTTTTTTGTGCAATCTTTCTGGCGGAGTATGGAAAGTCAGGAAGATTCTTATCACTGGTACGGTTGGCCATTCTTAATTTGGCCGGTGTGCCTTCGATTATTTTTGGGCTCTTTGGATTTGGATTATTTGTGATCTTTCTCGACTGGAATGTATCACTCCTGGCGGGCTGGTTCACCTTGGCTTTTATGGTCTTACCGGTGGTAATTACTGCGAGTGAAGAAGCATTACGTTCCATACCTCAAGGATTCAGGGAGAGTTCCCTCGCTTTGGGTGCTACGAAGTGGACCATGATCAAAACGAGCGTTCTTCCCTACGCTATGCCTGGCATTCTTACCTCATCAATTCTGGGCGTAGCCAGGGCTGCTGGAGAAACTGCCCCCATCATGTTTACGGCTGCTTATGCTAAACGCTCAGAACTTCCATGGGAGGGGCTAGAAAACTGGACAGATTTTTTCTTTCAGGGAGTGATGGCACTTCCTTACCACATTTATGTGGTTAGTGCTAAGATTCCCCAAAATGCCTACACGGCTGATATGCAATACGGAACTGCTTTTGTCTTTCTCGTGTTGGTTTTGGGAGTGGCCAGTTTATCCATCCTTCTTCGCAACCGCTTACGTAAGAAATACCGTTGGTAACTACCTTTTTATCTATGCAAGAAACAACAGAACTTTCACCTGAGTCAGCCTCAGTTCTTCCTATTCATTCAGGAATTGATCCTACGATAAGCATTAAGAATCTGGACTTTGCATATGGAAGCAATCAGGTCTTGCATGGTGTCAGCTTGGATATCTACCCCCGGGAAGTAATGGCATTTATTGGGCCTTCCGGATGTGGGAAGAGCACTCTTTTGCGGTGCCTCAACCGTATGAACGACCTGGTGGATAACGCTCAGATTACCAAGGGATCCATTGAGATTCATGGGAATAATTTGCACGATCCATCCGTGGATGTAATCGAGCTTCGTAAAAAGGTTGGGATGGTCTTTCAAAAATCAAACCCATTCCCCAAATCCATTTATCAGAATGTAGCCTATGGTTTGCAAATACAGGGTGTCCGATCCAAAAGGAAAGTGGATCAGAAAGTGGAGGAATCCCTGCGAAAGGCTGCGTTGTGGGAAGAGGTAAAGGATCGTTTGAATGAGAATGCATATGGGCTTTCTGGTGGGCAGCAACAGAGGTTATGCATTGCTCGGACTTTGGCGGTTGAGCCGGAAATTATTTTGATGGATGAACCATGCTCCGCTTTGGACCCAGTAGCTACTGGTAGGGTGGAGGAGTTGATCCTCGGGTTGAAAAATGAATACACGATCGTGGTGGTTACTCATAATATGCAGCAGGCAGGAAGAATTTCTGACCGTACAGCTTTCTTTTATCTTGGAGAGTTAATCGAATGTGACTTTACCAAGAAAATTTTTATTAACCCTGATAAGAAGCAGACGGAAGACTACATCTCCGGGAAGTTTGGGTAGAATTTAATAAAGCTGAAATCCGCAACTGATTAAGACCATGAGTACCTACTTCGAGCATAACCTGGAAAATATAAAATCTAAACTACTTCTAATGGGCCAATTGGCCAGCGAGTCCCTGAGGATGGCGATAGAAGCCTTGGTGGAAGCAGATCCAGTTCTTGCCAGTCAAGTAAAGGAGAAGGACGAGGAGATCGACGAACTGGAAAATGAGATTAGTGATTTGGTCACCACTCATCTTTCCACTCACTCTCCCGTGGCTGCCGATTTGCGTTTGCTGGTAGCTACTATGAAAGTTAGCCATGAGATCGAGCGTATAGGGGACGAGGCCAAAGCCATTGCTCGCCGTTCCCGAAAAATCGCCATCAATCATTTTCATGAAATTCCTCAAATGGCAGAAGTTGCACAAGCAATGCTGAAGGATGCCCTCACGGTATTTGCAGAGTTTGATGAGGAAAGGGCGAAGAGTGTTTGGACGCGTGATCTTGAAGTGGATGAGTTGCATGGGGAAAACAATCGATCCTGCCAAAATATGGTGGAAAAGGATGCATCCCTGGCATCAACCGTATTTGAGACTCTTTTTATTTCCAAATCAATCGAAAGGGTTGCGGATCATGCAGTGAATGTCTCCAAGGAAGCTGTCTTTATGGCGACCAGTCGGGATGTACGCCATGCACCCGAGTATAAAAAGTCGGAACTTCGCAAAGAAATTTCATAAAATTAAGGTTGTCGGGCTGAAGTAATTCAGCCTGCTCAGCTTTTTGATGTCCTTTAAATGGCGCTTGCCAAGATAGGGAGCCAACACTCAAATTCATGGTTATTTCCATGAGTTCCAAAATCCGTATTTTTGCCGTCGATGATGAGGAAGATCTTACCGACCTCTTGCATTATCAGTTGGGACGTGAGGGGTATGATGTGAAATTTGCCAACAATCCTTTCGAGGCATTGGGTAAGGCACGCGACTTCAACCCTGATCTGATTTTGCTTGATGTTATGATGCCCGATTTGGACGGCTATCAGGTATTGCGGATGATCCGGTCGGATAATCTTTTAAAATCAGTACCCGTAATCATGCTGACTGCAAAATCAGAGGTGGAGGACCGGATCAAGGGTCTGGAGCGTGGAGCAGATGATTATATGGGCAAGCCTTTTGATTCACGGGAACTTGTCCTCAGAATAAACACGGTGCTCAAGAGAAGAACGGAGCGAAACGAAGAACCAAGCACCCGCCTACTGATGGGCAATTTACTGCTCGACGAAGAAAACCATAGTGTGACCATTGCCGGGGAGAAACAGGACTTCACCCTAACTGAATTCAAGCTACTTCATTATTTTCTCAAGCGGAAAGGCAGGGTGCAGACCCGGGATAATTTGCTTCTCGGGGTTTGGAAATTCGATGCCGAAGTCGAGACCCGCACCGTGGATGTACACATACGTAGGTTGCGTATGAAGCTGGAGAATTCGAACCTTGAGATTGAAACGATCCGTGGGGTCGGCTACCGATTACTCGAACAACTGGCTTAGGCTTTTACCGTGCCCCTACCTTATTTACTCATTCCTGCATTCATCTTGGTAAGTCTTCTTTGCCTATTTATCGGCTGGTCGATGGGGAAAAAGGGAAAGCACTCCTGGCCGGCTGCCTTGCCTGCCCCACGCATGCCCAAAGATGAGCAGGAGCGAAAGCGGCGCGATTTTGTGGCCAATGTTTCTCACGAATTGCGCACCCCGGTTTCCATCATCAAGGGATTTTCCGAGACCCTGCTCCAGGACTTTGATGAATTAGGGGAGGGGGACCGGAAAAAGTTTCTGGAAAAGATCCAACGCAATGCCGGACGGTTGCATGCTTTGGTCGAAGATCTGCTTTCCTTGGCCCGACTTGATTCTCCCTCGGCTGATTTCGGGAAAGAGCCTTGCGATCTGAGAAGCTTAATTAACCGGGCGGCGGATGATTTTAAGTCACGCAAGGGAGAGGAATTTACCAAATTAATCATAGAGATACCTCATGAGGAAGTTCGGGTGCAGGGAGATCCGCAGAGGTTACTCAGCGTATTTGAAAACCTTCTTGAGAACGCATCGGTTCATGCTCACGGGTTGTCCAAAATCGCAATCTCCCTGGAAAAGGATGGGGTTCATTGTATATGCAAAGTGGAGGACGATGGGCAAGGTATTGCGGAGGACGATCTGCCCCGAGTCTTTGAAAGGTTTTACCGGGTGGACAAGGGAAGGTCGCGGGAACGCGGAGGCACTGGCCTAGGGCTAAGTATCGTGCGGGAGGTGGTTGAGGCACACGGAGGCACCGTTCGTGTACAAAGCCAAAAGGGATCTGGCTCGGCCTTTCTCGTTTCTTTGCCACTTAGCTAATACTCTCACCTTATTTCCCTTCCTTACGAAGGGGTTATTCGCAGGGTTGCTAACATTAGCAGCAATAATTGTAACATAATTGTAACAATACTTACCCAATTGCGTAACGGCGGGATGATATGATCAAAAAATTATGAAAAAATCCCTTCCTCTTATTGCACTAACTATTTTGCTAAGCGGTGCGTCTTTATTGGCAGAAGTCAATGTTACCCCCAAAAGTAAAAAAATAACTGATTTGAAATTTTCCGGTCGTATCCAAGGCCAGTGGGATGGAATTGAATCAGACCCAACTACCACAACCGAAGATCGCAATCATTTCTACTTTCGAAGACTCTTTCTAGGTGGTCACGCCAAAATGGGTGACAATTGGGGCGGTGATCTTGTTTTGGATTTTGCGGCATCTCCAAATAATGAGGGTAGCGGTAAAGCCGACCAGGTGTTTATAGAGGGTGCTTCCGTATGGTATAAATCTGATGATGGTTATCGATTGGATATCGGGCAAAAGAAAGTTCCCTTCGGCTTGGAAGAGGTCACATCCTCAGCCAAAATGAAGACGATTGAGAGATCAGCAGTGAACCGACAGTTTGCGGAGACTCTCAAATTCAATGCCCGCTTTACTGGGTTATTTGGTTCCGGTAAACTTGCTGATACAGGACTTTCCTATGATGTGGCGGTGGTAAATTCAGGGCAAAATCATAACTCCAAGGATTCTGCCCTTAATGATGGCACATATGGTTATGACAATAACGAACTTTCTTACTACGGTAGGCTCTCCTATGAAGGTGATATGAATGAAATAAGCTACCTTGTTGGAGTTGCTGCTGGTGTTCAGCAAAATGATGACTCCAATGTTATCAAGGGATATGATGCCACCAATGCATGGAATATCTTTGCAAGAGTAGGAACCGATCCTTTTGAATTGGAAGCGGAATATATGACCGGAACTGCGGATACTGCAGAAGGCGATCATGATCATGAGGGATATTCCATTCAGGGTGCCTACATCATTGAACAGGAAAACAAAGGAGACTGGGAATTTGTATATCGTTACTCCATCGTTGAAGGAAAAGGCGATCAGGATTTGGTAAGTGCCAAGGAAATCATTCGCCGTGGGAACTTCACTAAAGATGAGGACGGTGGAGCCTGGGAATTAGTCGATGAATTCGAGCAGCATTACTTCGGAATTAATTACCTCTTTGATGGGCATGATATCAAATTCATGCTCGGATATGAAATGAATGAGTTAAAAGACACTGACGAAAATGGTGGTTCTGCTGATATGGATGGCTTCCGTGCCCGTATGCAGTTCCTTTTCTAGAACCATTTCTAAACTGCTGATTGCAAAACTTTAACATATAAGATCATGGCAAATGTAACGACTTGGGAATTTATCGTGGGACTACTCTATATCCTTGGAGGTCTGGGAATCTTTCTTTTTGGAATGCGGGTGATGAGCGAAGGGATTCAAAAAGTGGCGGGGGAGGGTATGCGCCGGATTATGGCCAGTATGACCCAGAACCGTTTCTTCGGATTAATGACGGGGTTACTGGTTACCTGTCTAGTCCAGTCTTCCTCCGCTACCACTGTGATGGTGGTAAGTTTTGTCAATGCCCAGTTGCTCACGCTGATGGAATCAATCGGGGTGATCATGGGGGCAAACTTGGGAACCACCCTAACCGGTTGGATCATTGCCACCATTGGTAAGTTTAGTCTGTCCAAAATTGCCCTTCCCATCATCGGTATCGGGCTACCTTTGGTTTTTGCCACCAAACCAAAACTTAAACACACCGGTGAATTTCTGGTGGGCTTTGGTCTGCTCTTTTTCGGGCTTAGCGAGTTGAAAAATGCGGTGCCCGATGTCAAAAGCCTGCTCAAAAGTTCGGATCCGTCCGATCAGTTGCTGGTGCAAGACATTCAGGGAATGATCGAATACCTGAATAGTTTTGGATTTGGGTCAGTGCTCATCTTTTTGGTGATCGGAGTTTTCCTTACCATTCTGGTGCAGTCCTCCTCTGCGGCTATGGGGATCACCATCATTGTGGCGATCAACGGCTGGATCAATTTCGAGATCGCGGCAGCCATTGTGTTAGGCGAGAACATCGGAACCACTGTTACCGCCTGGTTGGCATCCATTGGGGCAAATATCAATGCCAAGCGTGCGGCCCGGGCCCATTTCATTTTCAATATTGCCGGGGTTTGCTGGATGTTACTGCTCTTTTATCCCTTCATCGGCATGTTGGATAGTATCATGCCCGGAGCCATATATTTGGAGGATGTTACCCGACAGGAAGCAGTCGCTTATATTACAGATTCGGGTGAATTGAATGGCGAACCGACAGATGATCAGATTGCCAAGGCAAAGAAAAGCATTGTGGATCACAATATTCCTCTTCACCTCTCTCTTTTCCACACTCTTTTCAACCTGACCAATATTTGCATGCTTATTGGTTTCACGCCCCAGTTGGGCCGACTGGTCGAGAAAATTGTACAACCAAAGACATTAAGCGGTAAGGCACCCAAGCCGGGCAGTTTGGCCTCTCTCCACTACGAGGGATCAGGTGTGCTTCCCAAAACAGGAGAACTTAATCTTGCTTTGGTGGAGGCGGAGATTAACCGACTCGCCGCCATTAACCGCTATATGTTTGAGGGTTTTGTCGAGGTCTTCGAAAGTCCGAATGAGGACAAGGGTAACCTGATACGGGAGCTTTCCGAACTGGAGGACAAGTGCGATGAACTTGCCTTTGATATTACCCAGACCTTGATTCATTGCACCACCGAGAGCCTGGCGGGGGAACGTGCTCTTCGGGTTGCTTCCCTGCTTCGGGTAACTGCGGAGCTAGAAGATATTGGAGATTGCTGTAATCGCCTGGTCCAGTTGGCTCATCGCAAGTACCGAAAAAACCGCGTTCTGCCTGAGGAGACCCTTCGGGAAATTAAGGTTTTCTCTGAACAGATCATCGATTTTATGGAGCTTTACCAGACCCATCTCGGGACAGAGAGCACGCCTCCCGATTTAACCAAGGCCGAAAGCATAGAGGACCGGATCGATGCATCCCGCAAGAGTCTGCGCAAGAACGCAGTCAAGCGGATGAAAGAGTCCGAAAATTTGAAAGCAGAAATGATCTATGTGGACATCCTTAACGAGATGGAACGGATCGGAAACGATGCCCTTAATGTGGTCCACGCTTTGAATCATCGGGTTTAAACAATTCTTCCATATTTAAAATAGGGCGGGCTCGATAGCGGGTCCGCCCTTTTGGTTGGCTTATAGGGAGGATGATTTTCCTTGTGAGTTTTCGGCATCGGTGAACGATAGAGGTTTCTTAATTAGCCCAGATCCAATGATGAAACTAAAAAAATTTGCCCTTTTATTGATCATGTCGTTGCTCTCGAAAGCCAGCATGGCCGCTGATTCGATCGTGCTACTCAATCTTGAGAATGAAGAGGAATACGGACCCTTTGAATTGGTGAATGGGGAAATAATAGAGGTCGAAGATGTTGAGCTAAAACTCATCCTCGAGGAAGAAAGCGAAGCCAAAAAGGCTCT
>ERZ807291.5270-NODE-5270-length-16346-cov-9.751765_pt1 | contig 16346 bp, 23 predicted proteins | sample MGYA00521257_ERZ807291 | MGnify/ENA primary metagenome ERZ807291 (study PRJEB31413, sample SAMN03169783) | marine metagenome | biome: Marine; feature: Water; material: Subsurface seawater | place: North Sea | collected 2011-04-28 | depth 1 m m ...
TATCAGGCTTTTCAACGAACCCCATTACCAAATCAGTAAACTCTTGCAGAGCTTTTGGGGAACTTAAAATCGATGATGGTGAGTTATTATCCAACGTACCATCAGCCGTAGCGTAAGCCTTTGCAATTGAACCATATTTGGTTGGCATTGATAATACTCTTATTTGATAATCTTTTGTAGTTACTGCTCTATTCTGAGAACCAAAGTTTGCCAATGCATTTTCTCTAATCTCATCAATAGTATCACCACCTTTACCACCAGTTGCAGGAACTTCATTATCAACTGCTACTGAATTCTTAGTTGCGTTATATAATGCTACTGAGTTATCGTTTAGTAATTGAGTATCTTCTTCAAACTCAATTGAGTTTATTTTAACTAACGTACCCTTTGCCACATTGGATGATATACCACCACCAACTAAATATTTAACAGTTATAGTTGTATTGGATGGTGATGTTCCATATGTTTTTGTTTTCAAAAAGTTGGTTGGGTCAAATGATTCATTTAACTTACTAATTGAATTAGGTAAACCCAATCCAACATTTTTTAAGTTAGGAATCAGTTGTTCATCATTAGCAGTTGGGTCTCCAGCTCCAAATTGGATAGTAGTAGTACTATCTCCGTTTACTTTTTTAACAAACCTACGAGGTGTTTTAATCGTTTTAAGAATATATGGTACGGTTGTTTTAAACTGATATAAGTCCGGGTCATTTGTTTCAGTATTTGGATAATCTTCAAATACCATCTCTTGCCCTAAATAAGGAACCTCATACCATTTATTTCCATTTGAATCTCTTACATCATAGATATCAATTACATTTGTTTCTGATAGCTCAATAGTTTGAAATGATTCATAAGAACCAAATTCAAATTCTTTAGTTTCTATTTGAGCAGATATAGCTTGTACATATTTTTTTACTAAATAAAATGTAGTTTCACCATTTACACTATCGGTTTCGTATATCGTTATTTCTCTATCAGTATCATCCGAAAAATCAACAACATCTCTCGTTAAAAATGTGTTACCATCCCCATCCGAAACTTGCATACCTTGTTTAATCCTAAGCAGGTATGTTTCATCATATGTATTACTACCAGCCACACCAATAGATGGAACTAATTGATAAATGGATAACGTAGTAATAGCAGGTGATGTTACCTTTGGTTGGTATCCTAAATATTGTGAAAGTGCAATTACATTCTCAATATCTTCGGCATGAACCATTAAAGATTCTTTAAGTGTATCATCAATGTAATATGAAAGGGAATCACCAATATAAGATGCCATTTCTATAAACATCATACCTGGCGATGATTCATTAAAATCAGAATAGGTTTTTGGGAAATATGTTTTAGCAAACTCAATTAGATTTCCTCTATATTGAGCAAAATCTTTATTAAGGTATTTTATATCTTTACCTCTATTCTTAAAGTTTTTATTTGTTTTTGTTATAGCCATATTGTTATCCCTGTGCTGTAAATGTTACTTCGTTTAAATCAGTATTATCACCAATTCTAAATTTAACTGAAACATTTATTCTATTATTATCTCGTAATGTATCAGATGAATCAACTACAATTTCTTCAGCGGTTACATATGGTAACCATTGTTCCAAACTTTCATTTATAGTATCTTCAATTCTACCCTCAAAATCATCAACGTTTGGTTCAAATAATAATTCCTGCAATCCACTACCAAATTCAGGTTGTAATATTCTTTCACCTCTTTTTGTTAGTAGTAGGTTTTTTATATTTGATTTTACCTGCTCTGATGTTTGGAATGTTTGCTCAAATGCAGTATTGGTTATTTGAATAGGCAAAGATATACCAATCGCATAATCATTAAACGATTTTGTATCTTTTACTATCTTTGAACCTAATTCAACTGCCATAATTTATTTACATTCCCGGTCTCCAAGGACCTTTTGATTTATCCCAAGCTTTTATTAACTCAGAGTTATCTCTATTTAAAATTCTATCTAATCCAGCTAATCCAGTACTTACACCCAATCCTTGCTTTTTACCAACAGGTTGCATATCACCATAACCCATTTTATCTGCTATACTTTGAGCACCCAATGTATGAGTACTTTGTGTTCCAAACTCCATCGTTCTTTCAGTTACTTCAGTTGGCGCGCCAGCATAAGCAGGTGGTCGTACATTATCTAATACACTCTTAGTTGTATTCTCACTTAAACTAAGTGGTTGTGTTTGTTGTAGTACTTGGTTTAATATAGGATTCTTACTCAATACCTTTTGTGGTTGAGTAGGTTGTATTGTTTCAGCTATTGGCTCATCCATAAATGTAGGTTGAGATGGAACTACCGCCTTAGTTGGTTTTAGAGCCTCTCTAAGTTGTTTGTTTTCTTTCAACAACTTAGCCATCTCTTTCTTTACACCCTCTTTTACCAACTTTGGTAGAACTGATTTAATCTCACTCTCTACAATAATTTGAATCGCTTTTACTAATTTATCGGTATTCATTTTATTATCTTTTATATTACTCTCCTTATAAATATTTAAATTAAGTATTTTCGTTTTTATGGAGTATAATCAATATTAATCAACATCGTTTATAATTCTAAACCCGTCATCATCATATTCATATTGCGGTTCTGATGGTGTTGGTTCTGATGCTATTGGCCAGGAAAATCCGGTGGAATTACATATCCAACAATTCTATTTGTTGCTGCCAGTTTTGAATAACAACCTCCACCATTACGTTCGAACCCAGCTTTTGATGTATTTCCCTCAATGGTTGTTATCTTGCCATCTTCAGTTATAGCAGCAACTATACCAATGTGAGTTGCATCACTTGAACTACCATATAAAACAGCTGCACCAATTACAGGTAACCCACTCCATCTACCATTAGATTTGGCCCAATTCATCCATGCATCACATCCTGCACTACCATTAAAAGATTTACCACCATTAAGTGATTTTAACGGAAAGCAACCAGCTTGCCTCCACCAGGCTGAAACTGCAGCTGCACACCATGGCCATCCGGCTTTATCATCACCATATAGACCGGTATCAACATTCCAATTATTACCATTTAGTTTATTATGCATAACATCGATACGACCGGTAGAGTAATTTCTATATGGAATTGTGTTTGGGTAATTTGAGTTTGTACCCCCATAATTCTTAAAATTAGTTTCAGTTATACCAATATCTTTTTCGGCCATTTCCACAATACGTCTACCTAAAATACTTTGAAGTTCTGGTGGTGAATCTAATTCTAATGCCAGTATATCTTCTTTTGTTAATTCAGTATCAGCTGAAACTTTACCATTTTCGATTTCATCTTCTAACTTTTTAATATATTCACTTACAGTAGATGCAGCAGTGGGGTCATTTGTATTTTCAAGCTGTGATTTAGATGTATTTAATTTTTGAGTATAAACCTCAACTTCTGCTTCTGTTAATGTAAAATTAGCAGGTATACTTAATTTAGCACTAGCTGCCGCAGATATACCTGGTCCGGCTGGTGGTACCGTATATCCACTCCAAGCAATAATACCAGGTGCAGCAAAAGGTGGTACACCCGGATACATAGATATAGTTTGAATAGTACCACCAATTGTAGTTAAGTGCTTAGTTGCTGCTGAAATAAATTGGTTAACTATAATCTCAACATTATCAGTAGGTTTAATAGGTCTTTGAGGAGCCCATACACCCGGAATATAACATTGATTAAGAATTACACTTACATTCGAAACACTACCTGGTGCTGGTATAAGTGGTATCTTTAATGGGTTTAAAATTGCATTACTCCAATATGCAAGTACACCCTGTCCCATTTGAGTAACTAAACTATATGTTGGTGTATTTTGAGTTAATCCAATTTGCAAGGCAACTTTAAAAAACTTTTCCATTAATGGTACATTACCAGTTTGAACATTTACAAAATTAACCGAATCATTACCACGCTTTACTGCAGCATCATATTCCTTTGCCCACAAATTTGCAACAACATCAATATCATCCATCGTGTCAACTGATTTAGAAATAATATTATTTTTAAAAATAGCCCAAGACATAATCTATTATATTTATTAAAATTCAGGCTTTGATGGAGCCGATGGTGGAGTTGGTGGTTTTGGTATAGATGGTGGGGTTGGTGGTGCTGGTATTGTTAATGTTGGTAATCCACCTTTTTTAGAAACAGCATCTTTCTTTCTAGCTTTTTCTTTTTTACTTTCACCTGATTTTTTCCTTGGTGTTTTTTTTGGCTTTCTAAATTTTGGAATAGCTGGTATAGCTGGTATTTCTGGAAGTGAGATATCAGGCACATTTGGTAAATCAGGTACGTTTGGTAAATCAGGTACGTTTGGTAAATTTAATCCATCAGTTGAATCGTTATTAGAATTAGATTGCGTATTCGTATTAGATTGCGTATTCGTATTAGATTGTGTGTTGGTATTGGAATCAGATTTAGTATTAGAACTATTGTTAGTTTCCAAACTAATATTGGTGTTTGTGGGGGTATCATAATTAATAGTAAACACACCCTCTTCATCGCTCCAACCATAATAACCAACCTCTCCACCAATTGGTGCTAATTCATTTTTAGTTATAATTTCAGGATATGATAAAACACGGCTCCCACCACCTCTGGATGTAGTGGAATCAAATGAGATTCCAACACTATCCAATATGTTTGATGTTAGTTTGTTTAGACTATTCGTATTACTGATTATTTCATTTACACTCTTTTCCATTATTTTAATTGAATATTAGCACTTTTCATAGTTTCCAATTTATTCCTTAATGAGGTGAATGATGGTAGATTTACAGGTCCAGTTGCAGATGGACCGGATGGTGTTAAAAATACTTGTTGTTCAATTAGTTGTATTAGTTCATCCAATAAATCATGCAAAGTATCACCCTTTACAGCTGGCTCTAATAAATCATCATCAGTTCCTAAGTATATATTATTATCACCTATATTAAATTTTATATCAGTATCTTCTGCGGTTGTATCTATTTCAATATTATCCTCACTTGTAATATTAATACCCAACATTGTATCAATTGAAAATTGATTATCTGTCATAAACCCAACATTACCCTTACTCGAAAATATCATTTCCTGAGTTTTGGCTGAAATTATTATTCTATCCGAGTTTAATAATATTTGATTTCCTTTTAGTTCATTTGGATAATTAAAAAACGATTGAACTGCAACTTCAGTTGGTAATACATATTCTAATAACCTATCACCACTACCTAAAAATATTATGTTACCATCTTTATTTATATCTTCGGTTGTTGTGAATGATTCATCGTTTTGTTTAGATTCAGCGTTTTCACCATTTCTAATTGTTATAGTTGGATTCAATTCATTTTCTGGATTATTGTATCCACTAAATCGTATCGATTGACCAAATCTACTTTCTATATAAGAATCACCTTCATATAATTTTAACTTATGTACGAACTCATCGGTTTCAAAATAATCACCGTATCCATCATAATCGTTACTGTCATCATTAGTACTTCTAGCTATACCAGTAGAACTTACACTCTGATATGTTGAGCTTGATTTTGTCTTAGCCTTATCATCGGTACCAAATGTAGTCTTAATTGTAGTAGCATCTGCATTATTATTTGGAGTCAGTTCAGTCCCACTTCGTTCATAAAAGAAGTTACCAGTTGCACCAGTTGTTATGGTTACAATTTCATTTTTAAGTGGTAGTGATTTAAAATTTAAATTTTTAGGGTATGCGGTTTGTAGTTTTCCAGTATTAGCGGATGTATCTGTTGTTAATCTAAATCTAATAGCACCCACTAAACGAGTAGTAGGATTATCAACTTCTACTTCTGGTATAATTGGGTTTTCTTCATCCAATATTACTTCATAGACAACACCAGACCTCTTTTCACCTTTTTTAAAGTGTCTTTTGTTTTGGTTTGATTGTATGCTTTGATTCCTTGCGTTACCTAATCCCATTTTACTTTTCCAATTTTTGCTTTACTTCTTCAATTTCACTTTGTATATCATCCATTCGTTCAACTTCCATTTGAACTTCATCTATTTGTGAAAGTAGTTGTTCTCTCTCTGCTTCGGATAAGAACCCAGCTTCCCCTTCACTCTTAGTACCAGCAATCATAATTCGTTGTGCAATAGTTGCAAGTTTAATTAATGATTCATCGTTTCTAACGGATGTATCAATTAAATCTTTAATAAGTGGTCCTATGTACCTCATATCATTGGGATTACGAACTAACTTCCTTAGTTCAGCTATCACCTCAGATATGTGCCTTTTTTTATTAATTTGGTTATTGTAGATATCTTCGAAGAGTCCACTTAAACTTTTACCGGGAAATAATTCGAAATCGTTTGACATATTAATACTTATATTGCGTTCAATATATAAATATCAATAAACTAAAAAGTGATTTATTTGTTGTTATTGAAGAACTCCAATATATCCTTTTCTAACATATAATCCATTACAAGTTTATTATCATATTCAATACTTGTAAATGTACCATCGGTTTCATCTGTGATTTCTATGATATAGTTTACATCTTTATAAATTACACTATATCTTTCAGTTTTACCGATTCTTTTTATCTTTCTATGCTCATCGGTTCGTGTAACTAACGCTTTGTTACTTAAATCAGGTATGTTTAAAAGTTGGGTTACACAATTAGCATAGTTAGTGAAGCGTGTATCTATAAAATATACATCATCCATCTTACTCATCAAATACAACCTTTGCTTTTTATTCAATCCACCTGCTTTAAAATCACCAGTAAATTGTACAATTGGTAATTGAAGTATTGCTTTTTGTGTTTTAGGTTTTAATTCTAAAAAATCTACTTTAGATTGTATTTCGTTAGGATAATTAATATTTCTATCAAATGGTAAAGAAAGAACATCGTAATAAGTGTATACACCAAACTTTTCTTCTATCTGATTAATCATAACTATTCCTTCTCAGTTGCGTACTTAACACCCATAATTGTACCTACAATTGAGAATGCGTTAGTTAGGAGAATACCAAACATATTACTCCAAGTAGAACCTATGATTTGAGTATCCGAACCAGTCATCAGTGCTAATCCATACATTAAAGTTGTGATTACACCTACACCAATTATTACAACTAATGCTACTCTTACAATTGTACTGATTAATTCGAATTGAGTTTTCTTTTGCATTAGTTCCAAATCATCTAATGCCTTTCCCATTCCCTTTTCTGCTTCTTCTCTCAATTGATTTGCAGTTTCTTCGGATTCTTTAGCAGATTGTAATGCGTCTTGAAGTTCAATCATTAAATTATCAGTTTCTTCTTGCTTAGATACCAATTCTTTGTTTTGTTTTTGAACCTGCTTTGTTACTGATAACCTTTTTCTTCTTGCAGTTGAATCCTTAGTTTTACATAGTTCTAAGTATTTTTTGAATTCAGTATCACTATCATCTGCTTTTAATAATTTAAGAAAATTACCCTCAATGTAAATTCGTTTTTCTTTGGCTGCTTTTAAAAGTAAATCCCTCGTATGTTTTGTAATTTGAATCATTATCTAAGTTTTTCCAATTCATCCTTTAATCTAATATTATCTAATCTTAAATCAAAGTTTTCTTTTTGTTTGGATTTGATGGTACTTTCTAAATCCTCTCTATACATTTTATCCAATTCCGTTTTTTCATGAGCTTTATTTTTTGACTCAATCTTTTTTTGAATTCTTCTAATGTTACTAAGTGCTGAAATCGATATTACAAACCAACCCCAATTCATTGGATTACCAACGAATCCAAAATTCCAAAAGAAAATAATTACAAATGAAATAGATAATATTCCGTATGAAAATCCAAATAACTTTCTTCGTTCCAACGATGAGTATACCACAGAATATAATGTTCCAAATCCTATGATAATTGATAATACAGCAACATACCAAAGGTTAGGGAAGAATGTTGCTTCCAATACCAATGGTGCAAATATAAACCATATTAAACCCTGCAGAACCTCAGTAGGTTCTGAATCGTAATAAGTTAAAATGTTTTGTAACTTCTTTAACATAATATTTTACTTATAAACTTTGAATGAATTTGTTTTATTAACGTATCCTTGATAATCTTTTCTAAAATCCTCAAGTCTAGGTTCAATATCATCCGATTTAATAATCCAAAATTGAGCACCAGCTGCTTTAGCTTTTTCAATTTCTTGAGTATCATCAGATGATGAGATAATACCAATCACACATCCATTTCCATAATCGAAATTAATTTTTCTAATAAGTTCAATACCATCAAATGATGAACCAATGATATTCAAATCAACGAATACACATTCGGGTCTTTCATCATTTGGGTCATCAGGAAACCATGCTTTAAATAGTTTATCAGCTTCATCAGAAGAGTTAAGTGCTTCTAATGAAAGAGTTATATCCAAAATGCTACATGCATCTTCGAATACTAAGTGGAATAAATCTTCATCATCCACTAATAAAATTGAGTTAATCATTTCTTCATTCATTTTATTTTTATTCTTAATTTTGTACCTGGGTTAGTTTTTTCTGCGTTAATTTCAAAACCATGTTCTTTCAAGATTGCGATACAAATATTTAATCCCAATCCAGAGCCTCCTTCTTGTTGTCCTTCTTTTCTTGTATATGGTTTGGATAGTTGTTCAAATTCTCGTTGATTAATACCCCTTCCATTATCCTCCACACAAAGTGTAGAATCATTTTCCATATAAATGGTAACCATCTTAGTTGGACTATCATTGTACTTTAACCCATTACGGATTAAATTATCAATTGCTGTACAAAATAGTGGTTCGTTGACCTCAATAGTAGGTAACCTATCTATTGCAACTTGTTTAATATATGAGGTAGAAGATAGATAACTTTTCAATATCTCTCCCAAATTATGTTTCTCCATATCGAGTTGTACATCCTCCTTAACTAAGTTTGTAAACTCCTTAACCCCAGCATACACTTTTTGTGTATGTCTCAACCCCTCTTCTAACATTTTTAGAGGTGATGTAATTTTTAACTCTTTTATTTTATCTTCCGATAACCTTCGTTTAAGCGATGTTAAACCTCTTGGCATGTAAGTATTAATACCACTATGCATATCATGTCTTAGAATCTTTGCAGCATGTTCTAAGTAAGAGTTTTTCTGATTTACTATGACTTCAGATTCATGCTGAAGTGTTATATCAGTTGCTATCTTTAGAACCTTTGTATAATCACCATTAGAATTTTTTATAGGTGAATAGTTACCAAATAACCAAACACTACTTCCATCATTAGCAATTCTTTCAAATTCACCACTAATAGATTCACCACGTTTTAACGTTTCCCAAAACTCAACATATTCTAAACTCTTAGCATATTCGGGGGGAACCATATTTTTGTGTAACTTATTTATCAGACTTTGTTCAGTACACTTCATTGTTGTACAAAACTTATTGTTAGCTTCTAAAATATGCCCATCAATATCCATCATAACCACTAAATTAGATTTATCAATTGCGTTTAATTGTAAATCAATATTAGCTTCTTTTACTTTTGTAGTACGCATGAAATCATACACTACATAAAAGAATGGTGGCATAAATGATATAACACTCAACCACTCGAAATAATGAGTAAAGGTAGAGTGTTGGATGTATTTAAAAACAACCATTGTTTTAAACACAAAAAATGTTAGCATGATAGTACCAGCTAAAACCAAACATATTTTAGCAAACCTTCCCATAGTTTGCTTTTAAAGTTCTGATTTTTTGAATCCTAACTTTTCAAATAAAAATTTGGATGGGCAAAACTTAGTCCATACTCCAACATTTAGCATTGCTATAACAAATATAACAACTCCCCAATTATTTAGTAATAAGCCAATTAGTAATACTATTGACATTAAAAGGTAGACTGCTCTTACTGATGTCCAATTTTTCATAATTCATATCGTTAACGTTCCTATAATTGCAACCTTAATTCTAATCCATAATCGTTTTTTCCAAGGAAGAGCTTTAAATTCTTTTGTTAAGAATATATCTTCTAATTCCATCGTTATTGATTTAAAATTTAATAACGTAACCTATTTAGAATAAATATACCTTAGTAAGAAAAAAATTCATCATCATCAATACTATTAGTAACCTCACCATAATCCAAATATTCGTTTAACATTTTCTTTTGGTGTGTTTTCATAACATTTACCACTTTAGTTATGTAGTGGGTTTTACAATCAGTCATTTCTCTGATTAGAAGATACAAATGCTTTTTATTAAAGTTTTCTATAAATTGACTTCTTCGGAATAACTCTAAGATAGCATCTGCTATTTGAATATCTCTTTTCTTTGTAAATACCTTTGTTAGATTCTTTTCCCAATACTCTAACATTAATTCTTTGAATTCATTATACTCCGAACCAACCTCATCAGAATAAAAGTTATCTTCAGGATTCCAAGACTCAGGCATCTTTGAAAGTAATTCAGTTTTTTTATATCGTTTGTAGTTTCCGTTATTTTGTAGAATCAAATGATTTTTAGCTACAATAGAAAAATAAGAAAACGCTCTACCCTTATCAGGTTGATACATATGTATTTTTTGAATCAACACAGATACTACTTCATGTTGTATATCGGATTTAGGTACATCAAAGTATGAGAACTTAAATGTATTTAAAATGTTTTCAGCTAATTTTTCAAATGGAAATTTAATACGTTCTTTATATATCTTATTTCTTTCAGCTGGATTAGTACTGGCATTATATTCAATAATAGCTTCTTGTGCTGGTGTTCCGAAATATATTTTTGATTTCTTTTTTCTTGGTTTTGCCATATTCTTAAATGTTATCTTTATATTTTTTAATAACATCTTTTAGTTCTGTAAACACTACACCTACTTCATCATCTGATTCAAAGGAACCCTTTAAATCCAATTGCCTCATTTCTTCTAACATTGATTCCAATGTTTGTAAAGTATTATCATTTGTTGTAATAACATTTATTTGAGATTGTTCAACTTGAGTAACCAATCGAATACCTCTCCAAAATAAAAAGATATTTAATGTTATTGATATCCCTAATGTAATATATAAAATTTCCATAATATAAAAGATAATGTAAATATACGAAAAATATTTTAAATTTCCAAATTTATTTAAGCTTCCCCCTTAGGTCCCATAAAAAACTTAGAATAATCAAATTCCGTTTCTTCTACTTTTGTTATTGCATCTATTTCTTTGATTTTTTCTATAAGAGCTACATCAAAGGTATCTGCATCTATTAATTTTTTATCGATTAGCTCATCGATTATAGTTTCTACTATTACTTCTAAAGTTAGTAGTTTATGTAGTACGATTTCATCCATTAGTTAAAGTGCTAGAGAACCAGTTGTTACATTAAGTGAATGTAAAAATTCTTTGAATTCTTTATCTGATGGAGTTTCGTAATCTAACTCACCAAATGATTTTTTAATTGAGTTGTGGTGATATCCCATAGATGATGCCATACGAACACACATAATTTTAAATTCATGTATATTCATATCATCCGGTACATCGAATGTTATATTTATAGCCTCTCTATTTAACGGCTCTTCTGATTTGTATGATAATACTCCCATTATACTAATTGATATCCTTTATCTAAAAGAGGTTGTGCTTTTTTGTATTTAACAAATTCCATTTCTCCTTCAGGTGATTGTAACATTACTCTTTCGTTTCTACCCGGCTTACGTTCAGCTCTGATTTGTGGGTTATATCTACGAATAGGGTCACTAACATCAATACCATCAATTGAATCAATTAAACGCTGTGCGATAACACATTCGAATAATCCAATATCTTCCATATATTCCTGCTCATTTTTCCAAGATGATTTATCTGCTGAGAATTGTACCTCCCCTAAGTTATCAGTATTTACTGAGAATGATGAATGTCTTACAGTCTTTCTAGTCTTATTCTTTACCGAATCCTTTTCGTAGTAAACAACCATATTATCCGAACGTTCGGTAATTGTAGGATTTACTAATGTTAGTTCATCGTATTCTCCACCAAAACGAAGTGTAATAATTCTTTTATCCATACCAACATCGTTACCAGTAAATGTAATACCATCTAACTTAGATATAGCTTGTTTGTATTGAGTTAAATCATCGTTTGTAACTTCGGTTTTATTTATTTTATTTACTATCATAATAATTTTCTATTTCTTTTGTTAAGTAATTCATTGAGTCTGCGCTTCCTATCATTGCCCCATGTTTTGCGTAAAATCTAATCCACTTATCTCTATCGGATTCTATTCTTTCTTTTAGTTGAGGTAATTCAGGTAGATATACTTTTATATAACTCATAATAAATCTTCAGGAGTTTCTCTATAAACTCTATAACTATCTTCATCAAAGTGTTCGGTTGATACTTCAAATACAATTGAGTTATCTTCCAATGCAATTAATTGATGAGGTTGACCTCTTTCGATTGTAACAGATTGCCCTTTTTCCAAAGTAGTACCTTCTAATTTACCATTTTCAATATCTAACCAATTGAATTGAAATCTACCCTCCTGTACATACCAACTTTCTTTTTTCTGAAGATGGTAATGCATTGAGAATCTATTTCTATCTTTTGTGAAAACTAATAGTTTACCACAATACTCATTATCATTATGAATCCATAGTTCGTATCCCCAATTCTTTTCTACTCTCTTAGGAGTTGTAATATTAGTATCTATAATCATATTATTCTTTTATTAACTTACTCACTTTGTTTATGAATGGAAGTATCGCAAGTTCTTTTGCTTTAGCTTCCACCATAACAGCTACATCAGTACCATACAAATTAGGTACATTATTAATGTAATCAGAATGAGCTTGTGGTTTTAGTTTATCATTTTCTTCGTGTAATGCTTTACTCTCTGAGTAATGAACTATTGGTGTAATACCTTTAGGCCAGGTTGTAATTGCAAGTTTAAGTGCATCTTCTTCACTCAATCCACCAGTATTAAATTTGTGGTGGTGATAATCAAATACAATAGGTATACCAATCTTATTGTGAATGTACATTAAATCCTTTACGGAATACATCGATGCTTTATCATCATTCTCAACAGTCAATCTACTTTGTACTGATGGTGATAATCTTTTAAAGTTTTCACAAAATCTATCCATAGCAGATATCTTATCACCATACACACCATTACAATGGATATTGATTTTATTGTAATGCGATTGTGATAACCCCATCATATCAAAAATCTTACCATGTATTTCCAAATCAGTAATGGTATTCTCAACAACATTTTGACGTGGTGAAACTAATACATTAAATGGACCAGGATGCGATGTAATACGAATACCATTATCGTTAGCATACTTACCACAACCTGCTAACAAAGTTTTAATACGATTGTATTGTGGTAGTTCTTCGAAGTTATACTCACTTGCCCAAGGAAAGAATTCAGATGATAATCTGAAAAGTTTAATTCCATTTTCATTATTCCACTTTAGAATGTGAAACAAATCTCTAGCATTTTTTAAACCTAATTCACCAGCATAATCTAAACCCTTCTCTTTAAAGGTTCTTTTAATCATAGAACGATTAGTGGTAATCTTTGGCGTATGAGCCGATAATGTCATATTAATACAAGCGTATCCTAAATTCATTTTCTATTTGTTTATACACAAATATACGAAAAAGATTTGATATAAACAAATATTATTTAATAAGTTTTTGAACTGAAATCAGTTGGGTAAGATTTATCAGATTGATTCTTTATAAATGTTAACCAATAATTAACTGCATTTTGATTATTAATCCATTTACTTCTATCACCCCAATTGAAGTTAGGTCTAGCGTAGAATGGTTTTTCATTCATTACATATTGAGCTCTTCTGGAAGATGATGGTGTGGGTTCATCAATCAATCCATCTCCATTATTATCATATCCATCAATAGTGCCATCGCCATCAATATCAATAGCTCTACGAGATGTGTCCTTTTTCAGATGGGAGAGTTCATCGAATACAATTTCTTCTTCCTCCCACTCCTCAGAATCTTCTATTTCATCTACAAACTTTTCTCTATCGTTTGCTTTCATTTCTGAGTATTCTCTAAGTAGTTCATCATCCTCACCAAACAAATCTTCGTTGAGTTCTTCCATATCCATATCGGATACCATATCATTCATTACCAAATCCATTGCATGGTCTTCATCCCATTCTTCAGATAGTTCAGGTTCGGGGAACTGATTTCTGAAATCTTCCATTTCATCCTCACTCCACATTCCATCATCTTCATCAGGTTCTTCACCATAGAGTTCTCTCTTCTCAACTACTTTCTTTTTATCTTTTTCACCTTTATCAACTTTCATTGCAGTGTTGAATGCAATTACCAAAGTAACTGCTAATGGGTCAAATACGAATACGATAAATAATGCGAACCAATTAACAATAGTATTCATTGGTTTACCAGTTGCTTCAGCAATAAACTTTAAAGGTCCTACCTCTCCAGCTACCTCTGAACTTTGTTGGATGTTAAGTACTTTGATATCTAAGGATGTAATTGAATCGGATAGTACTTCAATCTTTTTAGATACCGATTCTCTTTGTGATTTAGCATCGTTAAGTTGTCTTTCCAATGCTCTACGAGTAGATGATGAGGTAGTTGTAATTATCTCACCCGTCTCTTTATCTTTATATTGGATTACGTTGTTTGATAACCCCTTAGATAATTCAGATATAGATTCTGCTAATTGTTTCTTTTCAGATGTGTACCCATCTAATTGTTCTTGGAATCTTTCCTTTTTTAACTCAACTAATTCAACTTGCTTATCCACAACTCCTAATTGGTCTGCGGTTACTTGATATGCTGATGTTAGGAATCCATAGATACCTGCTGATGTGATTAGGATTAATACAAACACACCAACTAATAGATAAGTACGAAGTGCTTTATTTATTTTATCCCAATAGTTGTAAAGGAATCCAGCGGATATTAATTTACCAAATTCTAAAGAACTTGCCATTAGGATTACGGCAGTACTTGCTCCTGCGAATAACTTGGATAAACCAGTTACCGAAAAGAATGCTGCAGCTGATGCTATTAACAACGCTGCTAAACCTAATAAGAAAGTTCTGAATTTCACCTTATGATAACTCCACTATATTTTTTGATAGATTCAACAAATATTGAATTTCATTTGCTAACTTAATCGCATCCGATTGGTTAGATGGTCTTTTACCTTCTAACATTTCTTGAATGGTATTTAATCTATTTTCAATACCCTCAAAGTGATTTAATGCTTTTTCTTTGTATGCTGGTTTCATAAAACTTATTATTTTGTGTATATATAAATATCCAAAAAACGAAAAAGGGAGATTTTTCAACCTCCCCCTATTCGATTTTCATAACCTAAATTAAAATTTAATTTTAATTTTTTTAGATTTCATCTCTTCTTTTTTATCTAAAATTAGAGTTAAAATTCCGTTGTCAATAGATGCATCTGCGGTTGTTCCATCGTGCTCTCTACCAATAGTAAATGTAAGGTTAACATCCTTTACAAATGGATTAGATGCTTTTCCTTTTTCGGCTTTGATTGTGAGTTCACCCTCATTAACTTCCAACTCAACGTTCTTAGGATTGTGCCCAACTACATTTACAATTAATTTAATTTTACCATCTTCCAATCTATCAATAAAATAGTTACCATTGCTTGGAGTTGGAATTTGGAATCCATGTGATTTAGATATTACATCATCAATCAAATCATTAATAAAAAAAGATTTCATAATTTTGTTTATTTTTAAAGTTATACGATGGGTATATTACCAAATCTATACCATTCAATGTATTATGACTTTTTGTCAGTTATTCTAAAAGTTTTCAGAAATGTTGTCATACATCCCAGTTGATTTACGATACTCTGAGTTTTCAATTCGAGTACTCATATGGTCAGCCCAATGTAGAATATATGGTAAATCCGTTTTTACTTGGAAATCTTCGTTGTAAGAAATGAAATATTTCTTAGTAGCATCATTGTACAACCCATCAGCCATATGAATACCCAATTGTTCTTTTTGAGTATACTTAATTCCATACTGATTCAATAACCAAAATGCTCTATCGGTTACATCAAAGTATTGTAACTTTGGATTGTGTGTGAAATACTCTTTCTTATTCTTTTGATGCCACTCCGATGTTTGTGGTAGGTAGTATGGTTCTTTACCATCACCCAACTTTCCTAAATCGTGGTGGAATGCTGCGAATAACAATTCCTCATCGGTAAAGTTAATAACACCACCACTAGTTTCAAACATCTTTTTGATTTTGTAAGCGTTTGTAGCTACGTTCATTACGTGGTCTATGTATCCACCAGGAT
>ERZ807291.5292-NODE-5292-length-16306-cov-5.398129_pt1 | contig 16306 bp, 12 predicted proteins | sample MGYA00521257_ERZ807291 | MGnify/ENA primary metagenome ERZ807291 (study PRJEB31413, sample SAMN03169783) | marine metagenome | biome: Marine; feature: Water; material: Subsurface seawater | place: North Sea | collected 2011-04-28 | depth 1 m m ...
ATCAACTTTTAATTTAATGAATAGTATAAAATATTTAAATAAAAAAATGAAATCAATGGCTTTGTGGGGTGATTTTTATTTGGAGGGAATTAGACGAGACGAGTTGAATTATGACATGTTTCGAAGATACTATCAGGCTATATGACTCTTTCGGATATGGGAATCAATGGAGCTCGTCTTAATATAAATCCTCACTCATGAGAAAGTTTTTGATCATACTAGTTTCGGTTTTGCTTTTTGTCCAATGTGGAGAAAAAAAAGAGGTCGTTTCGTCTAAAAAGGATAAAAACAAGACAAAAGCACTTTTTACGTTATTAAACCCATCCAAAACCAAACTAAACTTCAATAATGTAATAAACGATACCCCTGAGATGAATGGCTTAGTGTATGAATCTCTCTACAACGGAGCAGGTGTTGCAATTGGAGATCTAAACAATGACAACCTGCCTGATATATATTTCATATCCAACATATACTCAAACAAGCTATTTATCAACGAAGGTGATTTGACATTTAAGGAATCAACTTCAATATCTAAAGTGAAAGGAAACGGTGGATTTCCAACAGGAGTAACTATGGTGGATATCAATGCTGATGGTTTACTTGATATTTACGTTTGCAAATCTGGGGATTATCCTAATTTGAACTACAGAAGAAACGAATTATACATAAATAAAGGAAACAATGCTGAAGGTATACCAATCTTTATGGAAGATGCCTCAAGCTATGGACTAGACCTTCCAGATTATTCTACTCAAGCCTCATTTTTTGATTACGATAGGGATGGAGATTTGGATATGTTCCTGATTAATTATGGTATTAACCCAACCGCTCTGCCAACAGACGAACTTCTATCAAAAAAGTCTGAATATTCCAGTGATAAATTATTTAGGAACGATGATGGAAAGTATAAGGACGTATCGGAGACTAGCGGCATTGTAAATAATTCATTGGGGTTTGGCCTCGGTATTGCCATTGGCGACCTAAACAATGACCAATGGCCAGATATAGTGATAGGACAAGACTATGCGGAAAAAGACCACCTCTACATAAACCAAAAGGATGGCACATTCAAAGAGGTGATTAAAGAAGCTACCAATCACATTTCAAATTTCTCTATGGGCAATGATATAGGGGATATTAATAATGACGGATGGCTTGATTTTATTTCTGTGGATATGGTGTCTAATAACAATTATGATCTGAAAACCAGTATGAGTGGCATGGATCCAAAACGGTTTCAAGAAATGGTGGATAAAGGATTACATTATCAATATATGTTCAATGCCCTGCAATTGAACAATGGTAAAATGTTGGATGAGGGTGTACCCACATTCTCAGAGATCGCCCAACTGGCGCGTGTATCTAATACTAATTGGAGTTGGGCACCTCTGTTTTTTGATATGAATAATGACGGTTGGCAAGACTTGTTTGTCTCCAATGGTATAGAAAGGGCTTTTAGAAATAATGATTTTGTCATTTACAAGACAAAAAAAATCATGCAATTGTACGAAGACCTGAAAAAGACTCAAAACCGAGATTCACTAATTGAAAAATATTACGAAGAAATGTTGGCTGTAATGCCGAAAAAGAAAGAAGTAAACCTTCTATATCTGAACAATAAGAATTTTACTTTCAAGGAGATGAGCGGTGATTGGAACCTTACCAAACCGACCAGTACAAATGGTGCAGCTTATGCTGATTTAGATAATGATGGTGATTTGGATATTATTGGCAACAATATCAATGATGCCGCTTTTGTATACAGAAATAATACAAATGAATTGGAGCAAAGTAATTATCTGAAAGTAAAACTAAAAGGAACATCTGGTAATGTTGATGGAATTGGGGCAAGAGTGACTATCGAAACCGATGGGGTGAAACAAACCAAGGAGCTCTACTTATCTCGTGGATTTCAATCATCGGTTAGCAGAGTGTTACATTTTGGAATTGGTGCATCAAGTTCAATTCAAACACTGAAAGTTGATTGGCCTGATGGGCAAACTCAAACCATAGCTGAAGTAGTTCCGAATCAACAGATTACACTTGATTACGAAAATTCATTAGGCTTCGTTCCAGCATCAATGAGTGAAAATGCAATATTCCAAGATGCAACCGATAAAATAGGAATATCCTATAAGCATGTAGAAAATGAATTTGATGATTATAAGAGAGAAAGTTTACTGCCTCACAAAATGTCTCAAAATGGTCCAAGTTTATCAACTGGGGATATTAATAATGACGGCTTGGACGACTTTTATATAGGAGGGGCAAAAAATCAGTCTTCAGCTTTATTTGTCCAACAAAAAAATGGAACATTCAATTCGGTACTTGAGTCATTATGGGCGAAGGACAAAGGTCATGAAGATGTGGCCTCTCTGTTTTTTGATGCTGATAAAGACGGTGACCTAGATCTATATGTCGTATCGGGAGGAAATGAAGAAGAACAAGACGAATATTATCAGGATCGATTTTATGAAAATTTAGGGAATGGTGAATTCTCAAAATCGCAAATAGCCATACCTTTAATTGTCAATAGTGGTTCTTGTGTAAAGCCAGGTGACTTTGATAATGACGGTGATCTGGATTTGTTCGTAGGAGGAAAATTGATCCCAGGTAAATACCCATTACCTGCCGATAGTTACTTACTAAAAAACGAAAGTAAGAATGGCATAATCAAATTTGTTGATGCGACTGATGATTTAGCTCCATTCATGAAAGGTTTTGGTATGGTCTCAGATGCCGAATGGGTAGACTTAGACAATGACAACAACCTCGATTTAGTAATTGTGGGCGAATGGATGCCTATAAAAATTATAAAAAATACTGGAAGTGAATTTATTGAAGGAAGTCAAGAATCAGGACTAGAAAATCAGGTAGGCTGGTGGTATAGTGTTGCATGTTCGGATTTCGATAAAGACGGGGATACAGATTGTATCATAGGTAATTTGGGCTTAAACTATAAATATCAAGCTTCGATAGAAGAGCCTTTCGAAGTGTATGCTAAAGATTTCGACATCAACGGGAGTTTGGATATTGTATTAGGTTATCACGAAGATGGATCAATCTTCCCACTTCGTGGAAGGGAGTGCTCCTCTAATCAAATGCCTTTTATTAAGAAAAAATTTCCAAACTATAATAAGTATGGACTGGCCGATATGTCCGCTGTCTATGGAAAAGAGAATTTAGAAAAGTCGTTACATTATTCGGCAATAACATTCGCAACATCATTTATTGAGAATTTGGGAGATATGAAATTTAATATCCAACAAATTGATGCCCTTGCACAGTTTTCCTCTGTCAACAGTATCTTAATTGATGACTTTAATGAGGATGGCAACTTGGATGCTGTGCTTTCTGGTAATTTGTATCAGGCTGAAGTAGAAACACCAAGGAATGATGCAAGCTATGGGATATTTCTGGAAGGCAATGGCAAAGGTCAATTTACTTCACGATTCCCAAATGAAAGCGGACTATTTGTAAAAGGGGATGTGAAAAATTCGGGGATTATAAATACAGCATCCAAAAAAAATAAGCGGATTGTATTTGGTAAAAATAACGGAGTTGTTCAGTTTGTTGAATACTAATTCATTAAACTCCTTTTTTATTTAGATATAATAAGATCTAACGAACTAAACAAGTTTTATGAAATTAAAGTTCATTTTTTTATTATCGCTGACTTTGCTCTTTTTAGCTTGTTCTGAACAAACTAAAAAAACTAATTATGTTAACCCTTTTATAGGAACAGGCGCACATGGCCATACGTTCCCAGGGGCAACAACCCCTTCTGGTATGGTACAACTAAGCCCTGATACTAGAGTGGGCAACTGGGACGCATGTTCTGGCTATCATTATAGCGATTCTGGTATTCTCGGATTTTCCCACACACACTTGTCTGGGACTGGCTCTATAGATTTAGGGGACCTTTTGATTCGGCCAACTTTGCGATCATTGTCATCTATAATTGCTGATGGAAAAATCACAACCACCTCTTTTAATCATGCAGATGAGTTAGCCACACCAGGATACTACAAGGTCTTACTCGATAAGGAATCAATTACTTGTGAGCTGACGGCAACACGTCGTACTGGTATTCATCGATATTCATTCCCAGATGGAGCTCGGTCTTACATTATAATGGATTTATCACATGAATTATATGATGAGACGGCAGAATTGCAAATACAATCTATTACCGAAAATGAAATAAGTGGTTACCGCTTTTCTAAAGGATGGGCCGAAAACCAACGCTTGTTTTTTGTTGCTCGTTTTTCCCAGCCTTGGGAAAGTATTAATTTGTTGTCAAATGGAAAATCTATGGATCCAGTATTGCCTTATTCGTCTGATGATATAAGAATTGAGCTTTCGTGGCATGAATTGATAAATCAGCAAATAGAAATAAATGTGGGCATTTCAGCGGTTAGCATTGATGGGGCCCTAAAAAATCTGGAATCAGAAGCTCCAGTTTTTGATTTTGATGCGTACAAGAAAAAGGCCGAAAAAAAATGGGATGACCAACTAGGAATGATTACCATAAATAGTTATAATGAAGATGCCAAGGCAATTTTCTATTCGGCTTTATACCACAGTTCCATAGCCCCATATACTTTAAGCGATATAGGTGGTGATTATAGGGGGGTTGATGGACAAATCTATAATGATCCAAGCCAAAATCATTATACTTCTTTTTCTCTTTGGGATACATTCAGGACTTGGAATCCAATGATGACACTACTGGATGACAAATTTGTGGTTGAAATGATCAATTCGATGTTGGCCCATTATAGGCAAACAGGAGAGTTGTCTATTTGGACTCTATGGGGAAATGAAACGGGCTCTATGATTGGCTACCATGCTGTTTCCGTAATAGCTGATGCCTGGATGAAAGGGATTCGAGGATTTGATGGGGAGTTGGCACTAGAAGCTATGATTGCCAGTTCAAATAAATCCAGAAAAGGAAATGACCTTTACCGAAAATTTGGTTTTATCCCAGCCAACAATAAATCTGAATCTGTATCGGTCCTACTTGAATCGGCCTATGATGATTGGTGTATTTCTAAAATGGCCAATTCACTGGGAAATGAAAAAGTCGCTAGAGAATACGAAAAAAGGGCCTATAATTATCAGCATGTTTTTGACGGGAATACTCTTTTTTTTCGGGGAAAAAGAGCGGACGGAAGCTGGACGAGTCCCTTCAACCCGTTTGAAGTATCTCGGGATTTGACTGAAGCGACTTCCTGGCAATATCGTTTTTTTGTTCCACATGATATCCAAGGTTTGGTCAATTTGTTTGGGGGAAAGGAACCTTTTGTCGAAGCTTTAGATTCGTTGTTTGTAGCCCAATCAAAGGTGGATGGACACGCGTCTGACATCACCGGATTGATAGGGCAGTATGCTCATGGAAATGAACCAAGTCATCACATGGCCTATCTGTATTCTTACGTTGGGCAGCCGCATAAAACCCAATATTGGGTGAACAAATTGCAAGATGAAATGTATACCAATAGCCCAGAAGGAATAAGTGGAAATGAAGACTGTGGTCAGATGTCGGCCTGGCATATTATGAGCAGTCTGGGTTTTTATCCTGTATGCCCAGGAAGTAACCAATACATTCTCACTACGCCTCGATTCGAAGACATCACTGTGCAGTTGGGAAATGGTAAAAAACTGAATATTGAAACCAATAAGAGCCCAAGGGAATCACCCTATATTAAAATGGTGTCGATGAATAGTGTGGAGCTAAATACCCCATTTATCACACATAAACAACTTACAGCTGGAGGAACTTTGTTTTTTGAATTAACGGACATGCAATCGAATGAAGCTCAAAACGATTCTGTTCTTCCATACTCTCTTTCATCCGGTTCTATGGTATCGGTTCCATATATTACCAATAGTTTCAATCAGTTCATAGAAAATTGTGAAATAGAAATGGGTGTGTCCACTAAAGGTGCAACTATTTATTATACATTGGATGGATCGCAACCCACTGAGACATCCATCAAATATGAACACCCATTTGTACTGACAAACTCTACTAGGCTAAAAATGAAAGCCTTCAAAGAAGGTTACACACCCAGTAAAATTCATTCTCTAGAGATCAATCAAACTTCCTTCCTTCCTGCATTGAACCATAAGGTGCAAAAAAATGGAGTCCATTATCAATATTTCGAAGGGCAGTTTTCGAAAGTGGCCGATTTGGTGGGACAGGAGCCTATCAAAGAAGGTTACCTACAAAATTTCTCCATAAGTGGAGCAGAGCAAGAGGATCATTTTGGCTTTAAGTATGAGGCCTATATTGAAATACCGGAAGATGGGTTTTATGAATTCTATACCATATCGGATGATGGTTCTGTATTGTGGATAGACGGACAAAAAGTAGTGGATAATGATGGTGGACATGCTGCCATAAAGGCTAGTGACATAATTGCACTCAAAAAAGGGATACACCAATTGAAAGTCAGTTACATAGAAGATTACGAAGGGAATTCGCTTGAAATTGGCATGAGTGTTCAAGGAAAGCCAGGCAAACCGATTAAAGATAATATGTTGTGGAGGAAATGATGACGGTCTAATTCATTTATTATCTAGAAAATAAAAATAATATGAATATAATTTAAGAGGAAATATGAGTGAAGCGAAACTGTTGAATGATGTTTCGGGTGAGCGGCAACGGAGTTATTTAATTCCATTAGCGTTTTTGACCTTGCTGTTTTTGATGTGGGGATTTATTACTAGTATGAATGATATTTTGATTCCGCATTTTCAAAATGTGTTTCAGTTGTCACACTTACAGGCAATGCTTATACAATTTTGCTTTTTTGGTGCATACTTTATTATTTCTGTTATATATTTCTTCTCTTCCATCCGTCATGGCGATCTGATTTCAAAAATAGGTTATAAAAAAGGTATAATTTTAGGTCTGTTGATCATGGCTTTTGGCTGTCTCTTATTTTACCCGGCTGCCGAATTTAAATTGTATTCTTTATTTCTTTCGGCATTGTTCATTCTAGCTTCTGGCATGACATTACTGCAAATAGCCGCGAACCCTTATGTTGCCCTTTTAGGAAAACCCAAAAATGCAGCTGGGCGGTTGAACCTGACGCAAGCGGTAAATTCTTTCGGTACAACTGTTGGGCCAGTGATTGGTGCTTATTTTATTTTTTCTCCAGTCAGTGATATATTACATGTAGATGTCAAATCAGTACAAATGCCTTACTTGACGCTGGCCACAATACTTGGAATCTTGGCGATTTTTTTCGTTTTTGCTAAGCTACCAAAGTTAACAGAAAACACCAGTGTGGTAAAAGGGTTGGGTGCTATTAAGTACCGTCATCTTGTTCTAGGCGCTATCTGTATTTTTATGTATGTAGGAGGCGAAGTGACGATTGGCAGTACATTGATTCGTTTTCTCAATCTAGAGAATATTGCAGGGCTTAGTGAAAAAGAGGCAAGTGTGTTTCTGTCATTTTATTGGGGAGGATTGATGGTTGGTCGTTTTTTTGGAGCGATAGCGCTATCAAATATGAAAAGTAATACCATTCGGAGCGCTGCTTTTGGAGCGGTGGTTGTATTGTCATTTGTTACCGTTTACTTTTTGATTGGAGAAAGAACATCGCTAATATGGCTTGGACTGGTCTTGTTTAATTTGGTAGCGTTCATCGCTGGAGGGTACAAGCCCAACAGAACGTTAGGGTTGTTTGCTGCTTTAGTCATTTTCTTGATTCTAATTGCACTCTTGGCTCAGGGAGAGGTGGCAATGTGGGCGATCTTAAGTGTCGGTTTATTCAATTCGATCATGTGGTCCAATATTTTCACTTTGGCGATTGATGGGTTGGGAAAATATACAAGTCAGGGATCGTCTGTATTGATAATGGCCATACTTGGAGCGGCAGTCGTTCCGCTTCTTCAGGGATTGATGGCTGACCTTTTGGGTATTCATATGTCTTTTATAATTCCACTTTTTTGCTACATCTATGTGCTATACTATGGCTATTATGGATACAGAATCAATAAAATCACTTTAAATACAAATTCATAAAATACAAACCTAAATAGATAGAAAATAATGGAAATCTTGGAAATCTTAATTAATGAAATAATGAATTTTTTAGGCATTTCAGAAGCCTTGGAAATTCTAAAATCTGGTGATTACAGCTTATTTCGTACCTATGACGGAATAGCAGCGTTGGTTTACCCAATAATTCCTCTGTTATTGCTGTTGGAATTAATATTGGGATACGTCCACAAAAATCCCCAAACCAAAGTATATAAGGTCAATTTTCTCATCTATATTTTCAATAGGTTCGTAGGAAGGTTTATTGCGATTGCTATGATTGCCTATATCATCGGCTGGTTACAACCGATTGCTCCTTTTCAGACCAGTATGACATGGTATTGGTTGATATATGGATATATCGTCTGGGAATTCGGGCATTTTCTGTACCATTATTGGGGCCATAAGGTAAGATTGTTTTGGTGCTTGCACTCGACCCATCACGCCCCAGAAGATATGAATTTAATGGTAAATCATGCCCACTTCTTTTTGGAAGCCCCCTATGCCGATGCTATTCGAACCACAGTTTGTATACTTCTTGGAGTTCAACCTGAAATGCTCTTTGTTATTATGTTCATCGATGGTACATGGGGTGCTTTTATCCATGTAGGCGAAAATCTTATGAAGGACGGAAGACTTGGTTTTTTGAACAAAATAATATTGACACCTTCACATCACAGGGTGCATCATGCCCGAAATCCTCTGTATATGGATACAAATTTTTGCAACCTGCTAAATATTTGGGACAAAATTTTCGGCACCTTTCAAAATGAATCTGAAGATTTCGAGATAGAATATGGGATTACCCGGGAAATGGATTCAGGGAATTTCATGGACGTATATTTTGGGGAAATTGTGGCACTGGTGAAAGATGTTGCCAATGCGCCAGGATTCATGAATAAATTCAAATACATTTTTATGCCTCCTGGATGGCATCATTCCGGCGAGCACCAAACCGCCAAAGTTGTGCGTAATAGGTACATTAATGAAAATAGTGTCGATAAATAGAAGTAGAATACATATGGTTGAAAGTGGGCAGAATTCGAACCTTTGCGATTTAGGAGTGGGAAAATATAGAAGTCAGGGGTCGTCTGTTTTGATTATGGCAATACTAGGAGCGGCAGTTGTTCCGCTTCTTCAAGGATTGATACCTGACCTTTCGGGTGTTCATATGTCTTTTATAGTTCCATTGTTTTGCTACATCTATGTGCTGTATTATGGCTTTTATGGATACAAAATCAAACCTAAAATAAACGAATGAAACAAAACATGCTGAAAATAGGAATAGACCTTGGAGGTACTAAGATAGAAGGTATTGTGTTGGACGCTCATAACAATATCATTGAGCGGAAAAGAATTCCCACAGAGCAAGAATTTGGTTACGATCATGTAATGAAAAACGTAATAGGGTTGTATCATGAACTCCTTGGGGAAAATAAGCAACAACTACATAGGGTCGGAATAGGAACACCAGGTTATTCCAACAAAGAGGGACTTTTGAAAAACTCCAGCTTACTTTGCCTAAATAACAAACCATTTTTGAATGATTTTGAGCGTTTTCTAGGCGTACGGCCGAATATAGAAAACGATGCAAATTGTTTTGCCATTGCAGAGGCTGTGATGGGTTCGGGAAAAGGAAAAAAGCTCGTGTTTGGAGTCATTATGGGAACCGGCTGTGGGGGAGGCTTAGTGATTGACGGATCTGTCATTCGAGGAGCACAGTATCTTGGTGGTGAGGTAGGGCATGTCACTTTACATCCCAATGGAGTGGATTGTTTTTGTGGAAAAAAAGGTTGTGCAGAGCGATATATTTCCGGAAGTGGAGTGCAGGAAAGGTATCTAGATAAAACTGGAGCGGCAAAGGACGTCAAAAATATAATAGCTGCATACAGAGGTGGTGATGCGGATGCAGGAGAAATCATGAATGATTTTTTTGAGGATTTTGGGATCGTGATGGCTAATCTTATAAATGTACTTGATCCTGATAAAATCGTATTGGGAGGAGGGCTTTCCAATATCGACGAACTTTACACCATCGGTATCGAGCGGGTGAAAAAGCATGTGTTCAAAGCTGACCCGATTGTAAATATCGTTGAAAATTTGCTAGGAGACTCTGCCGGAGTGTTTGGGGCAGCCCTTTTGGGAGAAAATGAAAAAGTATAATAGTATGGAAAATAAAGATATAATACTTCAGGAGTTGACACAGGCGCGTGATGTACTAGATGATTTCATGAATCGGCCGGACTGCATAGACAGTATAGAAAATGCCGCAAACCTGATCGTTGATGCAGTTCACAATGGAGGAAAGATCATTAGTTGTGGCAATGGAGGCTCTATGTGTGATGCCATGCATTTTGCCGAAGAATTGACCGGAAGGTACCGGGAGAATAGAAAACCCATACCTGCTTTGGCAATCTCTGATTCGAGTCACCTTTCCTGTGTGTCAAACGATTTTGGATATGATCAGGTGTTTTCCAGGTATATAGAGGCATTGGGTAAAAAAGGCGATGTACTGTTAGCCATTAGCTCCAGTGGCAATTCTAAAAATGCAATAGAAGCTATAATTTCTGCTAAAAAAAATGATATGAAAACCATAGTACTTACAGGTAAAGGAGGGGGAAGAATGGCAGAAATCGGAGATATAGTGATCAATGTGCCATACCATGGATTTGCCGATCGTATCCAGGAAATACACATTAAAGTAATTCATATATTGATTTTACTTATTGAAAAGAGGGTTTGATGATTTTAATTTTTTCTAACGCATAAAATGTCTTAAAATGGATCCGCTTTGGCGTATTATTAAAGGGAAATGGAAAATTTCAACTCATTTTTCTGATATTAATGTTCTTTTGGCAAATTGGGCAGTTAAAAATGCAAGTATGCTAAACACTCCATACTTTGACAGAAAACGGCTTGTTTTTGGCAGAAATAATGAAAGTATTCAGATTGTAGAACATTAAAATTGTTACTTATATGAATATAAAGGTTGAACATGTTAATAACGAAATCGGAAGATTTACTTCAGATTTGATCATTGAAGAGATTAATCGTAAACTTAATTTGTTACTATGCATGGCTTCAGGAGATACACCAACGATAACCTGCACCAAGCAAGTGGATAAAAAGGATTTATATCGTAGTGATTTAATTCCTTTGATCAGATTAGACGAATGGGGTGGATTACCTTTAAAGATAAATTGTTGATTATGAGCAGTATAAAAAAAACCTTCACTTTTCTTTTTATAGCGATGGTGGGTAGCACTTTTTTTTATGGGCAGGAAGACACCCCTGCATTTTCACATACTTTGGAAAATGCGCAAAAACCGTGGACGAACAAACCGTTTCACAATAAGCCAGAGAATTTTCAATTTGCTATTGTAAGCGACCGTACGGGAGGACATCGTGAGGGTGTCTTTGGAAAAGGAGTTGAAAAAATCAACCAATTATATCCAGAATTTGTGATGAGTGTGGGTGATCTTATTGAAGGGTATACCAAGAACGACTCTTTGATCAATGAACAATGGGATGAGTTTCATAAAATTCTAAACCCATTGTCTTCAAGGTTTTTTTATGTTGCTGGTAATCACGATTATTCAAACACCACTTTGTCCAATCAGTGGAAAGAACGTTTTGGGAAGGATTATTATTATTTTATATATAAAAATGTGCTTTTTTTGGTCATGAACACCAATGATGGGGACGGTGTTCTTATAAGCGAAGATCAAATTGAGTTTTTAAAGGAAACTATTGCGCAAAATACCGATGTTAGATGGACCATGGTATTTATGCACCATCCGCTCTGGGTATATGGGGAACTAAATGGTTTTGATCAAGTTGAAGAACTACTCGCTGGTCGAAAATATACCATGTTTGCAGGCCATACGCATCGCTACTTTCATCAGGTCAGGAATAATCAAAACCATTATGTATTTTCCACAACTGGCGGTGGTAGTAAACTAAGGGGTCCCAAATTCGGGGAATTCGATCATATAGGCTGGGTAACCATGACAGATGATGGCCCCAAATTAGCAAATATTAGCCTATCTGGAATTAACGACCATGATGTTAGTAATGAAATCACACATGAAATGGCAAGTTCATTGATAGATGCCTCTAATTTCAAAACCTTGGTGATGGCAAAGGGAAAGGACAGAAAAGTTTTGATGGTTTTGAACAATGATTCAGATAATATAATGTATTTCAAAGGGCAACTGTATCATAATCACCATCTTAAGGCCGATGTTTCGCGTTTTCAGATTAGTATTCCTGCAAAAAGTAGTCAACAGTTGTCAATTCGTACAAGCCCGATAGTGGATATGGACGATTCAACGTGGAATCCTTTGGAGTTCGAATGGGAAATGGGCTACGATGCCACTTTTATGGATCCAGACTTTAGACTTAAAGGGACAGAAATTATTGAAATGAAGCCTTCGGTCACTGGGGTTGTTTTGCAAGGGGAAAGTATTTTTCTAAAGAATCTACAAGTAATTATTGAGCATCCCTACGATGGCCTTTTGGTAAAGTATTCCACAGATGGAGATTCCACTTGGCAGAGAACCACACAAATGACTGAAACTTTAACTTTGTCAGCCACGACTAATGTGAATATTTTTCTTCAAGACAAGGATGGTTTTCAAAGTGCTTTTTTTAATAGAAAATATGAAAAGGTAAGGCCGAGCAAAGCTGTAAAAGTTACAAGACCAAAAGAGGGGCTGACTTATGCGTATTACGAGGGTAATTTTACAGCGGTTCCGGATTTTAATATTCTTTCCCCAATCAAGTCTGGTACGGTCTTTGAACTCGACCCTGATAAGATTGGGGAGAGGCTCGACCATTATGCCATTCAATATAAAGGTTATATAAAAGTGCCTGCAGACGGTGTTTATACGTTTTATCTAAGATCCGATGATGGCAGTAAATTGTATTTGGATGGAGAGTTAGTCGTAGATCATGATGGATCCCATTCTCCAAGCACCAAGAAAGGTTTGAAGGCACTAAAAAAAGGAATGCACCCAATTCAAATAGATTATTTTGAAGATTTTTTAGGGGAAGAACTGCAATTATTTTTTTCTGGACCTGCTATGGAAAAATCCCCAGTGCCTTTATTGCATTAGACCAAGTTGAAACATACACATAAATTTGATCATACGGCAAAACGATTTCGAGAAAGTTAGGCCGAGTCATTTATAACAATAGATAGAAACAAATGAAACACTTTATGTTATGAAAAGATTTAAAGCACTAGACGTTTTTCGTGGACTCACCATCTGTTTAATGATAATCGTAAATACTTCAGGAGATTGGGATTTTACTTTTGGCCCATTACTTCACGCCAATTGGCATGGATTTACTCCAACAGATTTGGTTTTTCCTTCTTTTCTATTTGCAGTAGGAAATGCCTTTGCTTTCGTGAAAACAGGTTGGGGCGATAAGACTTTTTCAGATGTATTTTTGAAAATTACTAAGCGTACTGTTATTATTTTCATATTAGGCTATACAATGTATTGGATACCTTTTATGACATGGACTGAGTCAGGAGAATTAGCTTTTGTGCCGTTTAGTGACACGCGAATTTTGGGTGTATTACAGAGAATTGCTCTATGTTATTTTGCAGGAGCGGTCATGATTTACTTTTTAAGTATTCGCCAATTGATAATAGGGTCTGGTTTTATTCTGGTCGCTTACTGGGCAGTAATGTATTTGTTTGGAGATTACAGCTTGGAAGGTAATTTTGCAAGAATCGTTGATAGATTTTTCTTGGGAGATAGTCATCTGCATAAGGGAGAGGGTATACCATTCGATCCAGAAGGATTATTGAGTACTCTTCCATCAATGGTTAACGTCATTGGAGGTTATCTGGTAGGTAAATATGTGATTGATGGTGGTATGAATTTTGAAAAACTATCTAAAATGTTGCTGGTAGGCTTTGGCATGTTAATGCTAGGATATGTGTGGGATCTAGGTTTTCCAGTAAATAAAAAGTTGTGGACCAGTTCTTTTGTTATTATTACGACTGGACTGGACATAATCCTCCTTTCACTTCTGATCTATAGTATCGATCTAGTTCAAAAGCCCATCAATTATCATTTCTTTGAAGTTTTTGGAAAGAATTCCCTCTTTATATATCTTTTGTCTGAATATCTGGCCATTGGAATGGATTTTATTAGAGTAACCGAAGAACAATCACTCTACAGTTTTATATATGGAATAGGTTTTGATTGGATTGGTCCATATTACGGTGCATTCTTTTTTGCATTGGTATTTATGCTTACATGCTGGGCTGCTGGGTGGTGTTTAGATAAGAAAAAAATATATATTAAGGTATGATTGGTTTTGAACAATAGATCAGATAGCACCCCAATGTGTTTTAAAGGTTGAATATATCACAATCACCATCTTTAAACCGATGTTTCTCATTTTTAATTTAGTATCTCCCTAATAAGCATTGAATAGACAGCAATCCGAACAAGTCCGATAGTAGATTTGGACGAAAAGAAATGGGATCCTTAGAAATACAAGGGGAAATGGAATACGGCGTCGCTTTTATTGATCCAAAATTTGGACTCAAGGGTAAGAAAATAATTCAGAAGGAGCCCTCAAACACTGGAATTGGAAGGCTAGGGAGAGTATTTAAAGGATCTTCCAACTGAAGATAGAACACCCCTATGACGAGCTTCTCGTAAAGTATTCCATGGATGGGAATAAAACCTAGCAAAACACCCATAAATAAAAGACTCTTCATATTTGTCAGACCACCGAAGTTAATTTTACTCTATATGATGCCAATGGTTTTCAAAGTGCTTACCTAGGCAAGAAATATGAAAAATTAAACTGAGTACAGCTATTAAAGCAAGAAATGCTAGAAAAGGGCTGGGCTAAACTTACTACAAGGGTAATTTCAGATTTATTCCAAATTTTGCTGGTCATTCCTCAATCAAATCAGGTACGATATTGAAATTAGACCCTGATAAGATAGGTCAATGATCTGATCATTATGCCATTCAAGATAAAGGCTTTATAAAAGTGCCCAAAACTGGCACCTATAACTTTTACTTAAGATCGGATGATGGCAGCAAACTGTATTTGGATGGAGAGTTAGTCATAGATAATAATGGCTCCAATTCTGCCAATACTAAGGAAAGTATGAAGGTGTTAAAAAAAGGGGTGAACCCGATTCGTATAGATTATTTTGAAGACTTTCTTGGGTAGAAAAATAATTGTTCTACTCGAGCCGTAAAATGGCAAAATCCCAACCGCCTTTATGGAATTAACACCAATTAAATTTCTCTGTTAACTTAAGGAGTAGAAATTATAAAAAAACACAAAGTACTTGATGAAAAAATGCCCTTAATTAATGGTATCGAATTTCCTTGTTTTCAAGCAAATAGATTTTGTTGATATATAAAACGACATATTTTAGTTTGTCTATGCTGATGCAATGCCAATCATTGCTAAAATAAAATAAATGGCTATTGTTTTGGCGCCGTCGTAATTTTTAGAAACACGTTGGCCAAATAAAAGAATTAACAGCGCAAAAGATCCAATAATTAGTCCAAGTAATCCAATAAAATTAGATTTGTTAAAAATAAAATCAACAATCCCAATTAAACACAGTATTCCAGAAATTAATTCGAAAATAGTTACTACAATTAAAGAAAGTGCAATTAGTGGCCGCGAGAAGTGGATTTTTAATAAATCATTCAAAAAAGCTAAGTTTCCCTTATGGTCATAAATCTTATCCACGCCACTTTGAATAAATACAATAAAAAAGAAAGCTAAGACGAAAAGAAATACAATTTTTTCTGGAATCAAGTTTTGAATTTTTTGTTTAACAATTTCAACTTATGTTTACAGTCAACATAAATTATTTAAGGTTCACGTGAAATTTAGAAAAACACAACTGTTTTATAGTTCTAATGAGTTTTTTAAATATAGCAATATATATTGTAAAAAGGGCGTATTTAATATTAACATTTGTTTTAGGCCAACATTGATATAGATCTTCAAAATAAATTAATGGATAGTTGAAATCACCTGTAAGTTTTTATCTTAGACAAACTTTTCATTGCCACTTTATTTTGATGGTAGGTTTTACAGAAAAATAATGAATAAAAAACACTTGTATCATCGCCATCAACTCTATGCTTATTGTCTATTTATCTTGACAATTTATTGTACCTCCAACAAAAAACCCCTTCTCAAACAAAATAATTTAGCATCACAAACAAGTTCTTATCTACTTCAACA
>ERZ807291.5311-NODE-5311-length-16264-cov-10.179592_pt1 | contig 16264 bp, 13 predicted proteins | sample MGYA00521257_ERZ807291 | MGnify/ENA primary metagenome ERZ807291 (study PRJEB31413, sample SAMN03169783) | marine metagenome | biome: Marine; feature: Water; material: Subsurface seawater | place: North Sea | collected 2011-04-28 | depth 1 m m ...
AATGGGGGATGCTTTCACAAGGAATACTATGTATAATACACTATTACAAGACAGGGTAATTGTAGAGAATATAGACCAACGTTATTTGGATGGTAAATTCAATATGAAATACGACAAATTACAAAATACATACAAAACAATTTACAAAAAATTGATTCATACATTAGAAAATAAGGATGAATAAAAATTTATTCAAATATCATATAATAATACAATCATTTTATGATACTCACACGCTACTTGTATAATTATTTCCAGGTGAATTGTTCGATATTTCTGGCTCTTTTAGACGGAAAGGAAGAAGAAGCTTTGTTTTGGTGCTATGAATTATACTATTCAGGATTTCAAGAAGATGTATTTCAATTCTTGATAAGTTTATATAATACACTATACATTACACGCAAGACAATCAAGGATGAAATAACCCAGCGGTATGAGTATTGGAAAGAACATCAAGAGGAACACGGAATTTTAGGTGAAGTAGTATGTAATCTAATCAAATACAAATATTCCATTTGCAAAATGATAAAAAAATTCAATAAGAATATAAAATGTAAAGATGCGAAAGTGAACTGTAAATATTCATCAAAGTATACTCAATTGACACACGAAGAAAAACAAAAACTCATTACACTATATTCAACTAAACGCAATTCCCAATTTTATTGGAAAACGATGAAAGGAGTATGCAAATACAAAATCCGGAATAACATTAATGCATTGTGTGAACAGCCTGTCGCATACGGTTTGAAAGATTGGTCCAATAATTGGTTGAAATATGCATTGGAAACACCATTATGGCAAGAACGTATTGAGAAGTATGGAGGCTCATATGATATTGAACGGAAGGTAGTGAAATTCAAAACACTTGAAGACGAAGAAGACTTCCATAATTATTACGATTTAGAACCCGACGAACAATCAAAAGAAATACAAGATAACTGTTTGGGTTGTTCTGACGATTTTCAACACACATTCACGTCTTTAATAGAAAACTATGGGGGTCTTGTTGAATGAATATACTACCATAGTGGTGAGAGCAAATAATGTTGCACCCCACATAGTATCAATAACAGATACGAAAGGATCCCATTTTTTTATGGTGGCAATATTTGTAGCATCGTATACGCCATACATCACTAATCCAAGAATAAATGCGTCTAATATTGTGCTTTGTTTTGAAATGATGAAATAGTAGAGTCCAATAATAATCGCCAAATAGCTTAAGAAAGCACCATATATATTCAATTGAATAGGGGAACCTTGTATGTTCTCAATCATTTTTGAAAACCCACTAGGAATAATCACATAATTTATGTAAAAAATGTCTAGAACCAGTAATGCTACAGCAAGGATGACAAGTGTAATAACGTCCATATATGATATACTCTTATAAAAATATATCATTATCATTAGTTTGTCTCATTTTTCTATTCGGTCGATGTATTGTCGTTATCTAATACTACCAAATCATCTTTGTTAGGTTCTATGTCACAAAGGGATGAACCACTTTCATCAACATCTGTATTTATATCGGCATCCTTTATACATACATTTCGTGATTGAATTTTATGAAGGATAATGTCCTTTAAATTCACACATAAACTACTAATAGAATGACTTGTTAAATCATATACAATATTCACAGGTTCGCAGTATATAATTTTATAAATGTAATTATGGGGAATAAAAACAATTTGTCCTACGTTCAAATCTATTATTTCGTATTTTGAAGTGTCAACGTTATCAACGCTATAGTGTAGATGTTTAATATTTGTATGGATATGATGTTCTTGTGTAAGCGGTTGTAAAAGCAATTGGATAGAACCTTTTGATACAAATAAAAATTTACGATGAAAACTGTGAACTAAATTGGGCGTACTATATCCATTTTGACCGCCTAAAAGAATACACTGATTGTTTAATGAAAATGGAATGTGTAATAACTCTGATAGTTCCATATGTTCGGAAGATATGGGTGTTGTATTACTGAAATAATACGAATCTTTCTCACAATACATTAATTTTATAAACGCATCATATGGAACTTCTATTACCTCATCGTCATTACTATTGGATAAATGTATAATACCATTATACTCAATATGACAAGGGCTGTCAAAAATCAATATTTTATCTTTATCGCACAATTGTTGAAGTTCTCTATTATTCTGATATTCAATGAAAAATGAATTATGACTATATTCTGTATCTATGTAATCAATATGTTTCAAAATATGAAAATATAGGATAATACAGCAAAAAATGAGTATTATATGAAATAGGGTATGCATTAGGATTGATATATGTTTAAACATTATTTTACTTTATGTTATTTTACGCATTCATTAGTTTTCACTATCATCGTATTGAGGTGCAAGGAATAGTTTGAGAACATTATTTTCGTTGTTTTCTTCGTCAAGATAATAGTTAATTTGAAGGGGATAATTCTCTGTAAGGTGAATTTCTACATTTTTACAAATTTTGCTATACACCGCGATTTTATTGAGATATTGGAGTGAATATCTAAGCTCCAACGACGAATCTTCAACAATCGCAAACTCATTTAGATCGTCAATATCAATTTTAACTTTCATAGACCCGTTGTCACCATTGGACGTGAAATCAATATTTTCTTCATTACAGTTTATTTCAATACTCTCACCAAAGTTAAACAGTTGGTTGATAATGTTTCCGAAATTCAAAGAGGAAATGGAGAATTGTGCTGTGCTTTCATTTTCCGGAATAGACATTTGTTCTTCGTCTAGATCCACAAGGGGCATAGTGAATTCTTTATTGAGAATATTTTTGTCTTCACACATGAAAGCAATATCTAATGTATCCCCATGTTCTGGGTCGTATGTAATTGTCATTGAATGCCCTTTTTGATAAGTGCTAAAAATCTTGAATATAATGTTGGTATTAATACCAAGAGATACATTTTCGCCGAAATTATAATCATCAAACCATTCGTTGGATAACTTGAATTCAACAATTGTGATTCTTGAACTATCAAGTGTTTGCATGTATACACCATCAGGTTTGAAGTGGATTTCTACAAAGTCAGTAAGAGTCTTAATATTTTGGAGAATATACGTAAATGTATATAGCTTTGTAGCGTCCTGGATAGTCAAATTCATTTTATATACAATCAATTATAGTATATAAAACTAAGTCAAACGATTATTCAATTTTGTTCTGCATATTCTTCTGTTAGTTCAATATCGTTTTCATTATCATTAACAACATCTTGTTCTCCCTCCTCTTGGACTACGTCGTGAGTAGATAATTGAGTAATAATATTGGAACTATTATCAAAAATCTGCTGTATATCGTCTAGTTCCGTAATATTAGGCGGTGTATCAATACCTGATAGCATCTTGATGCGTTCATCATGTAAGGATTTATTCACTTCCATAGAAAATGTTTGAAGTTTCATTAATGTATCCTTGATATTTACAATTTCAGTTAAAATCATTTCAAATCGTTGTTCGTATTCTTCGATTAATCCTTCAGGAACCCCTGTATTTTCGGTGACTTTACCTTCTAACACATTAATACGGTCACTCATATTTTTAAATGCTTGATTAATTGTCATGGGTTTGTCATTTTGTGGTGTTTGAGGTTGTCTGGGTGTAGGAGGCGGGGACGATTGTTTGGGTGTTACTATTTTATTAGTAGATTCACCGAAAGCACGGCGTTTTTTAGCAGCAGCAAGAGCACTTGACATGTATGAATTATAAACTAGTATATATTTATATGTTTAATAAAAATATACATATGAACGAATTATACACGCATATCCATTTTAATAACTTCGTGGTGAGTATATGGCGTAATCCATACAATATCATCTAATGAATAATCTTCAATATTATCGTGTTGGGTTGATAAATATAGACGAGGAAATGCCTTAGGTTCCCGTTTACATTGCTCTTCTAATTGTTCTATATGATCGTCATATATGTGGGCGTTACCTATAAAATGAACGAAAGAATATGCTTCTAATCCGCAATGTTTAGCAATTATATGTGTAAGGAATGAATACGACGCAATGTTGAATGGAACTCCTAAACCAACGTCTCCGCTTCTTTGATATAGAGAGCAAGAAAGATATTTTTCTTGATGGACGTTGAATTGCATTAATACGTGACAAGGAGGCAATGCCATTTCATCAATTTGACAAGGATTCCATGCACTAATAACTAAACGTCGTGAACCAAGTTCATCCTTATTTTTCAACATTTTGATAATATTTGCCAATTGGTCTACGCCTTTGCCGCTATAATCCGCATTACAATCACTATATTCCGCATTAAAATGTCTCCATTGATGTCCGTATACAGGACCTAGGTCATCTTCTTCATAATGCAATCCACGTGATTCTAGAAACTCTTTGCTCGCGTTCCCATTCCAAATTTTAACACCCTTTTCCTTCAATTCTTTATTACTTGTTGAGCCTTTTATGAACCATGTCAATTCCTTAAAACACGTTTTCCAAGCGACTTTTTTTGTAGTCAATAAAGGGATTGACCCATCTTTTAGTGAAAACTTCATATGGGCTCCAAAGATTGCCTTTGTCTTTCCGTTGCGTGTATTTTCCCACGTTCCAGTATTGATTATCTCACGAATAAGATTTAAATATTGTTGTTCTTCATGTGGTGGTTCTACAAACAGATTACTCATTATAAATATAATACTTATGATATTTTTATTTTCTTTTCTAAATAAATGTTATAATATGGAAACACACGATTTAATAATGAACGGAGGGGAAACAAAAACATTTTTATCTCATGTATTTGATGGAACCCCCGAAGGAAATGCTGAATTTATGAATATTTCTCAATATGCTCTTATGGGAATCATTCCTGTAGTTGCATTAAATAAATTAGTCCAAGCCTATATACCCGACATAGACTTTGAAAAATCAACTTTGGAATTAAGTGTTGAAATCGCACTTCAAGTGATGATAATGTTTGTAGGAATTGTCATTATCCACCGTGGTATTACATACTTCCCAACATACAGTGGATTCAAATATGAAGATGTATCTATTACCAGCGTCGTTTTAGCATTCTTAATACTTATGTTAAGCGTCCAAACAAAATTGGGTATGAAGGTTAATATCTTATATGACCGCGTATTGGAAATGTGGAATGGGGAACCCCAAGCTGTTAAAGAAAATATGGAACAACGCAAAGAAATAAACATTCCCCAACGTCAAATGATGCAACCTGAAATTGATGAAGATTACTATTCAGGACCTCCTGCACCTCAATCCACAAGTCGTTCTCAACAATTAGAAGAACAACAAGGACAACAAGTGCCTGCGTTAGGTTCTTCATTACAAGGAGGACCTATGGCGGCGAATAGTATGATTGGTGGTGCTTTCGGTGCTTCATTCTAAGCACAAATATAATATTATACCATATAGGATTCGAAATGTTATTGAAAATATATTTGAATAACATTTTATGCGCTATTATTTGAGAGGTGTTCGCTCCAAGACTGTTTTGTGCCACCGTCATATTCAAACGCATAGTCGTTGTCAATGAGCCATTGATTAACAGTACATTCTTCTCCTACACATTGAAGAGTAACCAATAAACGTCCATATTTGTCAAGATCACCACAAATAACATTGATTACTTTATTCAAGATTTTTGAACGAAGAGTATCGCGAACCTTGTATCCATATTGCTTTTCTACACTACATCTTGTGCGAAGTTCGGGCGTATCCACTCCAATAAGACGACAATTCCATTTATATAGTGTATCATTTAGTGGAAAAATAACCTTTACGGTATCGCCATCATAAACAGAAACGACTTTGCCTTGAATTGTTTTTCCTTCCATACATTTACAAAAATCGGGCGCGTCAGTAATAGTATCCCAGTCCCACTGCATTATACATTATAATATAGAAACATCTTTAAGTAATTTGATTTATGTATTTGTGCGCTGACTGTCAACACTATTTAACATATCCATTTGTAATAATGATTTTTCAATAGAACTTTGTTTGTCTACATTCGCAAATAAGTAATCGGTATTTGGACTGTGTTCGTTTTTCTTGATTTGTGAATATATCGTATTGATGTTCTCAATTACTTGCGATAATATTTCTGATTTTGGCATAATTTCAGATTGACGGTTCACATCTTCAGTCAGTAAGGAAATCGCAAAATACAATAGAAATCGTCGTTTTTTACACGAAGCGGTGGTATATTTGATACAGAATATATCATTCAGTGCACTTAATACACTCTTCAGAAACACATCTTGATTCGTCTGAACGTGATCGAAGAATATATCCCAGATTATCCACACAATATCTTGGCGATATTTATTGTCAACATCGTAATCATATCGTATTTGACACTGTGCCTTTTGTTTTTTCTTTCTACATAGTAAATCAAACTCTAATAACCATTCAATCCAATAGGATGAACGACGACAATCCTTTTTTACAATATTGTAGTAAAGTTCATTAAAAGGAATCATTAATTCTTTCGGATCTTTCTTTTGGTATACTTTACCAACGTATTCAATACTATCCGCATGTAAATTGTCTTGCATATTTGTAATATCAAACTCTTCATGACGCTTTATTTTCAACGTTTCAATAGAATGTGTCTTCTTTGCGAAACACAATACACACGTAATTTCAGCAAATAATGCACGTATTTTCGGTGAATTTCGTGTATGTAATTCGCATATATAGTCAGCAGATACAATGAGTTGTCTAAATAAGTCAAATCTCTTCTGTAAATAAATGATGATTTTGGGATTTCCAATGTGTATATGCTTTCCAAAGAAGAATAGAAAAATTTCCCACAATTCTCCATAATGCCCGGCACAAATATATTCCGCACACCAATAGCACGACTTTTCTATTTTGCCTGTTAATAAAGATTGGATAAGTTCTCGTTTTACATCACTTTTCTTGAATCCAGAGAATGTAATACCAGAAAAATCTTTTTGTATGCGAATATCATTTATATCGTAATTATTCATATACAATAGAAAATATAAGTTATTGTATATCTATATTATTTATTGTGTGATTATACGAGGAATGATATTAATCGTCTGTAGTTCTTGTGCCATCAGTTTATATGAATATGGCATATTCACCTTCGCAAAATCGCTTGTATTATTACACATCTGACACAAGTGTATCTTCACATCGTTATCGCGGTATACGTTATTCTTCACACCATCATTATATGAAGCAATCATACCACAGCGCTTACACACATATGTGCTGTATTTATCACTAACATCATATAAACGGTCTTTACAAAAGTTCGTCATTCCGTGTGCAATAAGGACATCTCGTTCCATCTCACCTACTCTGAAACCACCATCTCTGCTTCTACCTTCAGCAGGTTGTCGTGTAAGATTCACCATCGGTCCAATCGAACGACTGTGTTGTTTGTCATTCACCATATGCTTCAATCGCTGATAAAACACTGGACCGATAAATGTATTGATTTCGAGTTGTTCGCCCGTCATACCGTTGTATAGGACTTCATTTCCATAACTCTCATATCCGCATTTTTGAAGTTCATTACAAATGGTTTTGATATCCAGTTCACTGAAACTGGTTCCATCACCAAACATTCCCAGTTCCAGAAGCACTTTTCCAAGTAGCGTTTCCTTCAATTGTCCAATTGTCATTCTGGACGGAATAGCATGAGGATTGATAATAATATCGGGTTTGATACCGTCTTTTGAAAATGGCATATCACACTCGGGAATAATATTACCAACCGTTCCCTTTTGACCGTGTCTACTCGATACTTTATCTCCAAGAACGGGCTTTCGTGTGGTGCGGATTTTTACTTTCGCAAAATCATATCCATCTCCATTTCTATTTGTATAATTTCTATCAATATAACATTCTTCGTTTGTGCGATGGGTCTTACTTTGGTCTTCATATTTGATGAGTTTCGTAGGGTCATTACGATTTTCTTTGATTGGTACAATTTTTGAAATAATAACGTCCCTATTTTCAACAAGACTATCCTTCTCCATAAATCCATTATTATTCAGTTTGTCGTAATTACCATATTTGATTCCCTTTGTTACGGTTTTGTCGGGTTTGCAGCGGATGATTTCGTCCCGAATAATATTTTTATCTTCGTCTTTTTCTGTATGGTAGATAGTAGCAAGGAATAACCCACGGTCAATTGAACCCTTATTAATCAATACACTATCTTCCTGATTATAACCGCCATGTGTCATAATAGCGACGTGTATCTGTGTTCCGGAAGGGATTGAATCCAGATTAATGAAATCCATCACACGCGTTTCAACAAGTGGACGACTGGGATAATTCAATATATATGTAGTTTTATCCATACGCGTATCAAAGTTTGTTGCATAAATACCAATTGCCTGTTTACCCATAGCACACTGATATGTATTTCTTGGTGCCTGATTGTGTTCTGGAAAAGGCACACACGACGCAAGAATACCAAACATCGTGCTAGGATGGATTTCACAATGACTATAGTTGTATCTGAAATTATCAAATACTTTCTGCTTAGACTTCATCGCAATCATCGCATGATTTTGCTCTTCGGGGTCAATATATTCAATAATTGATTCGTCAAGCTTGCTGTTTGTAATCAAGTCATTCCAGCACAAATCCTTTGAATTGATTCTATTCACAACGTCCTTTGTCAGCAATACTTTATTGTTTTTCACTTTATAGAGTGGACGGGTCAATCGCCCTGCGTCATTACAAATACGAATTTCTTTTTTTAAATAATCAAATACAATTGATGTGTAGATATTGATGATCCCGCTATATTTTTTCTTTTTCAGCGACTCATACAACTGAATCGGTTTATCTGTAATACCAACCCATGCACCATTAATGAAAACCTTTACGCATTTACTAATTTCGGTAAAGGTAGAATTGTCAAATCTCTTTGTATAATCTTCAACGTATTTATGAAGACCAACATTGTTTGTTGGAATTGTAATATGGCACAAATAACTAATGTTTTTCACTACACCAACAGATTGACCTTCCGGAGTTTCCACCGGACACAAGAATCCCCACGTAGTGCTATGTAGTTTGCGGGGTTCAATTAACTCTCCGCTCTTTTCTAATGGTGTGTTAATACGACGCAAATGACTTACTGTCGCAATATATGTCAAACGGTTCAATACTTGAGCTACACCCACCTTACTACTATTACTTTGTTTGATACTGAAATCGCCTGTGGATAAAGCACGATTGATACCGTTTTCAATTGTGGTGGACTTGATGATCTTATATATATTGGTATGATTGATGATATTTTCATAATTATCACTTGAACGCCAAGAACCATTATTAATCTCCTTCAAAATTTGCTTCTGCATTTCTTTTACAAGTTTATTGAAATAATTGCGGAATAGATTGTTAATAAGTGTTCCACACAATTCAATACGCTTGTTGAGGTATGAATCCCGATCGTCAAAAGGCATAAGACCCATACTTGTCAGAATCAGTTTTCTTGCCATATATCCCAAGAAGAATATCTTTTCTTGAGTATTATTGCAATGAGGTAGCATATCACTTTCAAGAATATCATTTACAAATTTTTTCCTTTTTTTATCTGCAACATCGCTTTCGGTATTGAATGGTGTAGTATATGAAATATTGGATGTAAAATACTCAAGCGAGCTTTTGTGGTCGATATATTTACTTGATTCAAAGATGGATGCGCGGAGAAATTCAAGGATGTGTTTATTGTTTTCGTCATCAATATCCAATACAATGTGTTTACAAATATCTTTGTCACTAATGACACCGAGAACACGAAAGATAACAAATAATTCAATGGGTTGTTTCATACGCGGAATATTCACATAAATGACATTACCAAATCCGTTATTTTTGCTTGAAATATGCATATCAATTTGTTTAGGTGAAATACATTTATTGTAAGGAACAGATTTAATTTCGGCACTATGTAACCACTTTGTTTTGTTTTTGTTATTGAAGCAGTAAATCTTATTTTCGGCAACACGTTCTTGTCCCAATACAGTTTTTTCAGAACCCTTAATGATGAAATATCCACCCGTGTCCATTTTACATTCACCATTCATAGTGGGTGGAATGTTTCTGTTCTGTGATAGCATACAACACGATGATTTTACCATAATCGGCATTCGACCAATATTGATTTTTTTTAGGAGTTTTTCTACGACGATTTTATTATCCATTTGCTCGGTATCCAATATATGGTATTTGATTAGGATATCTATATTCATAATAGATGAGTAGGTGAAGTTTCGCAATTTTGCCTCGGATGGAAACATATTCTTAGTAGCGCCATTATTTTCGTGAATTTGAGGGGGAAGAATATTACATTTTTGAAAATATAGTTCGATTTCTAGGGAATATTTATCTTTTGTAATATCATAATCATTTTCTGAGTGAATAATAACAGGATTAAACATGTTAATTGTATGCTGCATTTGAACGTTAATGAAGTGATTGTAGGACTCCACTTGATGACGGACAAGACGTTCAAGGTGCTTGTTTCCAAAATATGACTGAATAATATCATACGGTTCTTCAATGTAATTACCAACATGCTCCAAAACACTATGAATTTTATTTTCTACTAATTTAGTAGTTTTTTCGCTGTCAATAAGACTCTTAATTGAGTCATTGAAGTTGAGGGAATCATAACTATTAATGTTAGACGCATCCAGAGACATCATTGCACCTATTCTATATTGCCTATTTCCTTTTAAATACTGTTTCATTCAATTTTATTAACCGAATCTATATAAACATTATAACATATTCATATATTATGTCTGATGTTGGTGATAATGACTTCATTGAATATTTGGATAATTTTTCAAAAAAAAATCAGGTAATGCGTAAAGAATTTATTGAACTTATACGTAATACTAACGTACAATATGTAATGGGGAATATGAGTTCTCCGAATTTTGCTTGTCACGATATTATACAAACAGAAGTAGAAAAAAGTAATTCACAAGGCACAACATCATATAGAGAATGGCAACAAAAACACAAAGTGAATTTGGAACCGGAACTTCCTGACGATGATAAAGAATTAATCAAAATTGAGACAAACATCAATACTATTAGTGATTTGTTGGATATTTTGGATAAATATAAATACGATGATATGTATAAATATAACATTGATTTGAAGTCATTATCCAAAGTAAAAGACGAATTGAAAGACATTAATAATCTCATCGGAATGGAAACATTAAAACAGAATATTTTGGATCAATTGTTATATTTTATACAGAAATTACATACATTTTCTGATGGCGATTATAAACATACTGTATTGTGTGGACCACCGGGAACAGGAAAAACGGAGGTAGCAAAGATTATGGGTAAGATGTATTCTAAAATCGGTGTATTGAAAAATGATGTATTCAAGAAAGTAACTCGTAGTGATTTAGTTGCCGGATATTTAGGTCAAACCGCAATTAAGACCAAAAAAGTTTTGGATAGTTGTATAGGTGGGGTTTTGTTTATTGACGAAGTATACTCTCTAGGAAAGAATAGTGATAATATTGATAATTTTAGTCAAGAGTGCGTAGATACAATATGCGAAACACTTAGCGACCATAAAAATGATATGATGGTAATAATCGCGGGATATAAAAATGAAATAAACGAACGCTTTTTTTCGATGAATAGTGGACTCAAATCCCGTTTCATTTGGAATTTCAATATTGATAAATATGATTATAATGAACTGTATCAAATATTCAAAAAAACAGTAGAAGACGGAAAATGGTTTATATGCGACGAAATTAAATCAGGATGGTTTAAAGAGAATTATGACTATTTTGAAAATTATGGACGTGATATGGAAGTGCTATTTACTTATTCAAAAATAGCATACAGTCGTCGTATATATGGAAATACAGAAGACGTTACCCGTAAAATAGATAGTGTTGATATTGCAAAAGGATTAAAAACCTTTATACAAAATAAAAATAAGGAAAACCAAGATGAAAAACGAAAATTCATACATTCTATTTATATATAATAAGTTTAGGTTCACATATTTTTATTTAAAAATATAGTAGATTAAATAAAGAATAATGGCATCAACTGAGAAGAAAATATCAATACATCCGGATTTGATGTTTATGACATCCGGAAAAACTCAAAAAAAGAAGGCTCCAAAGGAAAAAAAGGAACAAATTAAAATGAAAACACAAACGAAAGCGAAAAACCAGACACTTCGTAAGCAATCATTATTAAGAATGATACGAAAGCATCAAGACGAGAAACATCGTCAGCAATTACAAATGATATCTGGAAATGATAATTCACAGCAGTCTGAAAAAATACACAATAATAATAATAATAATATGGATGATACCCTTCAGTTTATGAATAATATAAAGGAAAAACACAGTGCGAATCATACGTTGAAAAATAACAATTATAATACACTATCTATATCTCAACCAAGTCAACCATTATTAAATAACGCGGATTCTACACCCGTTGTGAATATGAATAATGATACGAACCTTTCGCAAGAACGAAGTGATGTTATTATTCAAGACGACAGTGTAAAATTTCATGTAAACGTTCCACAAAATAATATACAGCCAAAATATGGTTGTTTGAAAGATGGGAATTTACCAACATATAGATCATTAAATAACACCCACCAAGGTTCTACACGAAAGAATTTACTACAAACATTAGAAGGTAGTAAACGTGATAGCAGCCAGAATGCAGAATTGAACGCACTCCAAAAATATACATCTCATAAAAAAGCAATACAGCAACGTCATAAACAAAAGAAAATCATACGAAGAACGTTCAATGTAGGGAAGAAAAATAAAGAACAAAAAATATCTGTATTGATATCAAATAAAAAAATTCGTTCCAATACAACATTAAAATTACAGCATTTGAAGGATATTTCCATATTCCAAGTAAAAAACGATCTAATAAAACGAGGGTTGATAAAGGTCGGATGTATAACACCAGAAAGTGTATTGCGTCAAATGTATTCAGTCGTTCATAGTATGTGCGGATCTATACAAAATCATAATGGGGAATTGTTATTGCACAATTATTTAAACGGTGAGTAACTCGTAAATATAGTTGCAAATATATAATACAGCTACACACACCTTTATTACAGGGGATCGTTGGAAGTATAACTCATTTTTTATTATTGAGTCTCGGTCAATAATTACTTGTTGTGTATATTCTTGATTGTCTTCGTCGATGATACAGAATTGTCCGTAATCGTTGTTTGGTTTCATGGTAGATTTTTATTTATAGTCGTTGGAACAATGTGATTCAATTTTATATAATTTACTATAACTATATAAAATATTTATTTCAAAGAATATAACGAGAACCCAAACAATAAATGGTAAAGCAAGACAAACTAATAGATATATATTTTGAGAACACAAAGGACTTTATTGACAAATATGGACCTAATACAATCGTTTTAATGCAAGTAGGATCATTTTTTGAAATGTATGGATTACGCGATGAGAACAAGAAGGTATATGGTTCAATTGTGGATAAGATATGTGATTTATGCGATTTGTCTTATTCTGTTAAGAATGTGAATTGTAATAATAACAGTAGTGATATTATTATGGCTGGATTTCCAGAATATTCTTTGGAAAAATATATTGACAAATTGGTAGATAATGATTATATTGTGCCTGTAATCGTCCAACATAAACAGGGAAAGACAGTTACACGAAGTCTTGACGCGGTTTATTCCAAAGGCACACATTTGTCGTCAAATAACGACGGACAACATTATCAGACAAACGTGATTGGCTGTATATGGGTCAATAAATATAAATTGCGTAAAAATGATTTGAATCAGAAGATTGCAATGGGTATGGCATTTATTAACGTAATGGATGGTGGGTGTTATTTATCGGAATATTGCGAACAATTGTTATATGCACCAAACACATTGAATGAGTTAGAAAATCAGTTTACGTTGTATAAACCAAAGGAATTGATATTCATTTCGAATATGGATTCATCTGATTTTAATAAATTATTTAAATATATTGATACCACACACATTGTATGTAAATATAATAAGGACGATTCCAAAGAAGTGGAAAACTGTAAGAAGAAACAATACATTCAATCTATACTCGAAAAATATTATGGTGATGATATTATGAAACATAGTAGTGAATATAATGATAATTTGTCGTCTCAATCGTTGTGTTATTTGTTGAATTATTTGGAAGAACATAATAAGAATATTACGTCTCATTTGAAAAAACCAATCATTTCGCGAAAGCGGGAACGATTGATATTGGGTAACCAGACACTGAAACAATTGAATGTAGTTGAAGACCATAATGGTTCGGGAAAACTTAAAAGTGTATTGTCATTCTTAAACAATAGTATTACGAATGCAGGTTCACGGCGTTTTCAATATAGACTATTAAATCCTTCTACAAATAGTTGTTGGTTGGAAAATGAATATAGTATGAATGAATACTTCAAAAATACATATGAATATTCTGACGTGCGAACGATGCTTAAAGGATTCAAAGATGTAGAATTGATTTTACAAAAGGTATTCAATCATAAAATAACCCCTATGATGATATATCAATTGTATAACAGTTTGAATATTGGCTTGGAATTAATAGAATCGTTTGGATCCGACGAACGAATGTCGAAATATTTGTTTGATAGTGATAACATAGATGAAACGATAACACTTTTGAATAAAGCAATAAGCAAACTTGATACTACATTTGATATTAGCAAATGCGAGACGAATAATTTCAATTCAATCGACGATAATATATTAAATGCAAACGTGGACTCGCATTTTGATACTATATATAAGAAATACACCGATAATGTTGATTTTTTTTATAACGTTCAGAGTATGTTGAATAATGTGCTTGCGAAACACGAAAATGTGTCGAATTATTTCACTATTCATAAGAAAGAGAAGACGTGGAATTCTATTGTTATCACAAAAGCGCGAACCAAAATAGCCGAGAAGGCATTGATAAAGGAAAAGAAACAAACATTATTGGATTTGTCTTTAATCAAGTTTGAAAAATCTACAACTACAGCAAATGAAGTGAAACATCCAAAAATAAAGACGTGTGTTGATAGCATATTAGAATTGCGAGAACAAGGATTTGAATTAATAAAGAAATTAATGGATTCACATTTGACAGAATTCGCACATACGTATTGTGACTTGATACGGAGTATATCCAACTGTGTTTCGAAACTGGATGTTCTTCAATGTCGTATTTACAATTGTGTGGAATACAAATATTCTCTTCCTCAATTGTCTTCTGACGATAACGAAAAATCATTTGTAAATATTACAGATATGCGACACTGTTTAATCGAACAAATAAATACACAAGAAATATATGTACCAAATGATATTACTCTTGGGGATGAAGAAATAGATGGTATTCTATTATTTGGAACAAATGCTGTGGGTAAAACCAGTATTATTCGTTCAATTGGACTATGTGTCATTATCGCTCAATCGGGAATGTATGTACCGTGTAAAAAGATGGTCTATCAACCATATAATGCTATCTATTCACGTATCATTGGCAACGACAATCTTTTCAAAGGCTTATCCACATTCGGTTCAGAAATGTCAGAATTGCGAACCATTTTAAATAATGTGGATGAAAATACATTGATATTGGGAGATGAGTTATGTTCGGGAACCGAGCAAGAATCCGCAATCAGCATATTTTTGGCAAGTATTGAAAAAATACATGATAGCGGTGCGTCTCACATTTTTGCAACACATTTACATGAAATTGTAGGTTGCGAAGAGTTAGACTGTCTTACACGAACCCATTGTAAGCACATGACTGTTTCATATGACAATGAAATAGATGATATTGTGTATGATAGGAAGATAAAGGATGGCTCGGGTCCATCGTGCTATGGATTAGAAGTATGTAAATCGCTTCATTTGGAAGACAGTTTCATCGAACGTGCCTTTCAAATTCGCAAAAAACATTTTCCAACTACACAAGGTTTATTGAGTTCAACCACATCATCATATAACTCTAAAAAGGTAAAAGGCAAATGCGAAAAATGTGGAGATATAGGGGTAGATATTCATCATTTAAGCGAACAACATTTGGCAGACGATAATGGGTTCATCGATCACTTCCCCAAAAATCATCCAGCAAATTTGATGACACTATGTAAAAAATGTCATAATGATTTACATAG
>ERZ807291.5312-NODE-5312-length-16263-cov-6.052196_pt1 | contig 16263 bp, 12 predicted proteins | sample MGYA00521257_ERZ807291 | MGnify/ENA primary metagenome ERZ807291 (study PRJEB31413, sample SAMN03169783) | marine metagenome | biome: Marine; feature: Water; material: Subsurface seawater | place: North Sea | collected 2011-04-28 | depth 1 m m ...
GAAGATGAAGATGAAGATGAAGATGAAGATGGAGATGAAGATGAAGATGAAGATGGAGATGAAAAAATGAGAGTGACCAATACTGACTTGCTCGCCAATAGAAATAAATATTCAATTGATATTCTGGAAAAAAATATTGAACATCTCGATAAAAAAATACTTTTAGCAACACAAACGCTTACGCCCGAGTTTTGTATCAAATATATATTAGATTTAGATATCGAAGGAGGTGGGGAAGAGTCGTATATATTTGACGTGTGTTACATATTAGAGTTCCAAAAACATATTACAGAAAAAGAGTTGCAAGATTTAATAAACTCTGAGGAAGAGTAGACTTTTATGTTCGTGTTTAGAAAATACCCAGACCTTTTCTAAAGTGATTTTATTTGCGGAAATGTCAGCATTATTAAAATATCTATAACTAATACAATAAATGATAAAACTCATAGTTTTTGATTTTGATGGTGTATTCTCCAACTCCAATTTTTATTTTGATAATTCTAATAACATTGCAAAAACATACAATGCAAAAGATGCATATGCATTAAATATTTTAAAACAAAATAATATTAAATGTGGAATAATTACGAATGATAAAGTAGTTTCTATAGAACATGCTCCTCATATTTTTGATAGATTAGATAAAGTCAGTCTAGGTAGTGATAAACCAAAACTAGAAATTCTGGACACATGGTTAGATGAATATGGATTTTCATATCAAGAAGTGGCATATATTGGAGATGATTTACCAGACATACCAATTTTAGAAAAAGTAGGATTTTCGGGTTGCCCTAATGATGCAGTTGAAGAAGTTAAAAAAGTATCCCAATATGTTTGTAAGAACAAAGGTGGAAATGGTGCTGTTAGAGAGTTTGTCGATTTAATTATAAGAAATAATTCTTCTGAATTAGAAAAAAGAAAAGACACTGATATAAAAATAAATAATGATGGGAAAATTACAGCTGTAATACCTGTCAGAAAGGGTAGTACTCGTTGTAAGAATAAAAACATACGAAACTTTGGAGATACCAATTTATTAAAATTAAAAATAGAAACATTAAAAAAGGTAAAAGGTATCGATAGAATATTAGTTTCATCTAATTGTGATATAATGCTTGAAATAGCAAAAGATATGGGGGTGGATATTCATAAAAGAGATGAAAAGTATTGTACAAATAATAACCCAGGACATTTTTTTTGTGATTTAGCTAGTACAATAAATACCAATATTTTAATGCATGTCCCTGTAACAACACCATTAATTAGCGCTAATCAATATAATAAAATATTGAATAAATGGAATGACATTAAAACAGAGTATAATTCATTAAATGCTACTACAAAAATTAAAGAGTTTATTTGGCATAACAATAAACCAGTAAATTATGATAGAAATAATCCACCATCATCACAAGAACTGCCAGATTTTAATTATTTGAATTTTGGTTGTAACATTATAAGTAAAGAATGTGTTTTAAAAATGAATAATATAGTTAGTGACAAACCTTTTTTATTTGAAATAGATTCAATATCAGGTGTTGATATTGATGAAAACTCAGATTTTATTAAAGCAGAACTTCTATATAACGAAAATATATTAAATGAAAATACATGTAAAATGATTCTAGAAAAAAGAAGTGATAAAATAGAATTACTTGATTGTACGATAAGAGATGGTGGATATTTAAACAATTGGGAATTTACAGATGACGAAGTAATAGATTGTTATAAAGCAGTTAGTGAATCAGGATATGACTATTTTGAAATAGGTTTTAGAACAAATAAATTATTATTATTGAATAAAGGTAAATGGTGTTATTCAAATGAAGATGATATTAATAATATTTGTCAAAATTATCAAGGATGTAAAATAGCAGTTATGGCTAAAATAGATACAATGACAATAGATGATTTTGTTAAAAAAAGTGAATCCAATATATCAATGGTGAGGGTTTTATTGGCCAGATCAACTAGAGAAAATGGTGTGAAAATATCTAAATATTCTAAAACTGATATAGAAAGATCAAAGATTTTTTGCCAACAATTAATAGATTATGGGTACGAAGTTTGTATAAATTTTGGTTGTGGAGATATTATCGATCAAGCCGAAATAAGTTTAATAGCACATACATTTCATAATGTAAAGATAAAAGCATTATATTTAGCTGATACGTATGGTGGATTTAACACAAATAATATACCTGTTCAATTACATAAATTTTATTCTGAATTCAATAAATATGAATCAAATATTCCTTTCGGATTTCATTGTCATAATAATAATGAAGATGCGTTAGATAAAACGAAAAAAGCACTTTTTCATGGTTGTACTATGATTGATAGTTGTATAGGTGGATTAGGTAGAGGGGCAGGTAATTTAAAATCAGAACAACTTATGTCATATTTATACACAGACAAAACCGAGTATATAACAAAAATAACTCCATTCATTGTTTATTTTGATAAACATATATTATCAAAAATTGAATATCAAAAAAATACTCATATTAATTCACATCCATATTACATGATTTCAAGCGTACTTTCTCTGCATCCAGATTATATATCAGAAATATTAAGTATGAATACATCTGTATCTGAAGATATTAATTTAATTGTAAAATTAGATAAATATACTAAAGAAAATAATGAAAGAAATTATGATAAAAATTTAATAAGATTATTTTCCAGATAATATATAATTGTTATGTATATAGATGAATGAGCCAGTTCATATTTTTTTACTTTGCTATAATGAAGAAATTCTTATTTCAGACACAATAAAACACTATAAACATTATATGCCAAATTGTAAAATTACCATTTTAGATAATAACTCTACTGATAAATCACCAGAGATTGCTATGAAAAACGGATGTAATATTATAAGTTGGGGGACCTACGAAGAAATTGTTGAAGATGAATATACTAGATTAAAAAATAATATTTGGAAAAATGTTGATAATGGTTGGATTATAGTTTGTGATATGGATGAATGGTTGTGTATTACCACTGAACAACTTGAAATAGAAAAAAGAAATGGAACTACATTTTTAGACACACACGGATATCATATGGTTAGCAATAGTAAATGCCCTTTATTATCTGATATAAATTTACATTCAATCAATGAAGCAGTATATTGGAGATTTAAGCCTATGTGTTTTTTGAGACCCAATATAAAAGAGACCAATTTTACAACTGGAGTTTTTCACCATAACCTTATAGGAGACTTTCATAAAAGTTCTAAAAAGTATTTTTTTAAGCATATGGGAGGTTTTATGGGTTATGAATTTTATAAAAATAAGACTATTAACAGACATTCAAGAAGAAAATCCAAGACATGTGCGGATCATTATACAAATGATATGAATTTAATTCAAAGAAACTACAATAACATGGTTAAGGACAAAATTATTATTAATGATATAGAAAAAATATTCTTTCAGTAATTGTAGACTTTTATGTTCGTATTGTTGTGCGAACATAAAGGTCAAAATGTGTATATCATCCCCCCAGATAACGATACCAATAACAATAACATTACACAATGTTATCGCGGACCATCTGGCTAGACTCAGGGGCTGATGGCACGGGGTGGATGGTGTCTTCTATCATTTTGTCAGGGTCCACGTAGTTGTACTGCATTTTCTTGGTAAGGTACGCCGAGTAAAATACATTCTTGTCTGTCCTCACGATGGTATACACCTGACCGAGTTTTCCGGCCAGAAACAACACGTTGGTTGCAAATGCGGTAGCGGTAGAATCGTCTAGATATCTATTATACACGTTGTATCCGCTAAATGCAGTATTGACAAGGAAGAGTAGCATTGCCACATACCCGGCCTTTTGGTAGTAGCCGTCCAATCTCCATAGCTCCCGTGTATGGTCTTCTGGTAACTTGATCAGTATTTCCCCAACCGCCTCGTTGTCTGTCGGGTGCTCCGCATTCACCTCCAAATATTCGATCATCTTGTTTTCGCGATATACCTCCACGCCGTACATTGAAACAAAGACAACGAGCGTTGCCAGATTGACTGCGAAATTCGCAGAGACCACCGAATCGCTGGAATACACGATGGTTGCCATTCCGCACGCGTCGTCCCCGCACTTCTGCGGGACAAACAGAAGCAGCATTGTACCCATTAAAACGCGATACAATTCGAACAAAAATGCAACAGACACGCTCGCTCTCTGCCGGGAATCTTGTGTAGTGGCCACGTCAATGGCGTCGTCATAGAACGACGGGCGATGTGTCCTGATCTCGTTGATAGATATACTCTCTGATTCCCTGCGTGAAAAAGTATCCATTATATAAGTATCAAAGAAATTAACCTAGGAAGTCGCGGTAGGGTGGACACCACTATTTCAACTTGAAATTGGCAAGGACTCCGTTCGAATACCCCCCTGCGTTGCGCGTATTTATTTCGTGTGGCTGATCCTCTTTTTCGACGACGTTCTCGTCATATTCAGTCTTGAAACGTTCCAGCAAATACCTGTATATGTTGGGTATGGTGCTCACTTCGGTTGTCTCCATTTGCTTGTTGTTCTTCAGATAGATAAGCTTGGTGGCCCAGTCTTCTAGTCCGTCGAAAATGTGCGTTACGTAAATGATGCAACATTCCCTCTTTCGCGTTTCCTCCTTCAGATAATTCATGAATCTGTCCTTGACAAGCAGATCCAAGTTCACTGTTATTTCATCCAACAAACACACCTTGAATGGCTGGATAAGATTGAGATACAATTGGACCCTCTTTCTTTGACCCTCGCTCACGCTGTTCAGCCTCCACTCTGGATTGATATCCAGTATTCTTAACAATTCCTTGTTGCGGTCGGGATACACTTCTTTTAGCGCAGTCATCATCTCATTCACTCTCAAACTAGACTGCAGCGGCATGTTGTATCCTGCGAATGCGACTGATTGTGTCCCCCAGCTATTGTGGATAAAGGTCACGTCCTTGTTTGATGATGTGTCTCGAAACGGATCCTTTCCCAACACCTTTACCTTGTCAAACTCGCAGAGTGATTTCCCTCCGATGATCTTCAGCAGGGTTGACTTCCCACATCCGTTCAGTCCTGCAAGGATGTAGCAATTGTTGCTGTAGATATCCAGAGAAAGATCGTCGAATATAATCTTGTCGTCATATTTGAATTGTAAATTAGCAATCTCAATGCATTTCATTTCCGCCATCGTATAATGAAATGTATATCTTTAATTCACATTTTGTGTTATTTATATCGGGGTACTTTGTCGAGATTGTGGCTGCGTATCCCCCGGTGATTCGGGTTGGTTCTTTATCCGGTACTTTTTTGAAATATACGCCAAAAATGGAACGTAGGAACCATACCCCGTCTTGAAATAAATATCTGCAAGGGGGATCGGTCGATTACCAACAACGACCTCGTTCTGGTTGTCGAGTTTGACGTGGGGAATCGCTACATATGTGTGGCATTTCGTTTTGTATAAGAAGGGACATACACCCCTTAAACTTGTAATCTCGATGGTCGCGATTCTATGGATTGCGTGTCGTAATGCGCTCATTGCTGACTAACGTTAGTTAGTAACAATCCATCTATTTATATGATTTACAGACTATAAAACAATAAAACAATAAGACAATAAGACAATAAATTAATAAAAATGAAATATCATCCGTCGTTACAGGTGGTGCACGTAATTACGATACATCAATACCATACAAATGCCAGCAATGATCCGAGAACCGCTGTCGCCGCCATCCCCCCCGTCCAACAATCTGTGTTTGTGCGACAACCTATTGCAATGGCTCAACCACAACGACGACGCGCGCAGAATCCGACCCTCACAAGAGATGATTGATAAGATAGCGGGTGTTATGAAATCCAAGGAGGGCCGGGATTACATGTGCGAGAAAGACACAGACATCGAGAGATGTTACACGAACCATTTTGTAAAGAACCATATTACCTTCGGCTTGATGGACCGAGACAGCAGTTTCGTGTATTCCATATTAATGTATAAATATCATTAGTCAGCATACCACCCCGCGCAAGGCAAAAGAAACATTTTGTTACTATGTTACAGGATAATTGTTTTTGTTTGTTTGTTTGTTTGATTGTTTGTTTGTTTGTTTTTGTTTGTTTGATTGGTTAGTTGAATGGTATGTTACAGGTAATGTACCTACTTACACATACATTGCCCGGAACGATTGGTTCTCCTCCCCGTCCTTCTTGATCAGCTTTTTCACCACATCAATCGTGACCTGGAACGGAAACGATACCTTCAAGGTCATCGACTCCTGGAACAGGTTCGTGTCGGGTTTCATCAGTCTGTACAGGTTCAGCTTCGTGTAGATGATCTCCAGACACCTCTTCATATTACGCACGCCAGCCTCCTTGTTGCAATATTCCTCCATAATATACTGCAGTGTCTCGTCGGGAATGATGATATCCTCGCTCTTGAACTTGACTTGCTCGCGAATCGTCGGCAACAAGTAGTCGTTGGCGATGATCGTCTTCTGCTTCGTCTCATACCCCTTGGTGTGGATACGATACATCCTGTCGCGGAGAATGGGATTGATCTTGCTCTCGTCGTTGTAACTGAAGATGAATAGACACTTGCTTAGGTCAAAGTCGATCTCCGCGAAATACTTGTCGTGAAACTGGCTATTCTGCGAGGTATCGGTCAGGTGGGTGAGGATACCCGCAATCTCCTCGCCCTTGGGCGTGTCGCTGATCTTGTCCAACTCGTCAAAGTAAATCACCGGGTTCATGCACTTGCTATCCACCAGAATCTGCACAATCTTGCCCCACGTACTGCCTTCGTATGTGTATGAGTGACCTTCCAGGAAACTGCTGTCGGTGGCGCCGCCGAGTGCGATAAACGCAAAGGGGCGGTTGAGAATCTTGCTGATCCCTTCCTTCACGAGCGTGGTCTTGCCCGTTCCCATCGGACCCTGAATGGCAATGGCCGTACCAATACTATCGGGGTTGGTGATCAGCTGTCCCATCATCTGCATAATTTGCATCTTGGCGTCGTCCAGACCATATACTGCATTGTCCAATGTGTTCTTGGCAGTCTCCATAAATTCGTGACACTGATCGACGCCATTCTCAATCGTGAGCGGGAGCTGGTTGTACTTGCCAAATGGAATGCGCATAAACGTATCAACCCAGTTCTTGATCTTGTAGTATTCGCCCGAGCCGGGTTCCATATAGCGGAGCGAGTTGACCTTTTTCATTGCCGCACCCTTGAACACTGCGGGCATATCCGCCTCGAGAAGGGTCAGTCTGTACGGCTTTTCAATACGGATGAGCTTGTTGATGTCGCGCAACTCCTTGATGATCTTCTTCTGCCCCTCAACCTCCAGCTTCCCGAAGAACTCAAAATCGTTGTTGGTGTTCTTGTCCTTGACCAGTTTCTTGAAAATGCGACCATTCTTTTCCTGGTGCTTCTTCTCCTTGCGCTTCACCTTTTTCTCGTGTTTCTTGATTGTTTCCTCGCAGGCCTTGACACACTCCTTGGCGTCGGCGTTGTCCTTGTTTTTCTTGTACAATTCCTTCAACTGCTTCATAAAATCGTCGCTGCTCGTGTTTTTGGACATCGTGGTATTGATGTCCGTGTCCGTCTCTGTCTCAGATTTCGACGCAGCGGCCTTCTTGGAACGAGGACTCTTTTTCCCACTCCCAGACCCAGACCCAGACCCAGCTTTGCTACGCGTCAGAACCACGTTTTCTTCGTCCTCCTCCTCCTCGTCATCCTCCTCGCCCTCGTCCTCGTCCTCGTCCTCGTCCTCCTCCACGTCTTCCCACTCTGCCTCCTCCTCATCATCGTCTTCCTCATCGTCGTCGTCGCTGGAGGAAACTTCTTCGTCCTCGTCTTCGGTATCGTCGTCTTCGTCAGAGTCTTCGTCGTACTCTTCCCACTCCTCATCGTCGTCGTCGTACTCGTCGCCTTCTGCGCCGCCAATCGTGAAGATGATATTAAACTTGCTGGACTTGCCCTTGAAATCGTCATCGTCGTCATCATCGTCGTCTTCTTCGCTATCAGACTCAACAATCTTCTTGCTCTTCTTCGACTTGGCGACCTTCTTGGACTTCTCCTCCGTTGCTTTTTTGGTTGTCTTTTTCGACCCACCCTTTGTCTTGCGCTTTTTCTTCGTCTCCTCCTCCTCCTCCTCCTCCTCGTCCTCTTCCTCCTCGTCCTCCTCTTCCTCCTCCTCCTCCTTTTTACCCTTTCCCTTGCCGTTTGCCTTCAGTTTCTTGAACGCATCCTTCGCTCTATCGCCGGCCTTGACCTTCTCGCTCATATGCTTCGACGGAAACAGCTGGCTCAGGAACTTGCGGTACTCGTGGGCATCCATCTCTACCTCCTCGTCGTCGCTAGAGGTCCCGTCCTCGCTATCCGAACTCTCATCTCTCTTTTTGGTTTTGGTTGGTTCTTTGTTCTTGTCCTGCTTCGCAGCCTTGCCGGCGCTCTTCTTCAGCTTGTCCTTGATTTCCTGGGTTCTCATTCTGGAGTGTTGTGTTGTACTATATTGCTACATATTGTTAAGTCGTTTCAGAGTATTTCATTTATTTTATTCGAAGCAGCGTCATACTTTGTCGTTGAACATTCCTAGTCCGAACACGATACAACGTGTTCGGACTAGGAATGATCGACCGACCGACCGACTAGTTGCGCGGCTTTACTATTTATTTACTATATGTAACAAGGATACGTATAGTAATGTAACATGGTGGGACACACTACGCTGATCGGTTAACAATCTGGTAGGCTAAGAAGAGTCCAAAGAAGTTCTTGGCAAACAAGTCAAGGATGTTGTAGCACACATTCTTCCATTTGTAGGACATCATTGCGGCTGCGCCGTACAGAGCCCATACAAACATGAAATAGTAGAATAGAGTGATTCCGTTTCTCGTGTGTTTGGCGAACGAATTGTATATGATGTAAAACATGGCAATGAAAGGCAAGAACCCGGCAAATACGGAGGTACCCACGTTCATCAGGTTGACTTCACCCAGGTAGCCGAAAAACAACATCATCGTGTTGAGAATGATGATCTGGATGAATTTGTCGTAGTAGGTGCGAACCAGCTCGAAAAAGGAGGGAATCACAGAGGATCCGCTCTCGTCTATTCTCAAGTAGATGAGGTACGATGACAAGGTGATCAACATGACCGGGGTTGTGAAGATCCAGTCCCAGTAGCGCTTGCGGGTTATTCCCGTGGCGTTGGATATATTCAATGCAAGCCACACGTAGAAGATCCCCTCTACGATTTGCACTAAAAGCTCCATCAGGAGAAGCTGCTTAAGTAGAATGAACTCGGCGGCGGTGGGGAGTACGAGAACATACAAATCAATCAACGCAGTGACAACTTGCACCGCAAGAGAAAAAAAAGCGGTGGTTTTGAGAATGGCCATTTATATAAAGGAATATTTTTAATTTGATGGTCTAAATCGTTTCCGACAAATGTACGCGTAGCCCCGCAACATGCTATTTTAAAAATAAAATGAATACGAAAAATACAATCTAAACGTATAGTATTAATAAACCTACGATGTCTGTTAAAAGTAAATCGGTAAAGCCCCAATGTGCGAAGATTATCGGAATTCAGTTTGGAATCCTGTCTCCTGAAGAAATCAGACAGGGGTCGGTTGCAGAAATAACCAGTCGTGATACATATATAAATAACAAACCAGTCATCGGTGGCCTGTTTGACCCGCGTATGGGTGTATTGGAGCCCGGACTCATTTGTCCCACGGATGGACTCGATTACATGCAAACCCCCGGCTACTTTGGACATATCGAGCTGGCTCGTCCGGTGTTTTACATCCAGTATTTCAATACCATTTTGAAAATCCTGCGGTGTGTCTGTTTCAAATGTAGCAAACTCCTGATCAGCAAGGAAAAGTACAAACAAGCACTGAAACTTACTGGAGAAGCCAGGTGGAAGTACGTGTTCGCCCTCGCAAACAAGGTATCGCGTTGCGGCGAAGACATTGAAGACGGATGCGGATGTCTGCAGCCCAACAAGATTCGCAAGGAGGGGCTCGCCACCATCATCGCCGAGTGGGAAAACAAGGCGGAAGGAGAACAAAATATCGTGATCAAGGTCATCCCCGAGATGGTGCTCAAGACATTTAAGCGTATCTCGGACGAAGACGTTTCGTTTATGGGGTTCAGTCCGCTTTGGTCCCGTCCTGATTGGATGATATGCCAAGTGATGTCTGTCCCCCCTCCCGCGGTGAGACCTTCCGTCAAACACGATGCCCAGCAGCGCAGCGAAGACGACCTCAGCCATATCTTGGTGAACATCATCAAGACCAACAGCACGCTCCAGGATAAAATCCAGAACAACGCGCCGGCTAATGTGATTGACGACTGGACCACCGTGCTCCAGTACTACGTTGCTACCCAGGTGGATAACAAGATTCCCGGCGTCGCCTCTGTCGCCCAGCGCTCCGGGCGACCCCTGAAGTCCATCAAGGACCGCCTCAACGGCAAGGGAGGGCGAATGAGAGGAAATCTGATGGCCAAGAGAGTGGACTTTAGTGCCCGTTCGGTCATTACGGCTGACCCCAACCTCAGCATCCGCGATCTCGGCATTCCCCTCAAGATTGCCAAGAACATCACCAAACCGGTGATTGTGAATGAACGCAACCGCGCCTTCCTCACCAAGTTGGTGCTGAATGGGCCGGAGATCCACCCCGGCGCCAAGATCCTAGAGAAGAAGAACGGCGAGTCCATCACGTTGCGCTATATGGACCGCAAGTCCATCGTGCTGGAGGACGGCGATGTTGTTCATCGGCATATGATGGATGGTGATCCAGTGCTTTTCAACAGACAACCTACACTCCATCGAATGAGTATGATGTGCCACATCGCGCGCATTATGTCGCGAGGCGACACGTTTAGGATGAATGTTGCCGACACCAAACCTTACAATGCGGATTTCGATGGCGATGAAATGAATTTACACATGCCACAAGATGCGGAAAGTGAGGCGGAGCTGCGCAATCTAGCTGCGGTTCCTTATAATATTATCAGCCCTGCGAACAATGCGCCGATCATCGGCATCTACCAGGACTCCATGCTTGGGTCCTACCGATTCACCCGCGAGAACATCCACTTTGGACCGCGCGAGGCGATGAACCTCCTCATGATGAGCGATCGCGTGAATGTGGAGGAGCTCAAAGAGAAGGGAGGGATGATCAGCGGATTTGATGTGTTGTCGCAGATTATGCCACCCTTGTCAATCAAATACAAAAACAAGGCATACAAGGACGACAAGGACGATTTCAAGACGTCAAACAACGTACTGGAGATCCGCAATGGTACCTATATCCGCGGGCAGCTGGACAAGGGTGTATTGGGCGGCGGCACCAAGGGCCTCATCCAGCGCACGTGTAACGATTTTGACAACATAAACGCGTCCAAGTTTATCGACAATCTGCAGAACATCATCACCGAATACATGAAGTCGAGCTCGTTCAGCGTGGGAATCAGCGACTTGATTTCGGACACAAAGACCAACGACGAGATTGTCTCGGTCATTACAACCAAGAAGACAGAGGTGAAAAACCTCATTGACCAGACGCAGCTGGGTGTATTCAAGAACAACACTGGCAAGACGAACGTACAGGAGTTTGAGACACAAGTGAACAATATCCTCAACAAGGCGTCCTCCGATGCCGGCAAGATTGGCCTAGAGAGTTTGGACAAGAACAACCGATTTGTGGTGATGGTCAAGGCCGGTTCCAAGGGCAGCGACCTGAACATTTCGCAGATGATCTCGTGTTTGGGACAACAGAACGTGGATGGCAAGCGCATCCCCTACGGGTTTGACCAGCGCACGCTCCCGCATTACACGAAGTACGACGATACCCCGACAGCCCGCGGGTTTGTGGAGAGTTCCTACATTAACGGACTTACCCCCCAGGAGCTGTTCTTCCACGCAATGGGTGGGCGTGTGGGTCTCATTGATACGGCGGTAAAGACCTCCACCACGGGATATATCCAGAGGAGACTCGTCAAGGGACTGGAGGATTTGATGGTCAGCTACGATATGACGATTCGCACGAACAAGAACAAGATTGTGCAGTTCAGTTACGGCGAAGATTCGATCGATACCATCAAGGTAGAAAATCAAATGCTACCTATTGTCACGATGAGCGTACAGGATATCTACGCCCACTACTCCCTTCCAGACGATACTGGCGTGAATAAAGAGATTCATCGCATCTTCGAAGACAACGCCCTTAAGCGGTTCAAGAGACAAAAGGGCAAGCTGCAGGAAAAGAACAAGTATTACACGGACTATATGATTGACATTCGCAAGGACATTATTAAGAATGTCTTCAAGGGCAAGGCGGATTGCGTTGTGAATCTGCCCGTCGCGTTCTCCCACATCATCAACAATATCCAGGGGCAGCAGGGCATCAACGCCAACTCGATGATTGACCTGACCCCGGTGGAAGCATACAATATGATCGAGGCGATGTACGAGAAGTTGGAGACGAATTACTACGTGAAACCCACCGAGCTGTTCAAAGTGGCGTACTATTATTACTTGTCCCCCAAGGACCTGCTGTTTGTGAAGCGATTCAACCAGAGCGCCCTGGTGGTACTGCTTGATACGATCTTTATGATGTTCAAGAAGGCCATCGTGAGTCCGGGTGAAATGGTAGGAATGACGGCAGGACAATCCATTGGTGAGACCAGTACGCAGATGACCCTCAATACCTTCCACTTTGCGGGTGTGGCGGCCAAGTCCAACGTGACCCGTGGCGTGCCGAGAATCGAGGAGATTCTGTCGCTCTCCAGCGACCCGAAGAATCCGTCGCTGACGGTGTATCTGCGACCGGAAGACGAGACCGAACGCGAAAAGGCGCAAGTGGCAATGTATATGCTGGAGCACACCAAGTTAGTGGAGATGGTCAAGTCGGTGGAGATATGTTTCGACCCGGATGACCTGAACACGCTGATCCCCGGCGACAAGGAAACCCTCGAGCAATACCGCGCATTTGAGAACATGGTATCCGAGTGCCTTGATGAGACTGCCGAGACGCCAGAAAAGCTGAAATGGGTCATTCGTATGGTGATGGACGAGACAACGATGCTCGAGAAGAACATCACGATGGACGACATCAACTACACCCTAAACAATTGTTACGGAGACGAGATTTCGTGCGTGTTTAGCGACTACAATGCCGACAAACTTGTGTTCAGGATTCGAATGAATAGCGTGTTGAAGGCGTCCTCCAAGTCAGCAGGAAAGCCGAACGTGTCGCCACTCGACCAGTCTGACCAGATTTACGTGTTGAAGAACTTCCAGGAGCAGCTTCTTCACAACACAGTCTTGCGCGGCGTGAAGAAGTTGAACAAGGTGACCTTGCGCAAAATCATGGATGATGTGACGGAGGTAAATGGTGCGTTCAAAAAGCGTGACATCTGGGTGTTGGACACCGACGGGACCAACCTTCTGGAGACGCTGGCGCTGGATTACATCGATCCAACCAGGACCTTTAGTAATGATATTGTCGAGATGTACAATGCGTTGGGAATAGAGGCTGCGAGGCAGTGTATTCTCAACGAGTTGGTGGATGTGATTGAGTTTGACGGCACTTATATCAACTACCACCACTTTAGTGTATTGTGTGATAGAATGACCTATACAAGCAAGATGATCTCCATCTTCCGCCACGGCATCAACAATGACAATATTGGTCCGATTGCCAAGGCGTCCTTTGAGGAGACTCCTGAGATGTTCCTGAAGGCGGCGAGGCACGGAGAACTGGACACGTTCAGGGGAGTTTCCGCGAACATAATGTGCGGTCAGGAGGGGTACTACGGAACCGGAAGTTTCCAAATAGTGTTGGACATGGACGAGATGGGAAAATTCGACGAAGCGAACGAGTACCACGCACCACAAGACGAGGACGCCGAGATTGAAGATATGTTTGCTGGCGTGGAGACATTGGATACGCAATGCAGCGACAACCAGTTGGTCATCCAGAACAATGTGGTGAGTATCAAGGGAGTGGATACGGGGACGGACAACAGCTACAACCCCGGGTTCTAGTTGTGCAGTAAGATGTAAGGTGGAAGATGTAAGTTGTAACCAGGTTGTGTGTAAGCAGTAATTATTTTTTTGTGATAAATAATTAATACTCAGTTAGTATATGACAGATAGTTGTGCATGTAAATGTAAATGTAAATGTAAATCATCAAAATGCGATAATGTATGCAACTCTCCTCCCCGTGACGTGGTCTGTTATACCTGCATCAAACCATTGTACGAGACGCTGACATACCCAGACATATGTTACCCTAACTTCAATGTGGTGATCAATCAGTGCAATCGGTACATCGAGGGGTTTCTGCTCACGTTTCTGGATACGTGTGGCGACCCAATTTGCTTTGACGACTATGAGAGCTACATGTCCATCGAAACTCTTACCGGGTGCGGCGCGCATTTGGTGTCTTGCGACAACAAAATATATTATACCTACACCGAGCAGGCCAAGAATTATATGCCCATTAACCCTGCGTTGTGGACGTACCATTACCCAACAACGGATGCGCTGCGCCTGGCGTTTGATCTGAAAAAGACACAGAACCAGCCGACGACGCTGATGATTATCATGTTCTATACGCAAGGGAAGACGCCACAACACACACTGGAACCGGTAATCAATCACGCGGTACATACCGACTTGTCAAACCAATGCGTTCGTGACCCGTACACCCCGGGGCATATCGCGTGGATGTTGAACTTAGTCGAACCATCGTCGTGCAATGGCGGGGCTGACGAGACGTCGGGCTACCCTGTGTCTACATAATACAAACCGATAAGCACTTAAATATTGTAGGGGATATACAATAAATGTCAATAGCATTTTCATTTATTGTACAACATAATTTTATACCTCGCCACGTGATTACTGATATCGAGGAACTGAAATGGCCAATGAATATGCAAGAAATGCCGTTTGGATTACTAATGAAGATAAAGCAAACGATAGCGAAGACAAGTCGGACGTACGCCGACGAAATGTGCGCTTCTATGTTCCATTCTTATTTGTATGCGAGACATATCGACGTGATGCAGAAATTTAAAATGGCGCACGAAATAGAGACCAATCATTTTTTTAACCAGTGCGTTAAGAAAGAGTTTATGGAAAAATTTTGCGGGTTCCAGCGTACCTACCGCGCCTTCTGTCGTCTTGCGCATATATACAAAAAGAAGAGAAGCGAAGTACGCACAAACATGGATATGTTGATGACCCCCATCTGCGAGGCGGACAAGAATGTTATTTGTATCCTGGAAAGTTCCGGAAAGTACCTATTTTCCGTATCAGACATTGTGAATATATTCAACATGTCCCTCCTGAACCTTTCTTATTTTGTCCCCAACCCGCTGCCGGTGAAGAATCCGTACACAAACACGGCGTTTTCTCTTGTAAATATGTACAACATGTATTTCTTTCTGAAAGACCACATGTACAATGTCCCGGTGTTGTTCCATTGCTTCTTCGCAACGAATTTCGACACCACGATGTTTCTCTGCAAATATCGCGACAACATTCAGAACAAGGCATTGGATCGATACATAGATACGTCTCAATATTCTCAACTAGTGGTCGGACTTAGCGATATGATCTATGAATATAGCGTGCGCCACTACATAAACATCCACCCTGCGTTCCCGCAAAAGGATCTCTTCGATATAATGAAGCCTTATTTGCGCATTTTCTATAAGAGCAAATACTCCACCAACGCCCAGCAGCTGGACTACTATAAAAAGATATTGAAAATACAGCTACTTAATTTTTTCTCGTACAACCCGATGTTCGGGTCGATTGTAAAACATGCAGATAGTAACAGAGATACACACATCTTTAATAAGATGTGTATCCCCTACAACACCAACAATCCAATGACCAACAAGTCGGGGTTCAAGATGTATCGGCGCGGGGATTCAGACGACCAGAACATTGATTTCAGTCTCGAACATATCGGCATTCAAACTCGCCCTCACCTACGACGCGCAAATGCTTATGTTCGGCCACGGGTCATAGAAGAAACGGAGAGCGACGACAGCGACGACATTGAAGACGACGAGGTCGACCCAATCGACGCATTGAACGCGATGTCCATCTCTTAGTCTCCGCAATACGTTTGGCGCCACAGACTCTTTTCTTGACCGATTATATTGTATGCAGAAAACCAGGCTTTTAGTAACCGGTGGATGCGGGTTCATTGGGTCCAACTTCATCAAC
>ERZ807291.5315-NODE-5315-length-16258-cov-9.729741_pt1 | contig 16258 bp, 21 predicted proteins | sample MGYA00521257_ERZ807291 | MGnify/ENA primary metagenome ERZ807291 (study PRJEB31413, sample SAMN03169783) | marine metagenome | biome: Marine; feature: Water; material: Subsurface seawater | place: North Sea | collected 2011-04-28 | depth 1 m m ...
TAAGCTAATAATAAAAGCGACAATCGTTATGGATAAAATAAGTATTACATTAAAAGATGCTGAGGAATTATATACATTATATTCAAATGAACTAGAACAAGATATAAGTCCCTCATTATATAATGAATTATATGATACTAATTATACACTAAACGATTTTTTAAAAGAAGAACTTAAAAATAATGTAATAAATATAAATGCATATATACAAAAACAAGGATTTTTATTAGCACCCGATGAATTATCTCATCTAATATCTTTGGGTAGAAAAGATTATATATTAGATGATATACAAATAATTGAAAAAAGTTTATTACTTAATACAAATATACAAACAATAGATTTAGGAACTCTTTCAAAACCAGTTAAAGAAATTATTTGGATATTAAGAAGAGAAGACTCTTCTAGAAATTTTAATAATCATATCAATTTTACAGCATCATATAACACTAATAGTGAATATGATATATTAAATAATGCAACATACAAAGTTGCGAATGAACATAAAATTTTTGAAGAGTTAGATTCCTCTTATTTATCATATATTCCATGTTTAAATAATCACACCAAAATACCAATATTATCAAATATATATGTATATAGTTTTGCAAAAAATCCCGAAGGACCAGATTCAACAGGACATTTTAATGCAACTAATATCACAAATAAAATGTTATTAAAATTGAATACATTTAATGTTAATGACGAGAACTATAATTTTAATTTAAAATTAAACAAGCTTTTTAAATTCAAGGACATTGATAAATCTTTATTAGAATATAAAGTTAAAATTTTTGTTGTATGTTATAATTTTATATCTATTTCAATTAATGATGCTAAATTAAGATTAATATAATATATGTAATTAATAGTTAGAAGGTAAAATGGATTTAACTTTTTTAATAATATGTTTGATATTAATTTATTTAATTTATTATTTAATAGGTTGTATTCAATCATTAAATAATGAACTTAAAGAAGTAAAAAATAAATGTGTTAATGTTAAACAAGGGGAAGAATTACAAGTAAATACAGAAAATGTAGAGTCTACATTAAAAGATAGAACATTAACAACTTTAGATTTAATAAAGAAATTGTTTAATAGATAAATACCTTGTATATTATTTTTATTGTGATATATAATAATATTAATATAACTGATAATGTAATGATATACGATAATAAATATATAAATTCAAAAAAAAATTTTGGTTCAATATTTGCATTTAATAAATAAACTAACTTTAACCATAATATTCTTATAAATGAAAATACTGGCCAATTTTTTGAATTTTCGGTTTCTTCAATTACTTGAAAACACAAAGGTTTATAATAGTAATATTTATTATTATTATTATAGTTTTGAAAAGTATCCCAACAAAATATTTTTTCATAATTATATTTTAAAATATCATTTCTTAATTTTTTTGTAAATACAACAGAATGTGTATAAATATTTATTATTCCTCTATATATAAATTTTGAATATGGTATAAATAAAAATGGTAATGTACCAAAATAAAATGATATCTTATTTTCTATATTATTTTTTAAAAAATTATTAATTGTTTTAATATCGTATTTATCTATTTTATCAAATATAAAGTCATCTTCTAAAATCAAAATATTATCATAATTATTTTTTTTTGCATGTTTAAAACATGTTATATTACAATCTACTAAATCTTTTGCAGTATTTGTTATATATTTACTTTTATTACATTTTTTCCAACCTTTGTTAACTAATATATGTATTTTTTTTGTTGGTTTTATATTGTTTAATTGTTCTTCTATATTTTTTAATCTTTTAAGATTACCTTCTAAATATATTATATATGTTGCATCTATTGAATTTTCAAATAAACCATTTATATTATTTCTTGTTATAATTTTATAACAATTATTCATTAATATATTATAATTTAAAAAAAACAAAAATATTACGTAACTGTATTTATAAACCAGTTATATATATCATATACAGTTCTAGGACCTTTATATTCGGTTATTTTCATACCATTTTTTGTTATTTGTATATGTGGAAATCCTCTAATATTATGTTTTGAACATAATTTTTCATATTCAGGACTCGATGGACCAATTTCTACAGCAAATTTACCTAATTCTGGATGTGTTGAAATTTTACCCCATGTAGTTTTAAAATTAACACAATGACCACAACCATCCATTGTATATAATTCTAATTTTTTACCGTTTTCGTTTTGATTACTAGCAGATTTGTTTTGATAACTAGCAGATTTAAATGTTTCAATAATATCTAAGTCTCTAGTGATATTATTTATTTTAGAATTATTCATAAAAAGAGGTATTGAAAATACTAATAATAATACCAATAACCCAAGCAATATAATAGTTGTTGTGTCAAAATAATTATTTTTATTTGTCATTTATACTAATTAATTAGGTAGAAAAAAATTTTGTATATAATTTATTTTATTACAATCTATATTATAAAATAGCAATAAATTATATTCATTTGTTTGATTTAAAATAGATTGAATATTTATATCATTACTTTTAATTAATATAATTCTATCATCAATTTGAGAGATATTGGGGTTATTATTTATGATATATGATGAATAGTTATTAGCATCTAGAAAAGATTTAAACCGATTAATATCAAATAATTCAGATATTATTACAACAGTTCTATATATATTGTAATTTTCATAATAAAAATCAATATCTTTTAAAAAATCATTCATATAATTACTATTATTTATAAAGTATCTAACAATATATATATATATATAATTACATATTCTTAAATAAAATAGTTTAAGAATATAAGTAATACTAAATTTAAGATATGAATAATGATGATAATGATATTATTAAAATAGATTTAGATATTTTTCAAAAAAAATTAAAAAATTATAATTATAATGATATTAATATAGATACTTTAAATAAAAAAAAAAAAAATTTAATTGCGAATTTTTCTTGCTTTAATGAAAAATATGACTCTAAATTTTTATGGGAAAAAAAAAAAATGAAAAAAAATAGTTTTAAATCAAATTGGAATACAAATAAGTCAAATATAAATCAACATATAGACAACCAAATTAATAATGATAAAAAATTATATACCTTCACGACAAATAAATTTAATATAAATAATGATAAAAAATTATTTATATCATTTTTAAATAAAATTTCAAATAATAATAAAAATACAATTGGTAATAATATAAAAGAAATTATTAAAAAATATAATAATATCGAAGAATTATTAGATATAATATATATATATATAGGAAACAATAATGATAAAATATATGTTGAATTTTTAAAAGATATAATTGATATTAATAGTGATATATTTTATAAATCCTTAAAAAAAACAAAATATATTATAAATGAAAAATATATCAAAAATAATATATTACTAGATGAAAATTATGATGATTTTTGTGATTTTCAGAAAGATAAAACAAAATATTTAAATTTGTTTAATTCATTTATTATGATAATAAATGATACAAAAAATATTAATATTATAAATATCCTTGAAAATATATCAAATGATATTATATCAATAATTGATAATTTAGAAAATTCTAAAAGTTATATACTTAATTATTATCTAGAGTTATTATTAATTTTGAAAAAAAAAATAGATATAAATAAATTTAATATAGATATATCTAAATATGATAAATCTACAAAATTTATTTTAGATAAATTTAATTTATAAAAACTTTTTTTCCTAAGTATAATTAGATATAATATTTATAATGCAATCTATACTAACACCTGGATATATTGCTAATTTTATAATTAATTTGTTTATTTTCATTCTATTATTATCGGTATATACTTACATTGAAAAATTAGAAAAAGTAGGTAATTGTGAATGTGCATACGAATATCAACATTTGGCATTTATAAAATCATTTAGTATATTTGCCTTAATATTTATAATATTTATAATGTTTGTTCCACCTGGAACTTTATTGGTTGACATATTTGGAAAAGAAATAACAAGTGTATATTTATTTGTTATATTTATATTTTATATAGTATTTGCTGTATATTTATATATGACAATGAGTTACACAAGAATGTTAATAACAAAAAAATGCGAATGTTCCGAAGATATTAGAAGAGAATTAATATTTGCTGGTTCTACAATTGAAATGATACTAATTATTCTAATGATATTAACATTATTTGTATTTCCTTTTATATTATCTGGTTTAACTATATTTTTCAAAAACATTAAAACTGCTTCAAAACAAATTGAAAGTAATCTTAAAGACCCGGTTAAAGGTGTTAAAAATATACCAGCACAAATATCAAAAGTTACTGGACAAGTAAAAAATATTGTCAAAAAGACAGCCACTGGAGTAAAATCTCTTTCAAAAAAAAATTAAATATTTAATGATCGTTGATTTTTATTTTTTTTTCCTTTTGTAATTTGCAAATCAGTTTCATCTTCAATAATTGAAGTTATTTCATCATCACTAATAGATAATGTTTCTATATTATTACTATTTTTATTTATTGTTATATTTTTATGAACATTATCAATAATAGAATCTATTTCGCTTATAGTATCACTATCATCATCACGACTATTTACTCTATTATTGTTATTTAAATTACTTCTCATAGAACCATTGCCAATATTATTAAATAATCCACTTACCATACCTAAAATCCCAGCTCCATTATTTTGGTTATTATTTCCAGAAAAATTATTTACTTCTTTTCTATTATTTTGAGGTAATACATATTCTTTTGCAGCGGCTTGCTGAAATTGTTTCATTAATTCTGGATTAGACTTCAAAACATTTTCAACATCTGGAAGTTTTTGTTCTTTAAACATTCTATTTGTAAGATGAAACATGAAGGCACTTCCTGATAAACTTATTAATAATCTTAATTCTGGAGGCATTTTTTTACCAGTACTTTTATACTTTTCATGTAATTCTTCAAAAATATCATCATATTCAGTTATACTATCATGTACTTGATCAGACCAACCTTCTAATTGTATTGACATTGGGTCATATCTATTATTTAAATACTCGCCCGCTGTAACAAATGCCATTAACATTTTTCTAGAAAATCTAACACTATTGTCAAGTTCTTTTTCTTTAATAATTTTATTATATTCAAGACGCATCTCTTCAAGATCAGAATTTAAATTAAATTTGAATGGTATTTTATAACCTCGTTGTTCTAATCTGTCTATTTGATATATTATTTCTTTTTTTTCTTTTATTGTACTACTTTTATTTGATTTATTTTTTACAACACTAGTTCTAGAACCTGAAGAACCGGAAGAACCTGTACTACCAGATTTTACACTACTATTAACACTCGCGGAACTATTACTACTTGCACTTTCTCCACTCTCGCTCGAATCATCATTTATAACATTTTTTTTCTTTTTTTTACCTCTTGAAGAAGCAACAGATTTACTTGCATTTGAAGAAGTATCGCTAGCGGATGAAACAGAATTTGCACTAGATGCGGAAGATGATGATATTATATCATCACTTATTTTTTTTTTGTTAAACATAACATCATCGCCCATTCGCAAATTACTACTATGACTGTTGCCATAATGTTTAATATTATTATTATTTCCTCTATTTAAATTAAAAATTTCATCTCTTGAATTATTTCCAAAATTCATAATATATATATATTATAAATTTAATATGTTTAAATAAAAATACGCAAATTATATAAAATTATATTGTATTAATATATTTAAATTATAAGTAATGCAATTTACTTACTTTAATTTTGCATATAATAATGATAAATCCCATGTAGTTTCTATTGATATTCCGACAGGATTGGGTAAACTATTATTTAATATTGCATCAGCATATACATATTCTATTAATAATAATAAAAAATTAGCATTTAAAAAACAGAATGATAATATTAGTAAAAAACTATTTACATCTTTTTTTAAGAATAAATTAAATATAATTGATAATGAAATAGAATTTAAAACATTCGAAAATAATAATTGCATAATTCAAAAAAATGACAATAACAATATATATTTAAATGGGTTATATAATTCATTTATTTACTTAAATAGTAATGATAATTCTACAAGAAATTTTTTAAGACATTTAGTTTATTCAAATGAAAATTATATGTATTCCAGTTATGATATTTACAATTCTATAAAATCTTATTTTACAAAATTAAATGAGAAAGAATGTTTAGATGATGATTTAATTTCTTTACATATTAAAGTTAATAATGATGTAAATATTCCTTATTATAATAAAGCACTTGATTTAACTGATAAATCAAATGTTGTAATTTTTTCAAATAATATAGAATGGTGTAAAAAACATAAAAATAAATTTAATTATAACAAGAAATTATTATATTTTATTGATATAAATATTATGGAAATTGAATTTATTATATTAACAATGATTAAACATAATATAATTTCCGATTCACATTTTAGTTTAATGGCGTCATATATTAGTTATTATGAAACAAAAAAAACAATAATTGCACCAAGTTCAAGTGTTTCTTTTCATGAAGATATAACAAATATTATTTAAATTATATATTTAACTAATTAAATTTCTAAAATTTCTATTATAAACAATATCATTAATATTTCCAATAATATACCATAATTCTATTTTACTATTTATAAATACAATATAAGTATGTATATTTTTTTCATTATGTTTAAAATAAATTCTATCGCACATTAAATATCCACTAACCATAATGTTATTATCTGTTAATTTTGCTATTTTATCTCTTAATAATTTATAAGTATCTTGAGAAATTTCATACCAGTTATTATAACACTCGTTAAATAATTCTATATCATTATTATCGAAATCCCCAATATATTTATATAAATATATATCATTATTTGAATAATTAACAAATTGGTTGTAATCCATTTATAATAATTTATGTAATAATCAATTCATTTTTTTATTTTATTATAATTAAAAGTTAGCACATCATAATACTATTAAATAATATCTATAATTATTAATATAAAAAAGAGTTTAACGCCCCCAACAGGGATCGAACCTGTGACCTAACGATTAACAGTCGTTCGCTCTAACCAACTGAGCTATAAGGGCGGTGTGAATTTCTTCACAATATAATATATATTGTAATTCTTATATAATTTTTAAAAAAATACTATTTAAAAATTTATTGATAATAATTAAATAATGAATAAATTATTTATTTTACTTTTTATAATTAATATTTTTGAAGTTTATTCATATAATTTGAATTTATTTCCACTTATTCATAAATTATTAAATAAACCAAGCAAAAATATAACGGTAAATAAATATAACTATTATATTTTAAATAGAATTTTATTAGATAAAAAAGTTGATAAAATTGTTGGGAAAAAAAATATAACAAAATAATATAAAAAAAACTATAGTATTATTAATAGGAATGTATATAAATTATGTTTATTAAAATAAATAGTAAAACCTTCACGATTACTCTATGTAAATTATTTTTTAAAACTCCAATTAACCGATCGCAAACTAATAGTGATTACAATTGGATTTATCATATGAGAAATTTTAATTATAAAGATTGTGGTTGTACTGATGTGTCACAATGCAGAAGTAATAAAAAAGTAAAAGAAAAAGTAACAAACATTAATTATAATATAAGTTTATTACATCAAATGTCTGCAATAAGAAAAAATTACATGTAAATAAATTATTTTTATATAAAGTAATATTATTATATAATAATATTATTTTATGTCATTTAAAATAATTGGTATACCTAAAGAATTAAAAAATAATGAAAGAAGAGTTATTTTTAATCCAAATGAAGTTAAAAAAATAATTGATTTGGGTTTCAAAGTTAATATTCAAAAAAATTCGGGTTTATTATCAAATTATTCCAATATAGAATATGAAAAAATAGGAGCAACATTATGTGATACGATAGAAGAAATTTACGATAAATCTGATATAATTTTTAAAGTTAAAGAACCTCAAGAATATGAATATACATTAATAAAAGAATATCAAACTATTATAGGATTTTTTCATTTTGCTGGAAATGAAAAATTAAAAAATATAATTATTAAAACTAAATCGTGTTGTGTTGCTCTAGAAAGTGTAAAAGTAAATAATGAATATCCAATTTTAAAAGAAATGTCAATTCTTGCAGGAAAAAATGCTCTGAATATATCATATAATTTTCATAATAAACATATATTTAATAAAAAATTAGTTATAATAGGTCTTGGAAATGTTGGTCATGCGGCATTATATGAAGCAATAAATTTAAATTTTAATAATATACATATAATTGATTTAAATTATAATAAATTAGAAAATATTAAAATGATTAATAATTCTTTAAAAATTTATGAATATAATGATAAAAATTTAAATACAATTATGAAAAATGCAGATATCGTAATTGGAAGTATTTATGTTGATCTAAAAAAAACAAATAAAATTATTACAAATGAATTATTAAATTTAATGCACGACAATTCAATATTTGTAGACGTATCAATTGATCAAGGTGGTATGACAAGTCAATCAAAACCAAAAACAATAGAATCTCCCTATATTATTTATAATAATAAATATATTTATTGTGTACCCAACATACCATCTTTAAGTGGATATATGGCAACAAATATATTATCATTGATTGTTTATAGATGTTTTAGTGATATTTTAAATAAAGTTGTTGTTAATAATAAACCTTTGAAAGAAATTATAATAGATGATACAAATTTAAAAAATGCAATTAATATTAATAATGGATTTATATTAAATTCTAATATTCTATAAAAAATGAAATATTTATTATTAAATGTATTACAATAATTTAAATGTTTCACATATAACTGATATGAAATTAATAGAATATATTAATAATAATATTTACAGTATATATATGTGAAATGGATAATTTTACATACTTAGTTTCAAAAATTGAATATAAATCCTTAGAATTTAAAAATTTATTTAATTTTAAAGATGATTTCTCAGATTTTATAAAGGCAAAATTGTTAAAATAATATAAAACATGTCTTTAAAAATATTTCCATGTTTTTAAAACCCGAAGAATAAATTAATATAATTATTTATAAAAAAATAAATACTCTCAGTGGGGCTCGAACCCACGACCACAAGGTTAAAAGCCTTGCGCTCTACCGACTGAGCTATGAGAGCACATATATATATATATATATATTCTTTATATGATTTTCAATCTTTATATAATGCATAATTTGTTGTGTTATATGGTAATACTATGTAATCATTTTTTTTAGAATTATTTTTTTTTCTATTTTTTAAATTACAAAAAAATTTTATGTAATAAAGCATGTTTTTTGTTATCAAATCAAAAAGTAAATTAATTATTATAAATAATATAATAATAGATATGATTTTATAATATATACTTACTTTATTTGATATTAAAATATTTAATGAATATAAAATTATAAATAAAAATATTAAAAAGATACTTATTAAATGTATATAAATATCTGAACCATTTATCATTTTATCTAAATCTATAATAAGTTGAGATTTAAATGTCTGAATTAGAATTAATAATTATACTAGATTTAGATGGTACAATTATTGGCAATTGCTGTTTTCAAGCAGACTTATATAATTTACAATTAATACAAAAAAATAACAAAATAAAAATAATTAATAACTATCATTTGCAAAAATCTTATGAAATTAATTCTAAATTAATTAGACCTAACTTTTTATATTTTTATAAAAAAATAAAACATTTATATCCAAAATCTCTTATATATATATATACTGCGTCTGAAAAAAAATGGGCATATAAAGAAATTGAATATATTGAAAAAAATTTACAAATTAAATTTAATAGACCAATATTTACAAGAGACGATTGTGTTTTAAATAGTAATAATGAATATAAAAAATTAATTAAAAAAATATTACCAAAAATTATTAAAAACTTACAAAATAAAAATAATATCGAAGATAAATTATTAATTATTGATAACAATAATACATTTATTGACTATTTAAATAATTTTATATTATGTAAAACATATGATTATACTTATTTCCTTGATTTATGGAAAAATATAAATTATGATTATTATATAAATAATAATTTAAAAAATTATGTTAATAAATTAATTCAAAATAAAAAAATTTATAAATATATGTATCATGATGATATTTCAAATATTAAAAAAGAATTAATATATAAATGGAATTATAAAAAATATAAAAAAATAAATAAGTATAATAATTATCAATTAAATGATATGTTTTTTGAAAAAATAACAAATGAAATTATTAATAATAAATTTAAAAAATTTAATAATGATACTATTACTTATTTAAAAAAAATACTAAATAAATAGCACAAATACTTTAACTATACTAAATATCCTATTATATTGGTGCTATAATATAATTATCAAACATGAAATGAAAAAAAGACAAATTAAAATAATATCTTATATATAATTATATATAATTAAATGGATTGTATTAGTGATATTTTTTGTTATAAACATAAAAGTTATAAAAATACAGACTTAATAGTTAACATGATATATTATGGCGTTTTGTTTTTACCATTTGTAGTTGGTATGTCTATAGGATCTATATATAGAAATAAATGGCAAGAAGATAAATATAGGAATTTGATTAAACCTGATTTTTATCCACCAAGTTATTTATTTAGTATAGTATGGCCTCTTTTATATCTAATGATCGGAATGATATATAGTTATTCATTGTATGATAACGATTGTAGTCCATTTGGATATTCCAAATGTGGTAAAAGACAGTTTTTTAAAAATAGCAAGTATTGGATAATACCGATATTAGCATTAATATTTAATTTTTCATATACTCCAGTTTTTTTTAGTAAAAATGGATTGTTTAACGGATTAATTATTATAATATTGAGTTTATTTTTTGCAATATTGACACTAATTCAGTTTATAATGCAAAGAGATTTTTCCCGTACCAAATATATATGGGCAATTTTAGCATTGATCCCTTATATAGCGTGGTTATCTTATGCGAGTTATTTATCATATAATATATATATATTAAATGACAAAAAAAAGAATATAATTATATAACCTATACACACTATACTAAATATTTACAACACTGGTTTCCATTTTTACATAAAAATTAAAAATTGATTATTTAAAATATATTAGTTTGTAATAGATATACGAAGAATGTCAGATAATAAATTACAAAAACCATTCTTAAAATGGGTGGGTGGTAAAACACAAATTATTAATGATATAATTTCAAAAATACCAACTGAAATGAATAATTATCATGAACTATTTTTAGGTGGTGGAAGTGTTTTATTATCTGTGTTATCATTACAAAAACAAAATAAAATTCTAATTAAAAATAAAATTTACGCATACGATATTAATAATGACCTAATTAATGTATATAAAAATATTCAAAATAATAAAGAGGAATTATATAAAATTATTAATTTATATATTAATGAATATAATAGTATTACAGGGTCTATAATTAATAGAAAACCTATTTCTATTGAAGAATCTAAAACTTCTAAAGAAAGTTATTATTATTGGATAAGAAATAAATATAATAAAATTGATAAAAATACAATTGAATGTTCTGCTTTATTCATGTTTATTAATAAAACTTGTTTTAGAGGTATGTATCGAGAAGGTCCAAATGGATATAATGTTCCATATGGACATTATAAAGAAACACCAACAATAATATCTAAAACTGATTTAGATTATATTAGTGATTTAATAAAAGATGTTGAATTTAAACATAATAGTTTTACTGACTCTATAAAAAATGTTAACGATGGTGATTTCGTTTATTTAGACCCACCTTATGTTCCAGAAAACTCAAAATCTTTTGTTGGATATAATGCAGATGGTTTCAATTTAGAAACACACGAATTGTTATTTAATGAAATAAAAAAATTAAAAAATACAAAGTTCGCCATGAGTAATGCAAAAGTAGATATGGTTACAAATTCTTTTAAAAATTATAATTGTCAGGAAATTATAGCAAGACGCGCAATAAATTCAAAGAATCCTGGTTCTAAAACCATAGAGGTACTTATTTATAATTAACATAATCCTTATAATAAATTCATATGAGATACTGAAACTTCTTCAATAATTAAATTATTATTTTTTTTAATATAAGATACTGTCTGCAATAATGTATCTGCCAAATCGTCTTTCTTTTTATATTTGGTAAAAAATGTATTTAAATTTTCATTATTTTTAATATAATATTTAGTTATTTCTATACCATCATTTTTATTATTTCTATATTTATCCCTTTTTTGTTCTTTTTTTGTTCTGGTATTATCAATTTTTATAAGAGGTTCTGGTTTAAATGTATGATATTGTAGTTTTAAACTTGCATTAATTAATAAAACATTCATATTCAATTTATCCCAATGTTTTAATAAAGAGAAATAACTGAATATTAATAACTGAATACTTTTCATAATACCATTTAAATTTGAAGGTTGATTTTCAATTAAAACATAATCAATTTTATCATATTTTAATTCTTCTAGAGAACCCATAATATTATCTAGTTCATAAAACAGAATTTCAGATATACTATTAAGTCCGTTAATTTCTTTCTTTTTTTCTACCAAAGTAATAACACGCCAGTCTATAATTTCTATTAAATTATTATCTTGATTTAAAATACATAATGCTAAATTTTTAACACCAATATCAAAACTAATATACAACATATAATAACTTATTTATTATATATTTAAATAATAATAAAAAAGTACATATCTATATAAATAATTAAAATTAAAATATTATTTATAATTTATAAAAAAATTAAAGATATGTACTTTTTTTAAGAAGATAAAACTTTAAATTTAGCACATATATCTTCTGATGTTCTATTAGTTGTTAAAGGAACGCCTATATCGGTATTTTTATCAACAAATGCAATACCTGGATAACCATTGATACCATGTTTTTGCATTCTTTCTCCGCAAGTCGGGTCAGTATCTAGAACATGTTCAAAACTATCACCTAACTCGTTTTTAGTTTTTGTAAATTCACTATCTTCACTAATTGGAGATTCTTTATCTTGCATCCCCATAAATGATCTACAATGTGGACACCAAGAAGCAGTATAAATTACAATCATCTTAGTTTGATTATAACCCATATTAGAAGAATTAAACCCCTCTATAATATTATCAGGAAGGGGCCCTGCATGGTATTCTTCTGGAAATGGCATATCAAGCATTGTTGTACCGGTTTTATTATTTAAATTTGACATAAAATAGTATAAAATAGCAAATATTAATATTATTAATAAAACAATTAATAAATATTTTGTTGTTTTGCCACTCAATATAGTTTTTTTCATTATATTATACTAATATATAATAATAAAAAAATTAAATTGTAATATAATATAACATATAAAACCATTTATCTAAATTATAGTTTTTAGGTACAATTAAATCTATTAAATCATCTCCATATTTAATATAAATGTTATTTAATATATTTTGATCTTTTCCTGCAAAAAAATCATTTGATATAAAAGTATCTAGCATTGAATAATAAATATTAAACCATTTTTCCATTAAGAATTTAGACGATATTATAGCGCCACCGCCACATCTATTTATTCCTGTTTTATATCTATATGGAATTATTGTATCTTTATAAGATAATTCTTCTTTTGTAAAATTATTTAGTTTTAATAATATTATCTTATTCTTATTTAGTTTTTCAACATTACATTTAAAATCATTGGCATATAATATATCATATAATTTTTTTTCTCTTAACATACCAATGTCGGTCCACATATAATATTCTGTATCAAAATACTTATTCTTAAATGCATCATACATAAATGCAACCTTATTATTCCATATTAAATATAATTCAGTTACATGATATTTTTCAGGGTCTTTTTTATTATCTTTAGTAAAATAATCAATATATCTATAAGTATATAAATCCTCTATATTTATTTTTACTATTTTAGTTTTATTTAAAAAATTATTTCTTAATTCTAAAATTAATCTAATTGTTCTATCACAATTGCAATATATTACTATATTATTGTTTTTAATAATTGACAAATAATTCATTATCCAAATTTTATAATTTTCCCTTCCATGTTTACTTTTATCAATACTTAAATAACATGTTACAATCGTAATATCCTTATTCATTTATTATTATTATTATTTGTTTTTCTTATATTCATTCCATAGTTCTGCTGTTTTTTTGAAAATTTCAGTATTATTCATTTCCGGATTTTCTAGTTTTAGTTCTTTATTTTTTTCTTTTACAAACAAATTATATTCACTTGGTGCTTTCTTAGGAATAACCATCTTTTCCTTTGTTTCCTTATACGCGGCATTAATCATATTTCTCAATGTCTTCGCATTATATTGCTTACTATAATCAATTTCGGATAAAAATGATTCAATTACATGTTTGGTAAGATTTGATTTAGTAATTTTAACAGTGCTTTCCTCCTTAGAACTCATTATGTATTAAATACATTTTAATGTTTATATATATTTATCAAAAAAAAATAGATAAAAGTATTAGATTAGACAAAGACATTAGTCAATTATGTCATATAACCCATTTTTTAGTTTAAAAGCAACAAATTCTAATATTGCTAGTTTTTCTTCAACAGAAGAAGAAACATATATTTTATTAATTGCTAACGATATTGAAAAACAAACTGAAAATGGAACTATTAAAAATGCTGCTAATAGTAATGCAATTTTAATTGGGGCCAATACTATTAATAGTACAACAGATGAACATGAACTTTCAATAACTGTTAGAAATAATAATAATTCTGAAATTATTGAAAATGTTTTAGCAAAATTTAATAATAATAATATTTTATTTAAAACTGATACCATTTTTGAAAATAATATACTTCCAAATAATACAAATAATCAAAATATTGGAAATACTAATAATAAATGGGGTACAATTTATACTAATGACATAATATGTGATGGTGCAAATATAACAAATATTAATTTAAATGATAAAACTACTGATGATTTAAATGAAACTGCAAATAATAGATATTATAAAAAACAATATTTTGAAAATGATTTATATGATAAATTAATTAATGCAAAAAATATTGATGATAAAATAACACTTGATAATATTGAAAATGGTAATAATTCAAAAAAAATAATTAACGATTACTATAAAGGTACATTAATTGTTGACAATATAATAATAAATAACTATGACCCAAAAAATGAAGGATTTAATATTATGTATAATATTAATATTACAAATAGTGACAAAGTTTTTGAAGGAGAATCTAATTTATATTTTACAACAGAAAGAGTTAATAATTTAATTAATTACTCTAATGAAATATTGTCTAATAGTATTATAAATTTAATTCCAGATGTAACATCAAATGATATTATTGAATTAAGTAATCGAACTACCAATGAAAATTTTATTTTAAATAATAAAATTAATACAACGCATTCTGAATTATTTAATATCATTAATCAGAATGATAATATACTTGAATCAAAAATATCAGAAAATAAGTATAGTACAGATCAAAGATTATTTAATTTTCAAAATTATATTAATGATACATTCAATGATATTAATTCAAATATAACTTCGAATTTTAGTAACATTGATGATACTCTTGAAATATATAATAAATATTTAAATGATAATATAGATAGTTTCAGAGAAGATATTGATAAATTAGATACCGATATTAATAGTTTTATTTCTTTAAATAATCAAGAAATTAGTAATACTTCAAATTATATCAAAAATAATAATAATAATATTTCTAATTATATTATTGCTAACAATAATATAATTAAATATACTTCAAATTATATAAAACAAAATGATAATAATATGTCTAATTATTTAAATAACAAAATTGAAAATACTTCAAATTATATAAATCAAAATGAAAATAATATTTCTAATTATTTAAATAACAAAATTGAAAATACTTCAAATTATATAAAACAAAATGATAATAATATTTCAAATTATTTACAATTTAATCAAGAAAATATATTTAATACTTCAAATTATATAAAACAAAATGATAATAATATTTCTAATTATTTACAATTTAATAACGAAAATATATTTAATACTTCAAATTATATAAAACAAAATGATAATAATATTTCAAATTATTTACAATTTAAT
>ERZ807291.5318-NODE-5318-length-16248-cov-27.942259_pt1 | contig 16248 bp, 10 predicted proteins | sample MGYA00521257_ERZ807291 | MGnify/ENA primary metagenome ERZ807291 (study PRJEB31413, sample SAMN03169783) | marine metagenome | biome: Marine; feature: Water; material: Subsurface seawater | place: North Sea | collected 2011-04-28 | depth 1 m m ...
ACTTGATAAAGCTCTAAGACTTGCAAGTAAGAATAAGAAAAATGATCAAATTGAAAAAGCAAAAGACATATACCAAGACATATTAAAGAAGTTTCCAAAACATAAACAAGCGCTAGCCGCTTTAAAATTATTATCCGGTGGGACAATACCAGTATTGCAAGACCCTCCTCCCAATAAATTAAATTCTTTAATTAATCTCTATAATCAAGGGCAGCTTAAGCTAGCTTTGCTTCACACTTCCCAATTACTTGAGAGCTATCCACGTTCAGTCATTCTTTATAATCTTTCTGGGGCTTCTAATGCCGGTTTAATGCAATTTGATGCAGCTATCAAATCCTACAAACAGGCACTGAAGATTAAACCTGATTACGTTGATGCTCTTAACAATATGGGCGTTGCTCAAAATAGCCAAGGTGACGCAGAGGCAGCAATTCAGAGCTACAAATCAGCTATCAAAATTAAGCCTGATTACGCTGATGCTCTTAATAATATGGGCGTTGCTCAAAATAGCCAAGGTGACGCAGAGGCAGCAATTCAGAGCTACAAATCAGCTATCAAAATTAAGCCTGATTACGCTGAAGCCCATAACAATATGGGTAAAGCTTTGAATAGCAAGGGTGATCAGGTGGAAGCTATAAAAAGTTACGCGCAGGCTATCAAGGCCAACCCAGCTTATGTCGATGCCCATAATAATATGGGCTTAGTTCAAAAGGATAGGAGTAATTTTAAGTTAGCTATAAAGAGCTTCAGTCAGGCTATAAAGATAAAACCTGATTATGTGGAAGCCTATAATAATATGGGCAATACTTTCCAGGATAAAGGAGACCTGGAGGACGCTATAAATTGCTATAACAAAGCCTTGTCTATCCAGCCTGATTATTCTGCAGCACATTTCAACATGGGCATTGCTTTAAATGGGAAGAATGATCCCGAGGCTGCTATAAATAGCTACGAACAGGCCCTCAAGATTCAGCCTGATTATATTGATGCCTATAATAATTTAGCTATTGTGTTTAAAAATAGGGGTGATTTAGAGGCTGCTATAAATATCTACAAACAGGCTCTAAAGATTAAGCCTGATGTTGCAGAGGTCCATTTCAATCTAGGTGTTGTCTTGCAGGATAAAGGTGACCTAAAAATGGCAATAAATAGTTATAATAAAGCTGTAATGATTAAACCTGACTATGCTGATGCCTATAATAATATGGGCCTTACCTTAAATCATATGGGTGATTTAAAGGCAGCTATAGGCAGTTTCAAATTAGCTATATCAATCAAACTTGATTATTTTGAGGCGTATAATAATTTGGGTATTGCTTTGAAGGACAAGGGTAACCTAGATGATTCGATATACAGCTTTAAAAAGGCGCTAAAGATTAAGCCAGATCACGCTGATGCCTATTTCAATATGGGTAATGTTTTACTGGAAAAAGGAGATCTAGATGCTGCCCTAGAAAGCTGTAAAAAGGCACTAAGTTATCGGCCAGATTATAATCAGGTTTGGAGTAACCTGGAGTTTTTGCTACAAGCAATAAAGTTAAAGGTTCCTAATGTTGACCTGCTTTTCCAGACGAATCTCCCAGAATCAAGTTCTAAGCACACCCAGATCCTAAAGTCTGTTTTAAGATATAGCCTCTATCTTGGGGGAGAGCATGCTAAAGCCTCCCTTTATAAAGTGTGTGGCCTCCTATCTACTGCTGACAATAAAATCATCAAAAATCCTGAAGTATCGAATAATGCAGAGCGTCAAGAAATTATTGAGCCTGATAAAGTCGTTGCCCTAGTCCACTTTGGGAGGAGTGGCACTGGACTTTTGCACAGCTTAATTGATAACCACCCAGAAATATCTACAATGCCGAGTATTTATTTTAGCGAATTCTTTAACCATTCGACCTGGGAATATATCATCAGTGAAGGGTGGAGCAAAATGATAGATCGTTTCGTTGCAAACTATGAAGTTTTATTTGACGCCTCAGTTAGAAGCCCGATTGAAACAAAAAGTAAAAAGCATATTACTTATATGGGTCAAAAGGAAGGAATGGCCAATGTTGGGAACCAGCAAAACGAAGTTCTTAGATTAGATAAAGTATTATTTTGTGAAGAGCTGTGTCGTCTCATGAAGCCTCAAAAACACCTTGATACGTTTACTTTCTTTTGGTTAGTGCATCTTGCTTATAACAAAGCGCTTGATGATCGCAACCATAAACACCTAATTTTTTACCATATTCATAACCCAGATACTTACGCACAACTTAATTTTGTGCAGGCAGTGCCAAATGCTAATTGGGTTATGATGGTCCGTGAGCCGATACAAGCATGTGAATCGTGGATCAGAAATGGCTTTTATGAGAATAAATATATTGATGTTGTGAGTAAAATTATTACTATGCTTTTTGCAATAGATAATAGTATCTATTATCAACAAAATTCAATTGGAGTTCGTCTTGAGGATTTAAAGGAGTCTCCTAGTACCACCATTCCAGCGTTGTGCGATTGGATGGGCATTGAAGAGACGGAAAGCCTTTATGAGATGACAGCACAGGGAAAAAAATGGTGGGGCGATCCAGGCAGCCCTGACTTTGAAAAAGATGGAATGGAGCCGTTTGGAAAAACTTCTATTGAACGTACATTAGGGTCAATTTTTACTGTGAGCGATCAATTTATACTTCGTACGCTCTTCTACCCCATTAGTGTTAGGTTTGGATACGTAGAGGAGAACTTAGAACAGTTTAAAGAAGATTTAAAGACTATAAGGCCTATGTTGGATAGGATGTTTGATTTTGAAATAAAGATGGCTCAACGCATGCATAAAGACACAGAGCAGTTTATGAAATCAGGTTATTATTTATACCTTAGGTCAGGACTGATCGATCGCTGGAATATGTTGGCTAAATGGCACACTTATCCAAACATGATAAAGCCACTAAAAATAAATCAATGACACTGATATTAGAGCTTTTGGTAGATCAGCCTAATAATCCTCATGTGACCTTTGATTTTGAGACGCAGCTATTTATTTGATGAAGCCCTAGGCCTTTAACTGATAACTTAACGGTGGAATTAAAAAAAACCAACATCGTATAATGCAAGCGTGCAACTTTTTTAATTAAATCAGAGGTGTTTTAGCATGAACATCGTCTCCTCTTACGTTGTACTCGATTTGGGTGAGTACATCAGGATTAATAGGTTGGTAGTGAATGAGTCTCAGGTATCTGAGTTAAAATTAAAGAGATTCAATTAGATGGGCTTCGTATGATAGTCTAACCATCATAATTATTCTTAAGAATGAAATATGGCACGAGTACTAGATGAGACCAACGCAATGGAAGTAGAAGGCTTAAATTCTTTGGAACCAAATATATTAGACACAATGCAACTTGATAAAGCTTTGAGGCTTGCGAAGAAAAAATTTAAAGAGGGCCAACCTGAAGAATCAAGAAGCATCTACCAAGACATTCTCCAAAAGTTTCCAAAGCATAAGCAAGCCTTAATTGCGCTTCAAGTGTTGGCTGTAGGTGAAAAAGCGGGCCTAGAAGGCCCATCCACAAAGCAACTGCAGCCTATTAATGATCTTTTTAGTCAAGGATACCTGCAACTTGCTTTAGCACATACGCTTGAGTTACAGAAAAAATTTCCAAATTCAGTAGCCCTTTTTGATATCGCTGGGGAGTCCAATTTGGGTCTGCATCAATATGATGTAGCTATAGAATACTATCAACAAGCTCTAAAAATTAAGCCTGATTTTGCTAAAGGCTATTACAACATTGGTATCGCACTATTACATCAGGGACAATTAGATGCTGCTATAAATAGTTATAAACAGGTGCTGAAAATAATGCCTACCTTCGCTGGAGCTCATAATAATATAGGGAATGCCCAAAAGGAAAAGGGCGACTTACAGGCAGCGATAAACAGTTACAAGAATGCTATATTAGCTAAACCTGATTATGCTGAAGCCTATTACAATATGGGAATTGCCCAACAGGATAAGGGGGACCTCAAAGCTGCCATAAACAGCTACAAAAAAGCTTTGAAAATCATGCCAAACCATGCAGTGGCCTACAACAACATGGGGAATGCACAAAAGGAAAAGGGTGACTCACAAGCTGCTATAGAGTGCTTCAGACATGCTCTGGAAATTCAACCTAATTATGCTGAAGCTTATTTTAATATGAGTTCTGCTCTTCAGGATAACAATGATTTAGAGGCAGCTATAGAATCCTATATGCAGGCCTTAAAAATTAAGCCTGAGTATGCCGAGGCACACAACAATATGGGGGTTCTTCTCAATGATCAGGGTAATCAAGATGCCGCTATAAATAGCTATATAAATGCTCTAAAGATTAAGCCTGACTATGCTAGGGCTTATAACAATATGGGTAATGCCCTAATGGAAAAGGGTGATTTAGAGGTAGCAATAGAAAGCTATAAACAGGCTCTAAAGATTAAGCCTGACTATATTGATGTATGGAATAATTTGACATTTCCCCTCCAGGCGATGAAGTTACAGACAATGGCTATCGAAGAACTCCTGCCGACACTTAATCCTAAGGAAGACTTTAAGCAGTTTCAGGTCGCTAAGTCTGTTTTGAATTATAGGCTGCATTTAACTGAAGAGAATGCTGAACGCTCTCTTAATGAAGTGTGTGGCCTCCTATCTACTGCTGACAATAAAATCATCAAAAATCCTGAAGTATCGAATAATGCAGAGCGTCAAGAAATTATTGAGCCTGATAAAGTCGTTGCCCTAGTCCACTTTGGGAGGAGTGGCACTGGACTTTTGCACAGCTTAATTGATAACCACCCAGAAATATCTACAATGCCGAGTATTTATTTTAGCGAATTCTTTAACCATTCGACCTGGGAATATATCATCAGTGAAGGGTGGAGCAAAATGATAGATCGTTTCGTTGCAAACTATGAAGTTTTATTTGACGCCTCAGTTAGAAGCCCGATTGAAACAAAAAGTAAAAAGCATATTACTTATATGGGTCAAAAGGAAGGAATGGCCAATGTTGGGAACCAGCAAAACGAAGTTCTTAGATTAGATAAAGTATTATTTTGTGAAGAGCTGTGTCGTCTCATGAAGCCTCAAAAACACCTTGATACGTTTACTTTCTTTTGGTTAGTGCATCTTGCTTATAACAAAGCGCTTGATGATCGCAACCATAAACACCTAATTTTTTACCATATTCATAACCCAGATACTTACGCACAACTTAATTTTGTGCAGGCAGTGCCAAATGCTAATTGGGTTATGATGGTCCGTGAGCCGATACAAGCATGTGAATCGTGGATCAGAAATGGCTTTTATGAGAATAAATATATTGATGTTGTGAGTAAAATTATTACTATGCTTTTTGCAATAGATAATAGTATCTATTATCAACAAAATTCAATTGGAGTTCGTCTTGAGGATTTAAAGGAGTCTCCTAGTACCACCATTCCAGCGTTGTGCGATTGGATGGGCATTGAAGAGACGGAAAGCCTTTATGAGATGACAGCACAGGGAAAAAAATGGTGGGGCGATCCAGGCAGCCCTGACTTTGAAAAAGATGGAATGGAGCCGTTTGGAAAAACTTCTATTGAACGTACATTAGGGTCAATTTTTACTGTGAGCGATCAATTTATACTTCGTACGCTCTTCTACCCCATTAGTGTTAGGTTTGGATACGTAGAGGAGAACTTAGAACAGTTTAAAGAAGATTTAAAGACTATAAGGCCTATGTTGGATAGGATGTTTGATTTTGAAATAAAGATGGCTCAACGCATGCATAAAGACACAGAGCAGTTTATGAAATCAGGTTATTATTTATACCTTAGGTCAGGACTGATCGATCGCTGGAATATGTTGGCTAAATGGCACACTTATCCAAACATGATAAAGCCACTAAAAATAAATCAATGACACTGATATTGGAGATTGCGTATGGCAGGTCAAGTGATCTGGATTACAGGTTTGTCAGGAGCTGGAAAAACAACCCTCGCTAAAAAGTTAATTCAGCGCCTACAAAAATGTGAATCACAGCCTATATTGTTGGATGGCGATATATTGCGCAATCTTTTGCACGTTTCTGAAAATGACCGAGATAGTCACAGCCGAAAAGCAAGAATTAACCTCGCGCTGAAATACGCTCAAATGTGTAGGTTGTTATCGGACCAGGGTTTTGTAGTCGTGATCGCCACAATATCGATGTTCGATGAACTATATGCATGGAATCGTGAAAACATAACAAACTATTTTGAAGTTTATCTAAAAGTACCTTTATACGAATTGCGTCGTCGTGACCCCAAGTCTATTTATCAAAGGTATGAAAATGGAGAACTCATCAACGTTGCGGGTTTAGACCTGAGTGTAGAACCACCTCAAACGCCTCACTTGACCTTGGATTTTGAGACCCAACCTACCATTTGGCAAAGTTCTACAGATTTAGCTGATCATCTGATGGTAGCACTAAACAAACTTAGTCCAGTATAGTAAAAAGAATCTAGCTAGGCCAACTGAAGCAAAGGTATATTAAAATGAACATAGTTTACTCTTACTTTGTCCTCGATATAGTTCATCGAGGCCACCTTATGATGCTAAAAAACGCTAAAGCAATGGCTGGACCAGAAGGCCGCCTTATTGTTGGCATAGTGTCAGATGAGGCTGTTTTGGCAAAAAAAGGTAAAGCGCCTATTCTTGATTTTTCTGAGCGCTTAGAGCTGGCTAATGCAATAGAGTTTGTCGACTTGGTTGTTGGCCAGCAAGATTACACACCTTTTAAAAATGTTAGAAATATAGTGCCAACTATTTTGATGGAAAGTGAGAGTCATGACGACGCACAAATTGAAGAGGGCCGAAAGTTAATGGATGAGCTGGGGGGCAAAGTAATCGTTTTACCTTATTTTCAAGGTCAATCGTCTACATTAATTAAAACAAAAATTGCAGTTGACTGACAATGGTGACTGCTAGGGGGCTTAATTCTAAACCTCTTGGGAATCTAACTGGCGTTAATTTTTCTAATAAAATTTAATCATCTGTGATGCGGCTAAGAAAATAGGGTCTTACTTTCTAGAATTGATCCTGACCCTATTGATCCTGACCCTATTAATATTGACTCTGTATGAGTTCAGCGCTGTGAATCATATATTTCTGCTTACATCATCGGGTAGATACTTAAAAAAATCATAAAATTCCTAAAGTTCAACCAAAGTTAGCCGATAGTTAATCCAAAGGCTATTCCCACCCGGCCTTAATCGAGCGATTTCCAGCTCGGGAATCGTATAGAAATAGGGTTGGTTTATTTACTTTAGGAGTAATTATCATGAGTATGGTAATCGGCACAAACGTAGCATCTATAACTGCACAACGTCATTTAGAAACCTCACGCGCTTCGATGGAAACTTCCATGGAGCGTCTGTCTTCTGGCAAGCGTATTAACTCAGCCATGGACGATTCTGCAGGTTTAGCAATCACTCATTCTTTGGAATCTAAAATCTCTTCAATGAATCAAGGTATTCGAAATGCCAACGATGGCATCTCAATGTTGCAAACTGCGGAAGGCGCATTGGAAGAAACAAGCTCTATGCTAAATCGCATGAAAGAGCTTGCGACTCAAGCCAGCAGTGGCAGTTATTCTGCTTCTGATCGTGTTGCCCTGGACGCGGAGTTCCAAGCTTTGGCGGCTGCAATTACCTCGATCGCTAAAGAGACGGACTTCAACGGCACTAATATGCTCAACTCTGCAACAAGCGTCTCTTTTCAAGTTGGAGATGGCGCTACAGATAACGTCTCAATGACCTTTCAATCAATGAAGGCAACCGATTTGGATATTTTTGATAGTACCTCTGCTGTTGTTGAATTGGCTAGCACTGCCAATACAGGAGAGAATGGTGCCGGACTTAAGCAGGCAGGTACGTTTACAATTACCACAGCCACGACTGCATCCAAGTCTCTGGAAATGGAAGTAAATGGCACGGTTTACACTCAAAAGTTCGATACAGGTGTAACGGCAACCATGCAACTTTTGGCGGCCCAAATTACTGCTGACCAGGAAGATATCCATGCTACATCCGCTACGGGTACTGTTCTAACGTTAACAAGTTTAACGGATAATGCAGGCTGGACGTCGACTGGCCTAAAAGTCTTTAATGATTCAGAGGCAGTTGTTTCAACTGCAGCCTTCGCTGGTACGACTGAAAACGCAGCTGCCGCAAAGCAGTCAGGCACATACACTGCAACAGCAGCTGCTGCTAACCAGACGCTTTCAGTAACGATCAATGGCACTGATTTTACGCAAGACTTTGATACCGACGCAGCAACGACTATGGAAAAGTTAGCACTTCAAATTAATGATGGGACGACTAATCTTTCGGCTACAACCTCAGCGTCCACAAATCTTCTTATCGAAAGTACTGTTAACGGGACCGCGTTCACTGCGGGTGCGCTCGTAACAACACAAGATCATGGTGCAAACGCGAGTATCTTGACAGCCGCTGGTGCTAGCGCAGCAATGAGTTCCATTGATTCTTCAATAGCACAAGTAGATTCCTATCGAAGTGAGCTAGGTGCAGTAGCTAACAGGCTAGACCACACTGTTTCTAACTTGATGAATCGAGTGGAGAACCAGTCAGCTGCAAAATCTCGTATTGAAGACACAGACTTTGCAGTAGAATCGGCTAACCTCGCTAAGGCTCAAGTGCTTCAGCAAGCGGGTACTGCAATGTTAGCGCAAGCTAATGCTTCAGGCCAAAGCGTCTTGTCACTGTTAAAGTAAACCGGTAATCTAGTTTGGGGTCGTGAGCTTTTTTACGCCCCTTATTAGATTGATTAACCCAACAGGAGGTTGTTATGGCGATCGAAGCAGTTGCAACGAATCCCCAAGTAGCTCCTCAGATAGTGAATACTCAAGTCGGTAATGACCGACCCGTTGCAAAGGTACAGGCGGTAGAAAAGGAACAACCAAAGCCAGTACCTGCAGCTCCAAAGATTGACATTAATCGAGAACCGATTATTTCATCAAACGAGCTTGAAGCTAAAATCAGTGAATTAAACGAAGCCATGGTTTCGCGTAATCAGGCTGTAGTATTTAGCACTGACCCTCAAACAGGGAAGGATATAGTAAGAGTCACCAATTCAAGTACGGGTGAACTTATAAGGCAAATGCCTAGTGTTGAAGCGCTCAAAGCAATGCAGAATATTGACCAAATGATGGGCCTTATTTTTAACAAACGGACTTAAACACAGCAAAGACTTTGTAAAGTCAAAAACAGCGTCATATAACTGGACGCTGTTTTTTTTTGCTTTTGAATTGATCAATTAATCAGTGTGCTTATAAGGTGGCATGATTTTTGCTTTAAGTAAGATACAGAACGAAATTTCTATATAACGGCAAACACTTGCCACTTATGGCTCTGCGGCAAAGGGGTCAGGAAAGGGAGGGATTATGGCAGTTGACTATCTAAATGCTATGGGTGTTGGTGCAGGTTTCGATACTAAAGCCTTAGTCACCGCCATAGTTGATGCCGAAAAAGCCAGTAAGCAAGCCACTATTGACCGTAAGACTAAGGATGTTGAGGCCAGTGTTTCCGGCATGGCTCAGCTTAAATCCTCCCTCACTACGCTGCAAGCGGCATTCCAAGCCGTAGATGATAAGCGGGACTTTAACTTCTCTACTTTTTCAAACTCAGCCCCAACGCAGCTTAACGCTCAATTTGATTCCAGCACATCGGAGCCTGGTACTTACAAGGTCACTGTGAGTCAATTGGCGCAGAACGATGTTTATCAGACGAATGCCGTCGCAGAAGTGCTAGAAGTAGACACCTATACGCTTAATTCTGCTGTCAACGCCAGTGGGAGCGTGTCATTTGCCTATGGTGGCCATACTTACACCCAGGCCTTTCTTACTGACTCCGCAACGACAATGAACGGGCTTATAGCCTCTATAAATGCAGGCTCTGCTGGGGCAACAGTGACTGCAGTTGCCACTAACAGCACAACCTTTACCATTACCAAAGATGCTGGAAGTGATACACAAATGACCAAAGGCACCATTGGTGGAACAAGCAATGGATCCACGGGACTCACTGTGTCAACTGCAGATACTACTGCAGGGATAGGTGCTTCTACGGTGGACCAGAACGGCACATCAGCAGCAACGGTTGTCATCCAAGTGGGTTCAGCTGCAGCTGAAACGGTTACTTTAGCAGCGGGTAGCACGTCCTTGGCAGATCTCGTTACAGGCATAAATGCGCTCACTGCTGATGTCTCTGCGCGTCTTGTAGAGACTAGTAGTGGTACTTTCCGTATTGTCGTTGAAGGCCCTGAGGGCAGTGATAACGCGCTGACGATTACGGACTCTGTGTTTGGTTTACAAACCACAAATACACAGGAGGTAGATACCTATACACTCGGTGCTGCTGTTGTTGATGGGGGTAGTGCGTCATTTACCTTTGGAGGTACTACTTACACACAGGCCTATTCTTCGAGCTCAGCAAATACAATTGTCCAGCTTGCCGCTCAGGTAAATGCTGTATCTGGAATCACAGTTGCTGCAGTTTCTGGTAGTGGAGTGGCTTTCACTATAACCAGTGACGTTGGAAGTGATACGCAGATGACCAAAGGCACCATTGGCGGAACAACCAACGGCGATGTTGCGCTTACCATTTCAACTGTAGATACTACAACGGGAAGTGATGGTAATAAAATCCAAGGAGCACAAAATGCCACACTCAGCGTGAATGGATTAGCTATTTCTAGTGCAACTAATCAAATAGACGCCGTGGTACCTGGACTTAAGCTCGATCTTATGGAGGTTTCAGCCAGTGCTGTGGTGTTATCAGTAGGGCGGGATACGACTGTAGCCAAAGCAGCCATTACAAATTTAGTAGATGCCTATAATACGTTTGAAGGTGTGATTAAAGGCCTTACTGCAGCTGGCTCTGCAACCACGGATGAGGGCAGCCTCAAAACTGATTCTACGGTGAAGGCCATTAGAAGCAAGATGCGTAGTTTTTTAACTACTAACAGTACAACACCGGGAACTACCCAGGACAACATAATGGACATTGGTATCTCGCTACAGAAGGATGGAACCTTCTCGGTGAACCAAACAACGTTAAGTTCAGCGTTGACCAATTATTATGACGACATCACTAAAATGTTTAGCGCCAATACAGATGATCAAACTACTATAGGTTTTGCCAATAGGGGCATTGCGGGAGACTTGGTGAACCAAATAACGGCCTACCTCGCCTATGATGGTGTGGTTAAGCTCCGAGAGACCAGTTATTCGAAAACAACATCAGAGCTAGCCAGCGACCAAAAGGCGCTGGATACGAAGATGTCGTCTATTGAGGCGAGGTACACTAAGCAATTTAGTACCATGAGTAAGATAATGGCTGAAATGAAATCCACACAGGAGTATCTGGAATCGCAATTAGAAAATTTACCATTTACGAAAAGTAATGATTAATTGGTTTAATATTAATTTATTTGTATTGAAATTAAATGATCATGTTGTGATCTCCTTGTTAAATGATGATATTTTATGATGTTTAGACGATCCCCTCTTCAGCAATATGGCAGTGTTCAACATGATGCGCAGGCAGAGTTTGCCTCTGCTCATGAAAAAACATTGATGCTATTTGATGGTGCAATAACTTTTATTGGTGTTGCATTACAAGCCATCGCGCGTTCAGATTACGAGTTAAAAGGTAAGATGATTAGCAAATCTATTGCTGTGATTAATGGGTTAAAAGATTGTTTAGATATGAGTCATGGTGAGTTACCAAGTAATCTCCATGATTTATATGAGTACATGGTTGAGAATCTCTTTCAGGCCAACCTAACATCTGACGTGGAAACCATTAAAGAGATTCAATTGTTGCTTAAAACTGTGAGAGAAAGCTGGGCTCAGATTCCGTCTGAAATGCATCAAATTAGTTCGAATAAAGCTCGCTAAAAATAACATCAAAGTTGTTAATGTTTGTGTGTTTTCTGCCGATAATATAAGTGTTATCTACCGCAATTAAGGAACACTTTATGAATGCTATCGCAGCCTTGGCAAAATATGGCCAGATTAAAAATGATGCTCAAACCTCCTATGCTTCACCCCATCAATTGATGTTAATGTTATTTGATGGTGCAATCGAGGCGATGAGCATGACTGTTTGTGCTATCCAAAACAACAATTTTGAGTTACGAAGTAAACAAAGCACTCGTTCCATCACTATTATTAACGGTATGCGTGAATGTTTAGACATGGAAACGGGGGGAGAATTAGCCAACAATTTATATTCCTTGTATCAATATATGACCAAAGAATTATTCAGAGCCAGCTTCAAAAATGATGCGGATACTGTGCAAAATATTCAGTCGATGTTGAAAGATATTCGTGGGTCTTGGGAAAAAATTCCATTGGATATGCACTATATGCAAAAGGTCAATTAGTCTCAGCTACACTTGGTTACAAAGTAACTCAGCGTTTTACCTGCACTCAATTGTATATGTCGGTATTTTGACGATCCCAACTCGTATGGATAGAGCCATGTCAATTACCGATTTTTTATTGTTAGGCAACTCGGCCCATGCAGCAGGTTAAACTGCTCATTCAACAAGTTGCTCAGTCTAACGCCTCTTTACTCATTCTTGGAGAATCTGCCACGGGTAAAGCGTTGGTCGCTAAGGCCTTGTATCAAGAGTCTAACCCCTGCAAGCTCTCACTTGTGCCGACAAAGTTGGTATAATTTTAAAATTAGTCAACTAAGATTTGAAATCTAGCGTTGGGCACTGTGTTAAAGAGCAGCGTTTTTGGAATTTTGAATCACTTAATCTAAAAATTGCTGAATCGATTGACTTAAAGAAATATTTATCGATAACCCCAACTCGCGTTTTGCTCTAGTGATATCAGGTATGTAAACATTTCGGTCTTGGAAACCACCATCTCCATTCCTAAATACTACCGGTTTATTTGGACTCAATATGTCTCTGACAAGATGTGCAAGATTGGAGATTGAAATGGAATGGTCAGAACCGACATTGTAAGCACGCCCAGCAACTCCTTTATCCAATATACAGACCAACCAATCGGCCAAATCAGCTTGGTTCATATAGGATCTCACAGGAGTGCCGTCGCCAGCTACATTGATTTCGTTGTTGTAAAGGGCATCTTGAATGAAATTTCCAATCGCAAAATGTGCACTTAGAGGTAAATCTTGTCCAACAAACGCAAAACACCGAGCAACAACTGACTCGACTCCATAGCGATCGTTGTACAAACAGCATAGATGTTCTGATGCTCGCTTTGCCATGCTGTAAGCGCTCATTGGGTCCAGTGGATCCGGAATACCCAAATAGCTTTCAGGAATTTCTCCCAACGTTTCAGGCTGAGGGCCATATACCCCTCCAGAACTAGTCAAGAGAACACGTTTGACATTGTTTTTTACAGCATAATCAAGGATATTACGGGTGCCATTTACAATTTCATCATATCGCTGAAAGGCTTGGAGCGATGGACCTATAGTTGATTCAGTGGCACCGTGCAAAATATGGGTAAAGGTCTTATTGTGAGGCAAGCTTGTATAATCAAGAATATTACTTTTATGGAGAGTTAGCCAGCTTTTAGAACTGAATTCAGGATAACGTTCCACAAAACTAATTGGCGATCTGGTTACGATAGTTACTTCTGGGACGCTTAAACCACATACTTCATCTCTAAGCCAACTACGAAGAAGGGCGCGACCAAAAAATCCAGTTCCACCTGTGATCAATAATTTCATAATTTATTAGCTCTTAGCCGATTCTATATATAACAACTAGACACCCAAAAAATCTTGCGAAACTAAACAGATAACGTTTTTTAATATTCCGGAGGGTTTATGTATTTAAACACCTTTTCAGAAATAATATCTCCAAGAGGCGGTGACATCGCATGCAATGGGTTTGATTCCATAGAACCATTAGGCAACATGCGACTAGCGATCTTAGGAAAGTACGTCTGATCTGGGCAGATAGAAAGGATAAATATTGCTGGCCCTGTTTTATTAAATAAACTCTGAAATTCTGTCTGACCGATTTCATTCAGATTTGTAAGACGCATAGTTTCTATTCCCCACACATCTCCGACTTTATCCCAATTTGGAAGTCCCAAGCCCGTTGCTCTGTCACAGCCAATATATTTCCCTGAAAAATAATTCCTTTGAGTCATTCGAATTGATGCGTGGCCAGCATCATCAAATATAAATATTTTAATATTTAAGTTTTGAGCAGCTATCGTGCCCAGTTCTTGTATATTTTGACTAAATCCCCCATCACCCTCTAACAGAACTGTTCGTAATCCAGAAGAAATAGCAGCGCCAATTGCACCTGACAGGCCATAACCCATTGAAGCAAGGCCTTTATTCGTAATAATTCTTTGCCCTCTCTTTTGCTGAAAACATTGCATCGCTGTTGTGAAAGCACTTCCGCTGCTGCACGGAATTAACACATCATTTTCTTGCATCAAGTCTGACAATGCAGTAACAAAATCTTGAGGAGCTATAAAGTCCTCAAAATCCTCATTTATATCCTCTTCAACCAATGGTATTGCGGCTCTTGTCTGGACGCAGAAATCCAGCCAAGACTCCCAATCTTTATTTACCACCACTTCAGTCAATCGATTAATATACGCGTTACAATCTCCTAGAATTGGTAAATCAATATTTGGATGTCCTTTAGTTAGTTCACTGCTATCCAGTTCAATACAAATAACTTTACCCACTGGAACAAAAGCCTGCCAGTTAAATCCTGTTTGCTGTAAACCTAGGCGCGTCCCCAAACAAATTACCAAGTCAGCCTGTTGAATCAATATGTTTGACGACCTTTGCCCCCAAGTATTAGGGCGGCCAATATAAACAGGACAGTCAGAAGATATAAGATCTGCACCATTCCATGTAGTAGCCACAGGGATAGAATTTTCAACTGCATAGCTTTCAACGCGATGAGCAGACTCTATATCAACGCCACCCCCCAGCAAAAAGACTGGTCTCTTTGAAGAACAGAGCATATCGAGCATTACTGCCAATTGTTTTTCATTAAACGGCATAGTCTGAAATTCGTCTTCTTGAACAATTTCACCAATATTACTGACACATTGTGCTGCTTGAACATCCAACGATATTTCCAAGAATACGGGTGCTTTTCTAATATTTTTATTAGCAACTGCATATTTATGGAATTCTTTCTTAGCAATCGGCTTATCAAGTCTCACAGAATAATTTGTCAAAGGTTTGCAGATAGTCACCCCATCAATCTCTTGAATGCCATTTTGTCTAGTATCACCCCTAGACAAGTCATCAGTTTTAACTTGACCTCCAATAACAAGTACATAACGGCTCTCCAAATATGCTCCCGCTAACCCTGTAATTGCATTAGTGATTCCCGGTCCAGCAGTCACAAGTGCTAGTGCCTTTGCGGAACCTGCTAAATGGTTATGATACTCAGCTGCAATAACAGCGGCCACTTCATGAATTACAGGAATTGCATTTAAATGCCGGTCAAGACTTTCCGTGAGGTGCATGATATTGCCGCCCCCCACGAAGTAAAAAGTATCGTACCCAAGGTCCTTTAGCCAATCAGCCATTTGATCGCTATATTTCACAGTAAATCTACCATTCCTTCAAAAATAATCTTTATTGTATTCCTACGAATAGCAGTTTTATTTATCTTTACTATTTTTAGACACCCTTTATTCCCATCAGGAACAATTAATCTATACGCATCTAATTCATGTTTTTTATCTGACTCAAATGCTTGGCAAGCTCGTTCTGGATCAACCGCCTTAATGTCTTCAGCGATTGATTGATCTAGACTCAGCAAGGATTTAATAAACTGGCGCAGGGATATCGCATTATCAGACGTATTAGTGGAGCCCATATAATCGACAGCCAGCATCATACCAAGTCCTACAGCGACCCCGTGGGGCATTGTATAATTACTGGCTGCTTCAATCGCATGCCCAAAAGTGTGGCCAAAATTTAATAACAATCTTTCTCCATTATCAAATTCATCAGCCTCAATAATTACCTTTTTCCTCTCTAAAGAGCGGTATATTAGTCCACTCAAATTGTCGGTTTGTAACCAATGATTGGGAGGGAATCCTAAGAACTCTTTAGTAAATTCATCAGGGTCTGATGCATAAAAAATCTTTAAAGCTTCACACACACCCTCTAAGCGTTTTTTATCATCTAAAGTGTCACAATATCTTGGATAGATTTTTATCTCTGAGG
>ERZ807291.5319-NODE-5319-length-16248-cov-3.906750_pt1 | contig 16248 bp, 10 predicted proteins | sample MGYA00521257_ERZ807291 | MGnify/ENA primary metagenome ERZ807291 (study PRJEB31413, sample SAMN03169783) | marine metagenome | biome: Marine; feature: Water; material: Subsurface seawater | place: North Sea | collected 2011-04-28 | depth 1 m m ...
ATTTGGTGTGCTAACAACGGTGGCGACCTTTATACCCTTATTAACAGTCCCCGGAGGGTTCGGCGCATTGCCAGCAGCCATAGGCTCTGTCGTTGTCCTGTGCCTGCTATTTTCAATCATTGAATCCAAGCTCATTCTTCCTGCGCACCTGGCAAGCATGAAACCGTTGGTACCCAATGACAATTCACCATTGCAGAGATTCCAAAACAGATTCGCTGATGGCCTGAAATACCTTGTTCAGCAGAAATACCGGCCGCTGCTGATTAGATCAATAAAAGCCCGTTACACCACCCTCGCAGTGTTCATCAGTATGTTGATACTGGCCATTGGGTTTGTAATGGGCCCCTTTATCAAAACCGTTTTCTTTCCTAGCATGTCCACCGATTTTATTTCTGCGCGAGTGGAAATGATCGATGGAACATCGCCTGCACGGGTAGTCAAGGTTGTCGAACGACTTAACCATTCACTCGTTGAACTCAATGAAGAACAACCCGCGGATGATAAGTTTTTAAAAAATATGGCCGCTTATGTCTTCAACACTAATGGTAATGTCATCGCTGAGCTAAAGCCTGTCGATTCACTTTCACAGAGCCCAGAACAACTTGCGACAAACTGGCGAGAGCGTGTTGGAGAGCTCTCTGGCGTGAAAACCATTCAAATCAGCGGTGCGCAGAAGTCTCATGGCTATAGCAAAGACATTAACTTTAAGCTGATTTCGCCGGATATTAAAGAACTGGAAGCTGCGGCAGAGTTACTGCATCAACATTTAAGATCCTACGAGGGTGTGTACGATATTGAGAATTCCAACACCGGCAGCATCCCTGAAGTAAACCTGAAGATTAAACCCTCGGCAGAGGCGCTTGGCTTAGCACTTACGGACCTTGCTAGTCAGGTCCGAGCTGCATTCTATGGTGTTGAAGCCCAGAGACTTCAGCGTGGCCGCGAGGAGGTAAAAGTCATGGTTCGTTACCCTCGGGAGGAACGTGAATCGATGGGTAACCTTGAATCCATGTATATTAGAACAAGTGGCGGTGAAGAGGTACCCTTCACCGCGGTGGCAGAACTTGAAACCAGAGTCTCGCCTTCTACCATCCGCCGTACCTGGGGTAAGCGTGCGATTATTATCTCCGCTGATATCAATAAGGCGATCACGCAACCCAGTAAGATAGTAAGCGATGTGACGTTAGGGGATTTCTCTGAGCAACTGGCGCTAAAACATCCCAATGTACGAATCGAACTTGGTGGTGCAAGCCAGGAAGAGGATGAACTTACGCAACGTATGATTCTGACCACCGCGCTTTCGTTATTTTGTATTTATGCCTTGATGGCGGTCCCACTGAAATCATATCTGCAGCCGCTCATCATCATGGGAGTGATCCCGTTTGGAATGATTGGTGCACTTATTGGCCATATTATCGTTGGCATTCCCTTTAGCGCGCTCTCTGTCTACGGCATCATTGCCCTGGCGGGCGTGGTGGTGAATGACAGTATTATTTTAGTAGATTTCGTGAACAAGTCTGTCGCTGACGGAATGGATATCGTGGAAGCCGCTATTAAGGCGGGGACAGAACGGTTCCGCGCTATTATGCTAACGTCTCTTACCACCTTCTTTGGCTTACTACCGATACTGACGGAGTCAAGTCTGGCTGCTCAGCTGGTTATTCCTATGGCCGTCTCACTGGGCTTTGGAATTCTATTTGCAACTGTGATCACGCTTATTTTAATCCCATGCCTATACGTGATACTCAATGACATCAAGAGCGCACGGATTAATTACCATATCGCCAGGTTGAATTAATCGACGAAAAATTGACCCAGCCGGCCCTATGGCAAGATCTGATACGGGGACCTAAGCACACGAAGAAACACACAAATTGGCAACAAGCGTTAGCCGACCAGGGTAAAAGACGTCAATAACAGAAAGCGGTAACTGCGCTCTTGATGTCAGACTAGTTGGCGCATGCTGATCGATCGATAGCTTGAAACCGCATGACACGATGCCTATGTTACACTCTAATTGGAGCGATAAACTCTAGTTCGAGCGATACATCCTAGTTGGAGCGATACACTCAAGCTATGCGGGTTAGTGTTTGCGGCGGCGCTCGGTCACATTAATGTCGCCTGTAACTGCGGGACTAGAACAGTCCAAGCACAAAGGTGAATCACCCGTGAACAAAGTGGAAGGCGTCTATTGGACACGCAAAACCAGCCGCCAGAAATATTTGATCTGTACCAGCACTCCCGCGAATGAACCGCTGCAGAGTACCTAAAAAAAGACTCAATATATGACTATTTGGCAGAAAATCCTAACGCGCCTCCCAGGGCTTAGCCGGCGTCCAATCATCGTCGTTGTTCTATTGTGCATAACTTTCAGTGTTGGAATCACTTATTCCCTGATCACGGGGACTCGATTGTCTCTGCGTTATGTACCACTTGTTGACGCAGCAATGGGAATTAAGCTTGAAGCGACCCTCGGCCACCTTTGGTTCGAGGAAGCGATTAGCGGCGACAGTACCGAAGACATTGCCACCGTACGGGAACACTTCAAAAAGGCTGGGTGGTATGCCGATGCAATGCTTGAAGGCGGCGAAAATGAAGAAAGTGTCATCGTCCCATTAAGTGATCCACTACTTCAAAACGCTATCGTTGAAGTGCTTGCGAAGCTTGAAGAGTTCGCGGCGGTCGCCGATGAGAGGTGGGCTAAGGCGGAGCAGTCCGGTGTCGGGTCAGCTATGGACCAACGCTTCGACGCCATATTCCTCGACTTTCTTGCACAGGCGGGCTTTGTCGAAACCGCCTTGCAGGAAGCGATAATACAGGACCTTCGCAGGTTCCAAATTGTGCAGGGCATGTTACTCGTACTTTGTTTGGGAATGACCATTCTCGCCGCTATGGTCTTAAAGTTCTATGTCCAAGAGCAGGCACGCCACTTATCGGCCTTAGAAAAAAACACGGAGAGATTGCAAGTTTACGCCCGTGATTTGGAACAAGAAATTGTTCACCGCCAACAGGCTGAGCTGCTATTGCTGACGCAAGCAGAAGTCATTACCAATATGACCGAGGGAATTTACCTCCGCCGTTCAAGGGACAGCGCCATTGTCTTCACGAACCCTGCCTTTGACCAAATGTTTGGCTACGCGCCAGATGAACTCATCGGCAAGCATGTTTCCATTGTTAACGTACCTGAAGAAAATAATGGGGAAGAGACAACAGAAAAGGTAATGAAAAAAATCTCCAAAACCGGCCGATGGCAAGGCGAGGTTCGTAACAAAAGAAAAGATGACACAAAGTTTTGGAGCTATGCCAGCGTCGCTCAGTTTGAACACCCTGAGTTTGGCGCGGTACTTGTTTCTACTCATACAGACATCACAGAGCAAAAACAGACACAAGACGAACTGCAAGAAAGTAACCGTCGCTTTAGACGGGTCATTATCGATGCACCCGCCCCGATTATGCTTCACGCCGATGATGGCGAGGTGCTGTTGATCAGCAAAACGTGGACAGACATTACGGGTTACACCCTAACCGACATACCAACGGTCAAGGCATGGGCCGATATGGCCTATGACACGGGGGAAGCCCCCGGACAGAAAATTTTCGCATCACTTGAAACTGAAGATGCCAAGATGTGGGGTGACTACGCCATCACGACTAAGTTTGGTCATCAGGTGACATGGGAATTAAGTTCCGCGACGATGGGGAGTCTACCAGACGGAAGACGTCTTGCTATGTGGATGGCAACTGACATTACCGAACGAAAACGCATGAGCGAAGAAATGCAAAAGGTTGAAAAGCTCGAATCGATCGGTATTTTTGCCGGCGGTATTGCTCACGACTTGAACAACTTTCTGACCAGCATAGTAAGCAGTATTGGCCTGGCAATAATGTCTGACGACTTAGCTGAAAAGAACGAGGTTCTAGCAACCGCGGAAAGAGAGACCCTCAAGGTCAACGGTCTGACACAACAGTTGATTACCTTTTCTAAAGGAGGATCCCCCGTCAGAGAAGTCTCAGCGCTCCATGGCCTAATAAGAGATTCAGTTAATTTTGCACTCACCGGATCCAATATCTCTTGTGATTACGCCATACCGGATGATCTCGATCAGGTCAATGTGGATGAGGGCCAGATAGGCCAGGTGCTCAGTAATATCATTATCAATGCGCGACAGGCGATGCCCAAAGGTGGACACTTAGCAGTGACCGCTGAAAAGGTTGAATTAGGTCCACATCGCTCCCTGCCATTGAAGGTTGGACATTATGTCAAGATATCAATCGAAGATTCAGGAGAGGGAATACCAGAAAAAATCCAGTCGCGGATCTTCGACCCTTTTTTTCCCACCAAGCAAACGGGTAATGGGCTTGGTCTAGCGACCACTTTTTCAATTATTCAGCAGCATGATGGCCACATCACGGTCTCATCAGAAGTGGGCGTCGGTACAACATTCGACATTTACCTACCAGCATCACAAGAAGACTTACCAAGGCTCAAGGATAAGGACCACCAATCGGTACGGCTGAACAATATGAGTAACAATAGAAGTAGAATTCTAATGATGGACGATCAGCAGTCGATTCTAAAAATGGTCGGCAAGTCATTGAATAAATTCGGCTACGAGGTTGAGAGCGCTGAACACGGCAGCCAAGCATTACAAAAATACAAAGAAGCAATGGACGCCGGACGATCATTCCATTTGGTCATTCTTGATCTAACGATACCAGGTGGAATGGGTGGCACGGAAACGATGAGTCGACTCCTGCGGATAGACCCGAGTGTTGTCGCGATCGTGGCTAGCGGATACTCCAATGACCCAGTGATGATGAACTATAAAGACTATGGATTCGCAGCGGTCCTCACAAAACCTTACATGCCAAGAGATCTAAAAAAATTACTCTCTACCATCCTCAGTCGGGACTGAAGAAATAATCGTCACAATGTTGGAAAACCCTTATAAAGGTTTGGCGGGCGCTACCAAAACACAAGAAAACGCAACCTGAAATATCCTTAGATTTCGGCTGGCTCTACACAACGCACGATATTGAATGAGTTAGGCACCGCAGAGTAAGTACTCAAAAACCGCGCCCGCAGTCCTTCTATTTGATTTTTTGCATTCCCATTTAAGGCATTTTACATTTACCACTTCAGGATGCCTTAACCACCCTGCTGTAGGCCGATTTAAAGATTCATTAGGTGTGTACAACAACAACCGCGCGGTGGGCAGACTGACACGATCTTTCAGGCTCATCGGGGAATTTTTGATCGCTGAAACTTACGACTGCGCGAACACCACGAACCGTCAGGTCTTCTTGCACCAACAATGTTTGGTCGTGCCCGATAAGCGGCCCACTACTGATGTACTCTATTTTGCCTGCAAGTGCATCATCTGTGTCTACCGGATATATCGTCACGCTCATACCGGCTTCGAACTCTGCAATGCGATGCTCTGGTAACGGTACGATGACAATAGGGTTCGTACAATCAAGAACTTGCATCAAAGTAGCCCCCCGGTTCACACGGGTGCCCTTGCTGACATAGGTCGCGTTAACGAGTCCTGCAAACGGCGCTCGGTGTTCTTCTTCCACTGTCGAGCCGATTCGGCTACGCTCCATACCTGCCTGAGCTTTCGCACGATCCAGCTGCGCATTAAGCGTAGCGATGTTGCTCCTGCTGTCCAGTCTTCGCAGCGTTATATCATCCGCCATACGGTCCCAGTAACTTGCGTCGCCGTTATCAAAGAACGCGCCAATATCGATCAAGGATCTTTGCTGTAACTGGTCACGGCGCACCTGAGTGCGACTCAGCTCTTCCTGGCTGATTGCGATTGCTGCCTCGGCATTCGCGATATCCACCAACGTACTGCTAACATGCTCATTTTGATACAGTTCAGCGGTTCGGGCTGCATGGTCATTCTTGAGTTTTCGGGTTTGCTCAGCAATCTCCAGCAATTGCATGTTCTCTTGTTTACGAAGCTCTACATCGCTCTCGACCCACGCAGCATGCGCCAAGGCTCTTTCCTGAAAGAGACTCAGCAGCGCTTCTAAATCTACCTGCTGACGCGCAGCGTTCTTGATGTCCTGTTGCAGAAACTCTATCTCGCTCTCGAAATCCGTCAACCGTCCACGATCAATTCGATTATCGTGAATTCGAATCAAGAGCTCCGAGGGACTGATACGCGCACCCACCTCCGGAGGCGTATTGTCCACATGCCCATCGATCGTGGAAGTGATGGAAATACTGCGCGCGATGATGACCGCGTTTCCACTTTTAAAACCATCATTTAGGGATATCGCAGCCCAAATGATTGCGGCAACCAATCCTACGCCCAGAATCGTCCAGTCTATAGTCCTCACCTGACAGCCGCCAATGCAGGTACTGTTGAGGGTGCCATTACAGCCACCCCGACTGAATTTCCAGGCGCCGCTCTGGGTGCTTTTTTCGCTAGATTGGGCGAAATAATATTTTCCTGAGCATGCTTAATGTTCCGTAAAAAATGGTTATTTTGACTCACCTGCCCAGTCAGATTGGCCCCAATACAATACTTCGAGCATTTCGAGGACTTTCTGACACCCATATTTTTCAGGGCACTGTCTGCTGCACCTCGGCCGTCTACCGATTTAGTTTCAACAATGAGAAAACCGCGACCAACCTGAATAGCATCGCAGGCCTCGTACGGGCGATTAAAGCCAAGATCGAAATCTATGGTGACGCGCTCACCACCCTTCAAAGCAACGAATGTGCAGCGCGAGTAGTTGACGATTAAGGACGGCGTCAGATCAAAGCGCATCTCTTTCCTGTAATTCTTCAAGTAAAGTTCGTTAAGCATCGTAAGGTACGAACCTTGAATGCTAGGCATTAGAAATGTGTCGCAATCTGTCCGATATTTATCGGTTCGACCGCGCAACCCCTTAAGCTTTATCTCGAAAAACGTCATACCACTGTTAACGTACTCACGCGTACGCACCTTAAACCGCTGGCGACGCGATTGGTGGTGTTCTTTGTAACAGCTAAAATTATCATCGTAGTAACAGGATGAGTACTGAAACTCGTTCCTCCCCTCGATATCTAGTACGGCATAATCTTCCCTAATTAAAACAAGCAAGGCCGCAAACTGTTCGTAACTTAAAATATATTTGTTCTCAGTGCGACTCAGCATTTTCGCTAGACGATTAGTTTCATCAAGTGAAATCGCGTCAAATTCTTTTAGCACGCTTCGCATATCTAACTACCCCGCGTATCCGATGCACGCTGGGGATCTGGCGCCAGGTCTGATCCGGACGAGATGTTGTCCGTGTACTGCGGGATCTCTGTAGGCGGCAATTGATAGACAACCGTAATTTCCACCATGTCGCGAACGTAATCGATTTTCTTAATCTCGAAGGTTTGTACATCGATGCCCAGGGTCTCTGTAAGCTGCTTACACATTAAATCTCGATTGCCGACAACGTTTTCGTCAATGTGATCTAGTGTCACCGCCATTTTCTTCACGTTGTCTACACGTATCAAGTTCGCCGAGTGCTCGAGAGACCAATTACCAATAAACCAGGTAGAGACGACAACGACGACATTGCTAATCAGCACAAAACTTAAATCAATAATCCCTGCGCCGTTTATTACCGCCAATGTCACTGCACCGAACAGATATGCCATTTCCGTCTTTGTAAAGGTGGTGCTGCGCAATTGCACAAGCGATAGCAGTGCAAACAGCCCAAAACCAACAGCAATATTAAAGTCCGTTCTGACGATTGTCATCACGATCAATAGAATGAATATATTAAACAAGGCAGATGCTACGAACATCTCTACGTTTCGATATTTTCTGTAAAGAATGACATAAGACAAAAAATACAGACTAGTGAAGTCTATGAGGATGTCGCGTATCACCGTCGAGTAATCAATAAAACTCATGTGTTTAACCTACAGCCCGTCTTCGTTGAAAAGACATTTTTTGAGCCCTATTCGTTGTGTCCACATTAGGACTATGCCAACCTCTTTAGTGGGTTTATTTAGCAGTTTTAACTTTTCATCTACTTGTGGGCTACTGTCGCCTAAAACTTTAAGTTGGGTGATGTTCATCATTTCACTCCGACAGTAAATAAAAGTTCCCTTCTTCAGTCACTTCTTTCTTGCCGATCGCCTTTAAGAGCTGGTTGGAGATGATCAGCGCTACTTCGCCGGCACAGGTCCTTTGAAGCCTGACCGACACCCCCCTATATGGAGATACTCCCGACCACTAACCACTAACCACTGGGTATTATGTATGAGTTACCTGTCTAAAACTGTGGTCTGACGCACACTTTTTGAATGGAGTGCTATCCCAACACTGGAGTGATCAACCTGCTTTGCTACTTCGTAAAAGCGGCGGCTTTGGAATTAAAAACAATGTTAAAGGACTGATGTAACTTAAGACGTCTAACTAAGTAACTATTTGTAACTACGAGCAATTACTAGTGCCGATTTACCACACCCGGTTCTCGGGTTGCTCTGTAGTAGTGAAATAAAACGGGACACAAACCTAGGGGATACTGTCACCGCTAGTGACGCGTTCACTGAAGAGAAGACAACGAAGAATATTTACACGGGACTTCAAGCATGAAGCCGCTTGTTTGATCCTAGACCAGAGCGCTGCTTCTTGTCAGGTATACCGATCCCTGGATCTAACAGCCCCCGCATTGCCGGAGTGCGAGCACCAAACCAGCTTATCACTAGCCTACCTAATGGACGGCTTTCCAGTTCTCGATGTCAGTCGCAGATCCTTCCTGCAATCTGACTCCCATCGCGCAAGGAACTTCGCCTGCTTTCTGGGTCCAACAAACCTCACCGGAAAGGAAATATTTTTCCATGCTCGATAAGCTATCAACCCAGAGGTCAAGTTGGCAGCCAACAGGAATATAACCCTCTGCAACAAATCTGACACCATGGGCCGATCCGTCGACCACTTTACACTTCATCGTTTTGCCAATTAAATGCTTTTGGTTTGACTTGGTGATCTGGACGATCATACGCTCGTCGGAAGCCTTTCGAAATTCCCTTCTGCTCTCTACCGAAACGTACTCAACCGATAAATTTTCTTGCTCATCCATACCCTTCTGGTCGCGAAAGGCCAAAATCCTTGATAACGTTTCCATTTTACTTTTCCTTATCTTGAATCGTAAACTTCAGTAGTTTTAAAGTTGATCCCTGCGAAACAACAAAAGCACGGCACCAACCAGTGAAGTCCTGCACCAAAGTAGCAGCTCGTGGTTTCTTTCCACGTTCTTCTGGCGCGGTATTTATTTCGACGCTTCAAAATACTCAGTAACCTGTATGAAATTAGAGAGCCTAATCCGCAAGGTTGAACACATGTAGTTTGACGAGTCATGCAGGGATCTTAAAAGACTGATGTAACTTGAGATGCGCCACTAAGTAACCATCTGTGACTACTAGTAACTCTTGACTACCCCAGTCTTCGTACCATTCGAATCCGCAACATTCACTCAGTCATACACAAAAAGCCCGTAATAAAATGTAACTAGCAAGATGGTTTTGCTATCTCTATAGCGTATTCTTTTCAATGTAAAAAACAGCAGACAAAGGTAATGGCATTGTCGCACCAAAGGAAATTTTACGATTTACTTGGATACTTAAACTCAGGGGTATTTGTTGCGCGACTTAAAAAGACTCTTGATCAGTTTTAGCAACCGCTGCCGCTCTATCACGCTATCTGTTGGGGTTTATCCAACCAGGGATCAACGTCGGGGGTAATGATCCTAAAACCATCGTCCACCGCTGTCGTGAAAAGTGCGAAACTGTGATCAAGGAAAAAAATAAACACCTATTTAAACCATGGTCTTGCGAAACCTCCAGGGGACCGCCGCAACTAAATAGCCGGGGTGGATGACCTGCTTTAAGGGCTTCCTTTCTAGCCCCCTGCGGGTAGCTTACCTCTCATTCAAAAACCAAAGGGGTGGTAAACCACCCTGCCAGGAGTTCTTTACTTACGATGCCAGAATGAGATCTCATTTTATTGTTAACATCGAAAAAATAGCTACGCGGCAACTCGCCATACCAATTCGCGTCGATGCTAAAACGCAGTCTTTCCACGAAACTATCGGCAAACATCCAGGATTCCGTTCCCGACAAACCGAAATCTTCGAGTAAACGACTAGAATTTTCACTATCGTTGATGAGATCCGTAGAGATCAAGACGCAAGGAAGCTCGGGGTTCAATTTCACCAACCGTCTCATGAAGTCCAGTTCCACCAAGCAGGGCGGGCAGTCAACCGACCACAGTACGACTAAGAGTTCCTGCCCAGCGTACCTCGCTTTAATCTGCTCGAACGACTTCACAGTAAAAGGTTTAATCTGATCCGCAGCAGCGGACGCGCTGAAAAAAAACAGGATACCAAGCAGTAGCGCCTTCAAAACCCCGACCTTATGCCTTGGGTAATTATTCACTTGCTAGCCCTCCCCCTTGTTTTGATGCGGTAAATTTTTCGAAAACGTAGCCATGCTCCGCGCTATGCCAACTGAGAAAAAGACCATCGCCATTAGCCACTATTAGTGGGTGATCCGACGCGTCACCGGTGGAGTGAACAATCTGAGGCGCCGACCATGATTCGCCGTCGTCACTTGATTTAATGAGACTGATTTGAGTTCGTTGCCCATCGAAAGCCTTCCACACCAGAGACAGTTCACGCCCATGTTCAGCAAGGTAAGGATGACCAGCTCCGGCATTCCCATCGACCTTGAAAACGTGCTTCGGCTTTCCACTATCGAGGGAATAGCGAGCGTAGTAAATGCCTTGATGAAGGCCGCCGTTAGTAAACCAACTTATATGGTGATCCCCTGAAATGCTCGAACGCGTCATGCTGGGACCGTGGTGTGGACAGGCATTAATTTGCCACTCGTCATAAGTGGCCCTACCCATTTCCAAGGTCTGTCCCTCGGGGGTTAACACCGCGATCGCATGATCCCGAGTGGTTTCACCGAAAATTTGCCGCCAGAGGATAGCGATATTTTCGGACCCACTGGGGGCGATGGCGATGCGACAACATTCGCAACTATTATCTGCCACTCGGTAATTGCGTGAAAATGTTTTTCCTTGATCCGAGGACACTGCGTAGTATACGGCTGCCCCTGCGTAGTCATCCCCTCTTTGAGCACTCGCTTCTAAATCTCTTTTATCAATCCAGGCCAGATAAAGGTGGCCCGAATCTGTTAAGAACAAACTATCGAAACGATGACCAGTCAAAAGCTTATCGTCATTTATAGTTCGAGGGGATTCGAATGTCCTTCCACCATCCAAGGAGCGACTAAAACGAACCTCTCCCGTAAATCGCCGAGAGGTTTTCAACGTCCATGAAATGAAAATATTCGTATCCGCATCGACAATTATCTTAGGCCGGTTCTCGCCGCTCTTTTCGACATCTTCCGCGACCTTGTTCACCATCACCGGGGCAGAGTAACTCTTCCCCAGGTCGTCAGAATGGCTCACATAAATATGTTGCTTTTGCACATAGGTAACCCAAAGGCGACCGTTCTTATCAAATGTCGCGCTCGGTGCTGCGCCACAGTGAATAGACACCTGCGAAACTTTAGCGCCTGCTTCGGCATCGCAACTACTCGCTCCCGAAGGGACGCTGAACACCAGCGAAAAGGCGATAACCGCAACCACGGACATACCGATCCTTACGCAACTGTTGAGTAAGGATGTCATTGTTATTTGCTTATTTTTGTTCATTTTTCGCTTAAAAAATCATCCGCCCTCTGCCAAAAGGCGCATTGACTGGTTTCTTAAATCGGCAACCCATCACTAATAGTCGTAAGAGAAATTCGCATAGATAGTTCGACCAGGCCAGGGGTGAGCCACATAAGCAGCTTCGTCCGTTATGTTGTCAATTCCAAGACCCAGGGACACACCGCTACCCATTCTATAAGTCGACTTCAATCCGACTCTCATATACCCATCCTGAGCGCCGTAAACACCCTCCTCTTTATCGCTGTTATCGATTCTGCCGAAGCTCTCGCTAGCATACTGCAGGTTAACGCCCGCATCCCAGTTCGTATTAATGTGGTAAGTTGCTAACAAGTTGCCACGCCATTTTGGCATACGAGGGTAGATGTTACCTTCCAGTGAAGGATTCGGATCATTCTCTATAATTTCCGAATCCGTATAAACTGCGTTGAAGCGTATGTCTAGATGAGGGATAAATATGTCCCGCGCATTCACGATAAACTCTAAGCCGCTGGTCTCGATCTCATCAATTGGAATAAATGTCCGCAAAGAAGTTCCACTGTCGAGAGTAGTTGCTTGGGACTCGATCGAGTTTTTGATCGACTCGGTGAAGTAGTTCACTCGAATAGACCCGTTCAGCATCACCCGCTCGGCCATAAAATTGTGATGTAGGCCATCTTCTGGCAAAAGCCCTGGATTTGCGATGCTTTCGGAATTGTAAGCCTTATACTGGCTATAGAGTTCTTCAACGATAGGAAAACGGTAGGCCTTTGCTATTGAATACCTAAAAGACCAATCATTGCCGAAAAGATAACCGACAGAAAATTTTGGCGATGTTTTAGACGATGACCTTGATGGCACTTGGGTCAATTCAAACTCGGGAGTTGCCGCATCATCGTTGTCGTAGAAACCTTTGTCAGCCTCAAATTCTTCGTAGCGCAAGCCAAAAGAGGCATCCCACTGCTCGTTAAGCTGCCAGTCTAATTGTGCGAAACCGGCGAATATCTTCGTCTCGCCTCCGGTACGTCCCTTGAACGCGCCTTTACTTCCGGCGGCATAGTTACTGGAGCTAAAAATATCGACATTCAACTGGTAAGATTCGTAACGCATCCCAGTAACCAACGCTAAACCTTCAACCCCGAGATCATCAAAATACACGTTAACTTCTGCTGTATCCCAACCAGTATCGCCAAAATCAATCACTTGACCGTTCGTAGTGTGTCCGGGATCTTCCGCATGAGCACTTGAATTTCTGGATTCATCCCGCAAAACAGTGAAACGGCTAATATTAGTCTCTAACGCTACAGACTCAGAAAGCTGTCCCCGAACTCGCAAGCCTATATTGAAACTTCGTCTTTCGAGATCGCTACTGGCAAACCGACTGGCGGGAACAGAAAACTGCCGTCCGTTATCGATCACATCACCGCTATAGACAGGATTGCCTTGAGCATCTCTCAGGTAGGTGTTCGCAGAGTCGTTAATCGAATTTCGATCCTCATAAGCCAGGTTTAACAGCGCAGACCAATTGCCGAAATCATGCCCGAGCTTGAATTTGTAATTATTGGTTACGGTGTCTACAACCCCCGTATCCATAAACCAGTTGCGGGCGTTACCGCGCTCATCTTTACCAAGGATTGATCCGGTTACAACCGTTGGCGTCGCGCTCGCGCTTCGGCCACCATAGCGAAAAGTTTGCGGTTGAGATTCGTTGTCTAGGCGATTAAATGAAAAGTAGTAGCTAGTGTCTTCGACCTTGTTACCGTAAGACACAAACGTCTTATAGCCGCTTACAGTCTTGTCGAAGCCATAATCGTCAAAGCTTTGAGAATAATATGAGCTATCAAAATGCAACTCCTGATCCTGAGGGATCGCGGTCTCGATTTCCATCACACCGCCCATGGAATTTCCGCCATATTCGGCAGAGAATGGCCCATAGTGAATGTCTACCTTAGCAATTTCACTTGCTGAAACCATGGCCCAGCGTGGCGCGCCATTCCAGCGTGATTGGAGTAAATAATGTAACGGGACGCCATCGGCAAAAACCATGGAGCGAGATGTTTGAAACATATTCGACCCGCGCATTCCCATAACACCGTTGGAATCGCCAATAAAGCGGCGGCGTATTACGACGCTGGGTTCAAATTTCACCACGTCTTCCGTCGTGGCGACATTAATACTCGCGAAGTCAGATGGCGTTAAGGTACTGGTTGGACTTGAATGGCCGAAGGTTCTGTCTCTATCGCTACCCCATACAACAATCTCTTCCACCGGTTGGTCAGCGCAAAGCGCCAGCGGTGCGCTTAATACAGCTATCGCGATTGCAATAACGCTAACGCCATGCTTTAGGCTGACAACCATTTTTTTAACCTCCAAATTTAAAACTACACCTTAATAATTAGTGTCAAACCTCGTGATATTCCTTTGCGAATGTTCACGATCTTTTTCCCGTTCACGCTCCCTGCGAGCATGTCATTGTCTATAGTCGACTTTCCCCAACGTTTTTAGTTTTAGATTTCCCGCAAGCCAGCGTTGGCTCAGGTACTCCTAAGGCTCTAATTATATGAACCGAATTGTAAAATGCAGCTGACAAATGTAGGAGACGACTTACATCTTTACCGCTGGCTACCGAAGCGACGCTTTATTTTAAAACATGCAGAGGGAAAGCCGGGTGACGGCATTCACCGGCTTACGATTGAAGCCCACTTATCGGTACCGGCAATGTGAGTAGTTCGAGCGCTCGCTTCAGTCATTAGGGACGCGGTACGAGGACGGCTATTCGCTGCCTAATAGGTGTCTCGAGCACGATAATCTCGAGCACGATAATAAGTCTCTGCCGCCTCGATCCCATGCGATCAATCACCGACAATTTTTAGCCAGGAACGGACTAATTGGTATCTTGGCAGAGAGGTCAGACATGACGTTAGTGACTTACGAGGGGCAAACCGATGTGACTAATCTCTTGCAAGTCGGCAAACCGGGTTTCGCCAATAATGGAACCAGTTACAACGTAGCTAAGGGGTCTACGGCCCAAGCTTCACGCCCGCCGCCAATGTAAGGCAAACAGGCGCTTCATCTGAGAACTCGGATAGATCGATTGGGGCAAATGTTTTCCGGGTCTATTTGCCAAGTTTTTCAAGGTTGTTAGAACCAATTAACCCATTCTGTTTAGTGTTGAGGCGGTAAAACTCATCAACGTGGTATTAACCATAGAATAGAGGCAAAGAGTTCGTTGGGTTTTAACTTTGCTAGATGAAGCAATGCATCGGTTCATGGTGTAGTCGAAGAGGATTTGGTAACCGGATAGTAGACCCTAGATAGAGAAGCCTAGCGCCTGTGTAACCGAGTGCTGTTAACCTCATTTATTGGCATTACCCACTTATTGGCATTACCCAAGCCTATAGTTAGAAGATTCAGCGCGTTTAAGGTAGGGGTACACCCCCCGGACTAAACCCGAACCAGCGGTTAATAGTGTTATCTAACCACCCTCCCAAAGTTTTCATTAATTTCAAATGGCGATGTCTGTTTTCGGATCAAAAGCGTTTAGTATCAGATCCTGATGACCTTCTGTCAGGACCAGGGAGGCTTCACCAGTCCATGTATGATCGACAATATTGTTGATCGAATCTCTGCCCAAGAATACCGAGTCCCTTGGGTCTGACGACTCAAAAAGCTGGGCATTCTGCTGGCCAATAGGATTACCGTCGCTGCCATTTATTCTGGCTCGGGTTGCAACTGCCAATACAACTTTGACGTAGCGTTTACTTTTTTAACAGACAGCACAGTTTGGCCATCCAGCGTGTACAAATACCAACCGCCCGTTGATACATTTCTCATCAAAACATCAGCTTTAATATCCCCATTGAAGTCCGCGAAGGAAACGGCCCGCCAGTCAGTATTACCGGTCATCGCCACTCGCCCCTCAGAAGTGATCGTTGAACCGTTCAGCGTATACATCCACCAAGAACCTTGCTCTCTTCTAAGAAGAAGATCGGCATTGCCATCGCCGTCAAAGTCCTCTGTCGCAACCGGATGCCAGGTAGAGTCGTCACTCGCGTTAAGGCTTGTTGACGTACCAACAGCATTGCCGTTCAGGGTGTAAAGCCACCAGTCCTTGGTTTCCTTGTTCCGAACTAACAGATCAGCCATACCGTCGCCGTTAAAGTCAGCCGTAGATTCAGGCGCCCAGTCCAGGCTTCGGTTTGCACCCACCGCACCAGCGGCGACAACAACCTCGCCATTGAGTTGATAGAGAAACCATATTCCATTGATCTTATGTCTAACCAGGATGTCCGCATTACCATCGGCGCTGAAGTCATCGTATGAGACTGGCTCAAAATTGGTATCGCGCGTCGCTGCAACGGCACTATTGCTCAATATCGTTGGACCTGCCATGCCATAGCGCCACCATCGGCCGTCTGTGTGCCTAAGCAGGATATCTGCCTTGCCATCGTTGTTTGTGTCATTGAACGATAGCGGTTTGAAATTCAGGTCACGTGTGGCGAGGACTCGCTCTGATGTCAGGATCGTTCTGCCATTC
>ERZ807291.5325-NODE-5325-length-16238-cov-8.055738_pt1 | contig 16238 bp, 20 predicted proteins | sample MGYA00521257_ERZ807291 | MGnify/ENA primary metagenome ERZ807291 (study PRJEB31413, sample SAMN03169783) | marine metagenome | biome: Marine; feature: Water; material: Subsurface seawater | place: North Sea | collected 2011-04-28 | depth 1 m m ...
CAGCAACCAGCAACCAGCAACCAGCAACCAGCAACCACCAATCAGCAGCAATGAGTTTAGTTGATATCGACCGATTTATAGGTTGGTCCTATAAAAAGTCCAGCCAAGGCCATCGTTCTAAATACTATTATGTCTTTCATTTACAGTTAATAAATGGCCAAAAACAAACTCTATCTTTGTGGGAGAATGATATGGTTAGAGATGTAGACCTGGAGCCATTTACATTTAATAGGATCCAGGTCCGTGATTGTAATAGAGGTCCTCGCCGAGATTTATTTCCGATATTTTCACCATTTAGATTGAGAGTGATACGTCCAGAACATGGGAATGATGGCCATTATGTTGTTTGCCTCACACAGGATGGACAAGATGAGATTATTCCATATTGGAACCTTCGACCAGAAGACATGATTCCATGAAATATATGTGTGATAAATGACATTTGTAAGAATAATATTATTCTGACAAATAAAATATTTGATTTTTTATATAATAATAATATAAATATAGTATATGAAACTTAAAATTGTAAAAACAAAAGGAAAATTACTAGATTCAGATTATAAGTATCATAAATATTTAGATGATAGTCGTAAATTAATATTAGTACTAGAAAATAAATATGAATTTTTAGATTTATGGAATACTCAAATGTTTTTTTATAGAACTCCAGTTAAAACATTTGATATAGATCCGAAGATATCATATGAAGATAAAAATTTAGTAAAAAATAAAGTAATACCTGTTGTTAGTGGATTTAATTTAAATTATATTGGTAATAGATCTATTGGTATAATATCAATATTAAGTAAATTGCCAAAAAATAAAACTGTAGGATTAGTTAAACATATAGGGCCTGGTGAAATAGATAAGAATAAAAACTTAATAGCTTATGAATTTTTTGAATATATTTTAAATAATTATTGTAATTGTAAGACTTTAACATATTGGCATTATGTAGACTGGATGTCAAATAGTAATTATGAAAAATTAATTAGTAAGTATCCTTTTGAATTAATAGATAAAAAATTAATAGGGAAAAAGTTAACAGATGATTTAAAAGATGTTGCTTATGTTAGTTTTATTAATTATTTTAAACCATCATTCAAATATAATGAGTATTATTCATTACCGGGTAGATTATTTTTAATGGTAATGGGATTAAAAATTTTAAAAAAAGGTGGTGATTTATATTTATCATATTTTCACTCTCGTTACACAATATCAATACAAATATTATATAAACTTAGTACATTATTTGAAAGTTATGAATATATAGAAACTGCTTTTATATCTAATAGAGGATATTATTTATTTAAAAATTATAAAGGAAATGATAATGTACTAGAAAATATTTTAATGGATTATTATAAATTAGATAAAACATTAGGAGAGAAGACAATTTTAGATCGTGATATTAATAATAATTTAATTTATGATTTTGATATAAAAATAAGTGATAAATTTTTTGAATTTATTAAAAATATAAATAATAATGAATTAAATCGTTTTAAAAAAAGAATAGAAAAGTGTGAATATATAAAAAAAGAAATTCAAAGAAATAAAAGATTTATATTTAAAGTTTTTGCGTCAAATATTGAACTTGCAATAAATTTCGCAAAGAAGTATAATTTAAAATTAAATCAATATTATAAGAATTATTTTTATAAATTAACCTCAACAGAATATAAAAAAATAATATTCCCAAAAGGAAATATAGATTATAATAGATTAAAAATGACATATGAAAGTACATATAGTGTTACATTTGCAGAGGATGCAGATAAAATATCTAAAATAATTAAAAAAAAATATCCAAATGTTAAAACTATTGCAGATATGACATCAAATGTAGGAGGGAATACATTAAGTTTTTGTAAATATTTTGATTATGTTTATAGTATTGAATATGACAAAGAAACAAGCATATATCTTAAAAATAATTTAAATTTGTATGGCTTCAAAAATTTTGAAGTTCTAAATATGGATGCAAATAATTTTAATAAAAAAGCAGATTTTTATTTTTATGATCCTCCATGGACAGGAATTTTTTATAAAATGAATATACGTATGAGTTTATTTTTAGGTAATAAAAATATTGTAGATATATTAGAGCCAAATTTTTGTCTTAAAGCTCCAATGAATTTCGATATTTCGGAATTAATGGAGAAATTTAGTAATATTTCTATTTATAAAATTAAAAACTATTTAATAATAATTAATAATCCGTAAAGTTAATTTTAATACTTAAAGATCAGGTGTTATTAAAACAGTAAATATGAGAGAATATCCAAGTTATACATATTATGCAGGTTTTGAGCATGATTTCAAAAAAATTACTAAAAAATATGGGAGAAAAACTTATTTTGCAAGTACATATGAAAAAGAAATAAAACAATTTAAAAAAGACGATATCATTAATTCTGATAATGAAGATTCTGATAATGAAGATTCCGAAAATGATTCAGATACTGAGTCAGATGATAATTTTGATAATCTCAATGATTCTAATAAAAAAATTAAAAAGAATAATTTAAAGTTAGTTAAGGAACAATATATTTTTTATTATCAAATTGTGAAGAGGATGGATGATACTAAAAAGAAATATGATTTAAATATAGTATTAATTGATAATGAGTTAAAACTATGGCTAGAAAATGAAGGTTTAGAAATAGAAAAAGTAAATAATTTAGATTGTATCGAATTAGATTCTTTATTTACTTATACAAATGATTTTAAATGTAAAATAGAAAATGGGTCTTTTGATAATCCACTATGTAAATTATTTGTAGCATATTTAGATAAAGTATTTTCAAAAGATTATAATAAAATAAATAAAATGATTCAAGATAAAATGATTGATTTTTATTCTTTATGGTTTTATTTTGATAAATTAAATGCTTATTATGTAGTTAAAAATTTTAATCAATATATTGCATTTAAGTATGATTCATTTAGTTATAAAAGTTCTAATGATGAATCAGGAGATAAATTGTTATTAAATGGAACTATTATGTTTTATAACAAAGAAGGCACATTATATAGTAGAGATTTTGACTATTATATCTCTTATTTTAATAACAAAAAATCATTAGATAGTTTTGATATACAGTTATTAACTAAAGAGAAAAAGAATGAATTTATTGAAAGAAGTGAAATAATAAAAAGTTATATGACAAAAGTTCAACAAATGAATTTGAAAGGTAAACAATTAATTAATATTGATAGGTCAACAGTAGAAATTGAAAGAAATGAAAGAGTAATAGTTGATAATTTTAACAGTGTATTAAGAAATCTAATACCTGAATTTATTGATTCATGTTCATCATATGAAAAGATAGAAGATGAAGGTTATCAACAGGCAATAATATATCCATTTATTCCAATATTTAATTTAGGATGTGGTAAAATATGGGGTATGACTTATTATGATAATTTGACTGAAATAGTCTATAAGGAAAATATCTTTGATGATATTGTTATGGATAAAGGAAAAAAAGATATAATTAGAAAATTGGTTCAAAATTATGACTATAAAATTAATAATAATGTAATTGAAGGGAAAGGTCAAAATGTAATTTTCTTATTACATGGGCCACCAGGTGTCGGAAAGACATTAACAGCAGAAGCTGCATCGGAACTACTAAAAAAACCATTATATCACATTAATATTGGTGATTTAGATCTAAATCCACAAAAATTAGAGATTAATTTAAAAGAAATTGATAAATTATGTAATCAATGGAATGCATTATTATTAATCGATGAAGCTGATATATTTTTAGAAGCAAGAAATTATTGTGATATTTCTAGGAATACAATTGTTGCAATATTTTTAAAATTCTTAGAATATAGTAAAAATATAATATTTTTAACTACAAATAGATTAGAAACATTAGATTTGGCAATTAGAAGTAGAATTAATTTAATGTTAACTTATTCCAAATTAAAAGATAATGATAGATCAGAAATTTGGAAAAAGTCATTATCTGATTATAAGATTGAAAATAAGAGTAGTCTTATTAATGAATTATCAAGAAATGAATTAAATGGTCGTGAAATAGGTAATTTATTAGATATAATTTTTACTATACTTAAAAATGAATATGATTTAAATAAAGAAATAAAATATAATGTTTTCTATAATTTATTTAAAAATTGTATGGATATAAATAATGAATCTGACTTTTCTGTGAAAACATCTTCAATGTATTCATAATTCTAAGTAAAAAAATAATTTAAATTAATTATTTTCTTAATTAGTATATATGAATATTAAAGAGTTACTAACTGAAAGTAATATTCGTGATTATTATAATAAAAATAAACAATTTAAATTTATGGCACCATATAAGATGGATCAATTTTTTGAATATAGAAAATTTAATGATAAATATGTTGATGTTAAATCTAATAAACAAATAAAAACAATTATAAAACATTCAAAAGATAAAAATAGTTATATTTATCTTAAACTAATTACTTTATTAGGAAAACATATTCAAATGAGTGATGCTGCTACTCTAATTACAAATCTATTATCTTTACCACTAAAAGATTCAACTATTTATAAATTTTTAAAATCTATAAAAAATGATAATATCTATGATGGAGGCCCACATATGATTAATTATGCACCTCATGGTTTGTTAACAAGTGGAAGAGAGAAAAAAGTAAAACAAATGAAATTTGTTTTAGAAAGGGAATTTGTAGAAGTAAATTTTAAACCAAAAACATATTTAGATTTTGGTTGTGGTGATTGTAAATTAGTGAAGTATTTAGGTGAAGCATTAAATATAAAAAAGGAAAATATTTATGGAGCAGATATTGAAAATTGGGGTGATTATTCAAATGAGAAAAGGTCAAAATTAGATATTAATTTTGTGGAATTAAAATTAAATCAAAAATTTAAATTTAAAGATAATATGTTTTCAGTTATTAGTGCTATGATGGTTTTACATCATGTAGAAAATTTAGATTTTTGTTTAAAAGAAATGAATAGAATTATGGAAATGGGTGGATACCTTTTTATTACTGAACATATGATTGTTAATTATCTTGAGAAAATGTTAGCAGATATTGAACATTCAATATATGAAATTGCTTATCGTAATAATAATGATTATCATAAAACATTTGTAAATAATTATTATTACATTACTGAATGGAGTGTTATCTTAAATAAATATGGATTTGAATATGTAAATTATGATTATTTATTATATAATATTACTGATCAAGATGACGCAACTAAAAGAGCATGGTTTATTTATAGAAAAGTGAAAAATCTTTAAATATATAAATTATTGACTATTGTTAAAATCTTCTTTAAATTTAATAAATCCTACTTCTGCAATAGTTTGCATAATTCGCATAGAATAAGCAAAAGTAGCTCCACTATGACCTGAACCTAAAACTTTTTCATGATTACCTATTCTTTTAATATTTGAATCATTACTAAATATATAACCTGTATTTTTATCAGGTGGATTATCTCGAATATTATCCCATAATTCTAATTCACTTATAGCTTCATACATTTTCTGAAGACAAGGTGTAAAATCATTATTATACACCTTAATTTCTGGCCAATCAGATAAAAGTACTGTAGATGTCATTTTTTTATATATTAAATTATTGATGTCAATATATAAACTTTTCAAATTATTTTCATCATTGACATCTGAACCCAAATTTCCATATCTTTATCTTTATCTTTTTTAGTACTAAGATGTATAAATTCACTAAATTTATTACTAATTCTTGTTCCATTTTGGTCATATGTAATAGTACCACTTACAAGGATATTAATTCTTCTTGCTCCAGAATGGAGTGTATCGTAATCAATATCTGTAAATTGTGCATTCATTAATTCTAAATTTTTAAAATATTCGATAATACCTTCATTTTGATATCTACTTTTTTGAGAGCTATAAATAGTAAAATGTCTCAAATATGGGAATAAATTTGTTATTGTTTTTGAGTTTATATTTGTATAATAAAAATTAATAAATTTTGACGTAATATCAATTACGCTTGTTTGATCATCTCTATGAAAATGAAAATCCATTTTTATTAGTTTTAAATATATTTAATTATTTAAGTATATTTAAATTTTTCAATTTTAAATTTAATGATATGCTAATTTTTCTAATTTACTTTTAATTTTTTTATAAATAGATTTTTTAACATAAGATTTATTTTCTTTTAGTTTCCATAAATCTAAACCTGATTTTAAGGAATATTTTTTTAAAAAACTCTTCATATCATATTTTGTCATAACATGATCTGTAATAAAATTAACTTTTAATTCAATTGATTTCATATCAGTATCTTTTTTATTATTTTCTAGCTCTTTCTTATTTGATACTACAGATACTTTACCATTTTTAACAACCAAATAACTTAATAAATCTTCAAAATCTGAATACATCCATGCATTCATCGTTTTTTCAAAAAAATATTTTGTAACCTTTCTTATTAAATCGGGATCATTATTAACATTTAAATATTGAACTTGACTATTCATTGGAACAATTGGAGGTGAAATTAATGATGTTGTAACAGTATAATTTTCACCATTACTTGGGTCTTTTTTTGTTATTTGGATAACTGGTGAAATAGGAGGCATAGCAACTGGTGATAATACTAAATCATCTGCAGCTGTTCCTAATGATGATACTCCACTTCTGAAAGGACCAATATTTGAACTAATAAAATATGGATTCATTAGTGGACTAATTGTTGTTCTAGGCAAGTAATATGGATCGTCATCTAGATTATAAACTAAAGGCATATAGTTTGTCATTTATATATATAATAATATATATTATTTTTCAAATGTTTCAGAAAGTGTTACAAAATAATTTTTTGAATCCAAATTTTTAATATTATATAATTTTTTAGCAATTTCTTCTTTTGTAAAATTTTTATTTTTAATCTTTAAGTAAATATAATATATATCTACAATTATATCAATATTTACTTTATATGTTGATAAAAAACTAATCCATGAATATTCAATTATTCTACTCAATGTGTTTTCAGAGATTGTATTTTTATATTTATTACAATAGTCATAACATGTTGTCCAATTATCAATATTATAAACTAAATTGAGAACTGTTAATTCATTAAAGTTTAATTTTGGTAATAGTAACTTTTCATTGTAATTATTTGTATTAATATCACATTTATTAATTGAATTTTTATCTAAAATATTATCAAAACAAAAATCTGATTTATGACTTTTATATTCTAAAGAAATAGGATTTATACCATTTTCATTACTTTTATAACATTTTGATATACAATTATTTGACATATATATATATATATTTAATATAATTTATCTTTTAGCAAATAAAAAATTGGAATAACAATTACATAGGATAATATTACATCAACACTATAATGTCCATGAGTTGCAATTAATAAATAACCATATATAACTTGTAAAATTTGTAAAAATATATATTTATTCATTGATATTAAATTTTTATCAAATGCAATTAAAACTAATAATAATGATGCAGCAGTATGTCCACTAAATATTTTATCAAAACAATGCCCAAATATATATTGATTTATATCATTATCTTTATTTATGCATCGAACATTGGAACTTGGAATTTCTGTCACAGTTGTTGTAATAATTCTTAATCCTACAATTATTGATAATAGTTTTATATAATCGACAAGATAAATATAGTTTGAATTTAAATAAGGTAATACAAAAATTAAAAATAATGGATTAATGATAAATTCCATATGAGTTAAATCATATGAATTGTTCATAATGATATCTTTCAATGGCTTCTTCATTTTAGTGTTATTAATTTTAGCTAATTTTATATTATAAAATACATAAATTAAATGAAAAATGTAAGGTATAATATATATATATTTTTCATACATATATATATTAATTATTTTTAATTTTATTCTTTTTATTTTTATTATTTATTACTTTTCTTCTATTTGATGCATATCTTAACATCATTTTTTTAAATTCTAAATCATGAATATCATAAATATTAGATTGATCAAACATTACAAAATTACCATAGTCATAATTATCATTATGTACTAACTTATTATCAATCTTACCAATTATATAAAACTCTTTAATATCAATAACACTAACCCAAAATCTTTCTAAACCATTAGAAATTTTGACACTATATCCCTTTTTAATATTATTTAATTCTAGTTCTGTTGGGATTTCAAATGTATCAGAATGGTAGTTATTAATAATTTTAACATTTATCCAGTTATCTGTATAAACTTCCATATTAAAGTACTATTGTAAAAGATAATAAAAATTAAATATATAAAATAAATCAATTTTTTATCCAAAATACTTGAACATGAAAGATATCGGGAATAGACATTTTTGGATTTACATACCATGCAAAATTAAAATTTGAATCTTGTAATAATTCATATAAGTTAAGATATATATCCATATTTATTATATCATCTGATAATTCTTTTTCATTATATAAAAGATACCACATTATATAATGATTCGAATTAATATCATAACAAAATCTATTTTTTATAAATTTTTTTTTACAAGTCAAATTATTTATATCAATATCAAATATATCACAAAATATCCCATTTTTTAAAGATCCATATTTATTTTCTAACTCTTTTAAATATTTATTTTTACAATCAAGAATAACATTATTTGGACGCACATTATCAGCATTTGGGATCCAATTATATTTTTTATTTAATAAATTTAATTTATCTAAATTACTAGATATTTTTCCAACATATTTCATATCATTAATAATTTTTATATATTTAAAATTATAATTTCATTTTTTTTAAAGTAATTAATGCTTTATTTATGTATAATTCTCACCCATTATACATAAATTTTAATTATAGTATATATAATGATATATATCTATATTGCTAAAACACAATCAGATTGGACATTACCATTTTATTTATTTGCAAATTCTATATCTATTATTTTATCTGATAATAAAATTGATAACAAAATAATAAGTAATTATAATAATATTAAATTATCAGATATAATTATTACATTTCAACCGTTTTATTCACCTGATATTAATTGTAAAGTAATATTTATAAATAGTGAATCTTTAATGTGCCAAAAACACATCCAAGATCAGATTGAAAATAATAATGTTAAATTAATATGGGATTATAACAAAAAAAATGTAAATATTATAAAAAAATCAAGTAGTAAAAATATTACATTTCTACCTTTTACCTATCATTCCTATCTAGAAGATCATTATAATAAATACACAAATAGTATAAAAGAAGAAAAAGAAATTGATTTTTTATTTTTTGGTTTTATAACTAAAAGACGAGATGTAATTATTGATACTTTAATAGATAAAGGTTATAATATTGTAAAACTAAATACAGTAAATGTAAAAGAATTATACCAAACAATAAAAAAAAGTAAAATTATTATAATCATACATCATTATCATAAAAATTTGGCTATCGATTTTTATAGATTATCATGGTTACTATCAAATAAAGTATTTGTTATTCACGAAGAACCTTCTGAAGATTGTAAAGATCAAACATTTGATAAAATAATATATGCTAAATATGATAATTTTATAGATAGATGTGAATATTATATCAAAAAAAATCAAAATGAACGTGATAAAATAAGTAATGAAATATATAATTGGTGGAAAGGAAGTCATTCATTAGAAAATAAAATACCAATAAAACAATTAATGGAATTAAATAATTCTTTGTAATCAAAAACTTTCATAACTAGATTGATAAATACAATAACTTAATTAAATATAAAAAATTGATAATTTCAGTTTTTTATATTTATTGTATTGTATTAAATGGCAGAAACATTAGCAAATTTACTAAATGAAAATATTATTAAAAATAAAGAAAGAATTAATTGGGACCAATATTTTATGTCTATTGCAATTTTAGCTTCTGTTAGAAGCCCATGTTCTAGATTAAATGTTGGTTGTGTTTTAGTAAAAAATAAAAGAGTAATAAGTATGGGCTATAATGGATTTTTACCAAATTCTATACATAATTCTATTATCGTAAATAATCATGAACAAGCAACAATTCACGCTGAACAAAATTCAATATCGGATGCGGCAAATCGTGGTGTTTCAGTTGAAGGAAGTATTGCATATATTACTCATTATCCATGTATTAACTGTTTTAAAATTATAGTAGCATCTGGAATTAAAAAGATAAAATATTTAAATGATTACAAAAATGATTGTATAATAGATGAAATGATTAGAAATGGAGCAATTATTGAAATAGAAAAAATAGTTTTATATTAATTTTTTTTCTTTTCTTCATAAATAATCATTATAGTATTTTTTTGATATTTTATATCAAAAATTTTTATATTATTTTTATTTTCTTCAATATAAGCATTTATTTTATCTTCAAAATCTACATTTTCATCTTTGTCATCTCTAGTACAATTTATAATTTTTACTCTTTTTGTTTCTGCATCAACGTCATCTTCCCAATTTGTAGCATAATCTAAAAATTTTTCTTGATAAGAACCAACATTATCTTCAATAATTTTTTCTCTATAGTTATATCCTGACATATTAGTTATAATAATATTTTAATTTAAGTAACTTAAACTTAAATGTTTTAAATAACATTTAAGAGAAATATATTAAATTTTATATATTTATTCAAGATGCATATTGTGTTGTATATTCTTTTGCTTTATTATTAAATTCTTCTCTATTATTTTTATACATTCTACCCGCGGTTGCATCTAATGGATCATCTGGATTTGGATCTGTTAACAACGAACTAATAGATAATAATGTTTTGGTAATTGTTAATGCAGGGCTCCAATTACTTTGTAAAATATCAAGACAAATTGATCCAGAACTACTAATATTCGGATGAAATATTTTTGTATCAAATGTAATTTGTGGTGGTTTAAAAGGATAATTACTTGGAAAATTTATTTTTAGAAGAAAAATACCATCTTCATATGGGGAATCTTTCGGCCCAATCATAGTCGCTGACCATGCAAAAATATTATTATCATCAACTGGACCTGCTGAGATATTAGCGTTCGCATCGTTAGATAACTCCTGCATTTCTTTAAGAATTCTTTTTCTAGACGTCATATTTGTATTTAGAATAGGATATATAGGTTTAAAATGATAATTTCAATTTTTTAACTTATATATATATATTGTTAAAAATTGAATTATCATTAATTTACATCCTTAGAATATTTTAAAAAAATGAAAGCTGCAAAGGTTATATTTAAAAATCGAGAAATTTTCGAAAAAGATCCAATCGATGGAGTTTCAATTGGTTATGATGATGACAATATTTTTAAATGGAATGTAACTATATTTGGCCCAAAAGATTCTCCTTATGAAGGTGGAATATTTAATGCAATTATGATATTTCCTCAAAATTATCCATTATCACCTCCTACATTTCAATTTACAAATAATATTTTTCATCCAAATATTTATACTGATGGAAAAGTATGTATTTCTATTCTTCATCCACCCGGTGAAGATAGATTTAATGAACAAGAAACTGCTGATATGAGATGGAGACCTGTTCATACTGCGAGTAGTATTATTCTAAGTATTATTTCTTTGTTAAGTGCTCCCAATGATGAATCTCCAGCAAATGTTGATGCTGCTAAAATTTGGAGAGAAGATGAAAAACAATTTCAAGAAATTGTAAATAAATGTGTTAGAGATTCAGTTAATTTATAAATTATTTAAAGATTTATTACATTTATATTATAAATAAAATGATGCAAAGTAATACTGATGAAGATGGATGGACGAAAGTTTCTTATAAAAATAAATTAACTAAAAAAAAATTTAAGAGCACATTTGATTCTAATAAAAAAACTAAAAATATTAATAAAGATTTTGATAAAACGAAAGTTAAACTTTGGTATGACAGTAGTTCTTGGCAACATAATATATTAATTAATAATTATGAATATGAAGATGGTACAACCGTGTTATCGAAATTAAATATATCTAATTTATATGATGAATATAGTAAGGCAGAATCAAATTATGACAAAAATAATATTATTAGAAAACTAACAAAAGTTATAAATGATGAAAAATGGAAAGAAGAGGAAGGTAATATTAGAATGATTAATAAAAATTTGGAACTTACAGAACTTGCAGAACCAAAACAAGAAAATGAAAATCAAAAAGATGAAGCAATTGAAACAGATGATACAATTCTAGATAGCAATAAAGTAAATGTAGTAAAATCTACAAGGAAATATGATAATAGCATTTCATTTGCTGAAATGACTAAAAGAAGTTAAAAATTGAATATTAATTACTTAAATAAATAAATATTATATTAATTAAATGGAAAATCAGATAAAAATTAATGATATACTAACTTTTTTAATAGATGCAAAATCTACTAAAAAAATTAATAACTATAAAATTAGTGATAAAATAAATTTAAATTATTTAGAATTTTTCAATTCTAAAAATTTTATGCATTTTAGTGAAATATTATTTGATCATGTTGATAGAATAGGTATTCATACAAGTAATAAAAATTCTGCTTATTTTTCACTATTATATCTATTACATAAAGATTATTGTTTATCTGATAATGATCAACAAAATTATTTAGTTAAAGTATTAAAAGAAAAAATTAAAAATGATATTCTAAATAGATTAGTAAAAGGACCTAAAGATTTAACTAAAAAAAAAATTATTGAAATTTTAAAATCAAGTAAGGATAATAATTTAATGGATGTATATATTTTAGCTTGTTATTTTGATATAAATATCTTTGTTTTTTCATATACAACTAAAGATGTAATAGCATTTTATAAAGAAGATAAAATAAATATTTATAAAAAAAACATTTTTCTGAATGAAATAAATGATGTATTTTATCCATTAAGTTACAAACTTGATAATGGTAGATATTTTAAATATAATAGTACTGTTTTAAATAATGTATTATTTTGTAATTACATATCTGCATATAATATAAAAAATAACAAATCTTATGAGATAAGTAATAATTGGGAGGAGATATTATCTAATTATTTAGATATCGATGTTACAAATATTATAATAGCTGAAAGTAAAAAAATTAATACATTAATTAATTTACAAGATTCAGATGATTCTGAACAATCTGATATAGATATAGATATGGATAATATAACAGAGGAAATAAAACATATTGATAGTGAAATAAATTCTGATAATATTAGTTTAGATTATGAATCAGATGAAGAAAGTGATAATGATTCAATTGTCATTGAAATTGAAAATAGTAATAATACAGAAATTTTAGATTTAGTTAATACAATAAATGGGTTCACGGATAATAAATTAAAGTCATTTAAAAAAGATGAATTATTAGATTTTATTAATAAAATTACAAGCAATAAAGATAGTACATTAAAAAAAGTAAATAAAAGTGACTTAATTATTAATTTAAAGAATGAAATTAAAAAATTAATTTAAACCTTTATTTATACTTTAAATTAATGGATTTAAATAATATTAAAAATATTAAAAATTATGCTGATCAAATTAGAAAGTTTAGAAATTTAGATAAATTTAAAAATATGTCAAGTGATAACTTTTCTAATGAAATGAAAATATTATTTCCTGATTTTATTAAGGATCATAAAATGGTTTTTGATTCAATTGTTGAAAATAAAGATATGCAATTTCTAGATTTAATGTTTGATAAACTTAATGAGATACATAGTGAATTTTCAAGAAGAAAAGGAGAAATTAATGGTATTAGTGATAAAGTTGAAGATATTAGAGCATTACTTAAAGTAAATGAAAATATGAATAAAGATAAATTAATTTCATTTATAGAAACAACATCACCTGATTTTGTAAAAAATTATCCTATTATAATTGATAGATTACTAGATAAAGAAACAAAAGATTTAAGCGTTGATCAGTTATTTTATGATCAAATAAAGTTTAAATATGAAACTCAAATTGGTGAAGTTTTAGCTAATAAATATGTATATCCTAAAATTAAAAAGTAAACCAATATCTCATATATATATAAATTTAATATATGAAATACTATACTCAAAAAGATATTGATAGAATGATTAATGATAATAAAATAATATTATTAGTTAATAATATTATTTATGATTTTACAAATTTTGATCATCCATATAATATTTGCTTCTATGATAATCGTTTAGGTAAAGATGTTTTATTAGATTATAATTTTCACTCTAAAACATCACAAAAAGTATGGAAAAAATATAAAATTGGAGAATTAAATAAGTATTGTACAATTATGTAACTAGATCTTTTCTAGTTTCATTAAAGTCACTTATTTTAGATTTTATAAATTTAGAATCCCACCAAACACTTGCATCTATTTGAATATCTCTAAATTTATGATATTGTTCACCAAAATAATTTTTTTTATTTTTATAATCAATTATTTTATTAATATTTAAATGCTCTTCTCCTACTAAATGTAAGTTAATACTTGCTATTAGTTCCTCATCTTTTGATTTTACTTCTGAATTACTAATTATATCTAATACATAATTATTATTAGCTTTCACTTTATTCATATTATCTAATAACAACTTTAATTTTTTAATTAAATTTGTCTTTAATGTACTTTTCAATTTAAATTTCTTACAAATTACATATCTTTCATTATTAAATGATCTACTAAATAGTGGCTTACAAATAAATATCTCATCATAACAGTCGTTTAAAATATTTAATAATTTTATTGTTACATTTGTAAAACAGTCTTCAATTCTTAATACAAAATCACCATTATCCTTCTGAATTGATAGTGCTGTAATGATTTCTCCCAAAATTATTGTGTATAATTGATGTTCATTATGTGAATTCGTTTTATATTCAACTACTCCATTGGCAGTAATTAAATTTATATCTGATAATTTATTATCCTTAATAAATTTTTCAATTGCTGTGACATTTGATAAATACTTAGAATTATTTAATTGTTCTAATGGACCATCTTTTAACTTGAATAATTTATTATTTTTTACATTCTCCTTTAGACATTCACTTACTTCTTTGTCATTACTTCCCTGATAGCAATAAATATCACCTTTTGACTTCACATAATTTTGTCTAAAATAATTAATACATTGTAAAAAACCTCCATTTTCAGATAATGATACAGATTTAAACTCTTTCTCTTCTGCTAAATTAAAATAAACTAGCATTTCCCATAACTTAAAAAGATCACGAGAAAATATATTTGTACCTTTATCTAACTTTAATTTTGTTGATAAAACATTATTTAAATTTTCCTTATAATCTGGAATATCACTTTCAAATTGATTTACAATTAAATAAAACTTTCTATTTTGTAATTCTTCGTCATGCATTTTCTCTCTCACTTGTTTAGTATAATAATGATAGCCTAACCCAAAAATTGGTTGATTTTCATATCCTGATTCTTTCAAATCAAAATCACTATCAATTATGTTACTACTAAATTGTAATTTTTTTATATATGGTGTAAATTTCGACATTATTATATAATATTAACATTATTTTAAATAGTTAAATTAGAATTCAATTTTAAATTTAAGGCTTATTTAAATATTAATATAGTAGCATTAATATTACAATAAATTAGAATTCAATCAAGAAACTAGTAGATAGAGCTTTAATATGTTTTTTTACACCACTAGATAATGGTTTTATTAATTTAAAATAATCTATATGTTCTGATAAATTTAATATTTATTAATAAATATTAAATTTATTTGTTATTGGTTGATTTAATACATAAATTGTAAAATTTCAGACTTATATACAGTAGTTTGTATTGGTCTCGCTGATCCATGTTTATCTCTATTCTCTGGTGATGTATATATATTTAAAGGTGTTTGAAAAACACACCATTCTACATCACTATTGAAAGAAGGTGTGGTTAAAGAACCTTTATAGTTAAAAAATGTATTATCCTCTAAATTTGGTAATGTAATTGTTACATTCTCTTGTAATGCTACCAAATCATCTAATATATTATCTGATGTATTCTGATCCACAACATTTATAAAAAATCCCAAAACAACATATTCATTTGCATCAATTGCTTTATGTACAAAATGAGCTTCCATATCATATTGTTTACCATTCAACTTATGCTCACTTTGTTTATGAAAATGTACATTTATCAAGTTAAACTGATAATTATTAAAAAAAAGA
>ERZ807291.5326-NODE-5326-length-16236-cov-20.355849_pt1 | contig 16236 bp, 16 predicted proteins | sample MGYA00521257_ERZ807291 | MGnify/ENA primary metagenome ERZ807291 (study PRJEB31413, sample SAMN03169783) | marine metagenome | biome: Marine; feature: Water; material: Subsurface seawater | place: North Sea | collected 2011-04-28 | depth 1 m m ...
ATAAAGTAGCTCTTATTTTAGGAGATAATATTTTTTATGGCACAGGTTTAGAGAAACTTTTGCAGGCTAATAATAATCCAGAAGGCGGCATTATTTATGCGTATCGAGTTAATGATCCAGAACGTTATGGTGTTGTTGAGTTTGACCAAGATGGCAAAGCGATTTCTATCGAAGAGAAACCAGAACATCCTAAATCGAATTATGCCGTTCCTGGGATTTATTTTTATGATAACACGGTTGTAGAAATCGCTAAAAACATTAAACCCAGTCACAGGGGCGAATTAGAAATAACAGACGTTAATAAGGAATACCTCAAACAAGGTAAGCTCAGCGTCAGTATTTTAGATAGAGGAACCGCTTGGTTAGATACCGGAACGTTTCAATCGTTAATGCAAGCTTCTCAATTTGTAGAGGTTATTGAGCAGCGCCAAGGCCTAAAAGTAGGCGCTATTGAAGTTGTCGCATACGAGATGGGATATATAGACGAGGCACAATTCAAAAGATTGGTAGAGCCCTTATTAAAAAGCGGTTACAGTAAAAATTTGATGCAATTTTTGAATAAAAAGTAATGATAACCACAGAAACGAAACTTAAAGGGTGCTTTGTTATAGAGCCGACGCTGCTTAATGACTCTAGAGGCTATTTTTTTGAAAGTTTCAATCAAAATAAGTTCAACGCATTAATAGGTCAGGAGATTAACTTTGTTCAAGACAACGAATCGTTTTCTTCCAAAGGCGTCTTAAGAGGCTTACATTTTCAGACTGGAGATTATGCACAAGCCAAACTTGTCAGGGTGATTCAAGGAAGAGTTTTAGATGTATTTGTAGATATTCGAAAAGACTCTGCCACTTATGCCGAACATTCTTCAATTGAGTTATCTGAAGACAATAAAACTCAGCTTTTTATCCCGCGTGGGTTTGCACATGGGTTTATAGTGCTTAGTGATACGGCAATTTTTTCTTACAAATGTGATAATTATTATCACCAGGCATCTGAACGAGGTATTCGACATGACGATCCCTTTTTAGGCATCGACTGGAAATTACCTAAAGAGAGTCGTATTATCTCAAAAAAAGATTTAGTATTGCCAACACTTTCAAACATAGACCTATGATCAACGTATTGGTAACTGGAAGTAACGGGCAATTGGCAAGTTGTATTAAAGACCGCGTTAAGCAGTATAAAGGGTTACATTTTCTTTATACAGACTATCAAGAGCTAGATATTTGTAACTTGAAGGACGTAGAGGAGTTTTTTACAACGAATCAAAAAATTGATTATTGCATCAATTGTGCAGCTTATACAGCAGTTGATAAGGCAGAAACAGAGGTCGAAAAAACATTTGAAATCAATGCGAAAGGTGCAAAAAATTTGGCGCTTGTTTGTAACACTCAAGACGCTATTTTAATTCATATTTCGACCGATTTTGTGTTTGATGGTAACAAAACAGAACCGTACACTGAAACAGATATTCCCAAGCCAATCAGTGTGTATGGTGCTTCTAAACTACAAGGGGAAGTCGAGATACAGAAAACATTAAAAAAACAGTTTATTATACGAACATCTTGGCTATATTCTGAGCATGGTGCTAATTTTATGAAAATGATGCTTCGACTAGCCGAGATACGTGATGAAATTAGCGTGGTATCGGATCAAATAGGCTCGCCAACATACGCAGGAGATTTAGCAGACGTTATATTAAAAATCATCAATTCAAAAAACACTAATTTTGGTCTGTATCATTACAGCAATGAAGGAGAAACTAGCTGGTATGGATTTGCAAAAGCGATTTTTGAATCTTGTAAAAATTCGGTACGAGTAACTCCAATCTCATCTACTCAGTATACAACCGCTGCCACACGCCCTAAATACAGTGTTTTGGACACAGCGCGCGCTAAAAAAGTGTTTAACAGTATTCCCTACAAGTGGGAAATAAGTTTAAAAAAAGCAATAGAAAACAGATAATACAATGGAACAACAAAAAGTAGCACTTATAACTGGAGTAACGGGGCAGGATGGCGCCTACTTGAGTGAATTTCTTCTTAAAAAGGGATATTTAGTTCATGGGTTAAAACGGAGAGCATCCTTGTTTAATACCGCTCGAATTGATCACTTATACCAAGATCCTCATGTAGAAAATCAAAATTTCTTTCTTCATTATGGAGATTTAACAGATAGCACAAACCTTACAAGAATCATTAAAGAGGTCCAACCTGACGAGATTTATAATCTTGCAGCGATGAGTCATGTTCAAGTTTCTTTTGAAATGCCAGAATATACCGCAAATGCAGATGGTATTGGAACCTTACGTTTATTGGAAGCCATTAGATTTTTGGGTCTTGAAAAAAAGACTAGGATTTATCAAGCCTCTACTTCGGAGCTTTATGGAAAAGTTCAGGAGGTCCCTCAAACAGAAACGACACCTTTTTATCCAAGAAGTCCTTACGCGGTTGCTAAAATGTATGCGTATTGGATTTCTGTTAATTACAGAGAGGCCTACGGTATTTATGCTTGTAACGGAATTTTATTTAATCATGAATCACCTGTAAGAGGGGAAACCTTTGTCACTAGAAAAATTACCAGAGCTACCTCTAAAATAGCGTTGGGACTTCAGGATAAGATGTATTTAGGAAACTTGGATGCTCAAAGAGATTGGGGTCATGCCAAGGATTATGTCCGAATGATGTGGATGATATTACAAGCTAACCAAGCAGAAGACTGGGTGATTGCTACAGGAAAAACAACAAGTGTAAGAGATTTTATTAAAATGTGTTTTAAACATGTTGGTGTAGAATTAGAATTTAAGGGAACTGGAGTCGAAGAGAAAGGATATATAAAATCTTCTAATAATCAAACCTATTCATTAGAGATAGGAAAAGAAGTTGTTTCTATTGATCCAAAGTACTTTAGACCAACAGAAGTAGATTTGTTAATAGGTGATGCTACTAAAGCCAAAGAAAAGCTTGGGTGGGTTCCCAAATATGATTTGAACTATTTAGTAGAGGACATGATGATTAGCGATTTGAAACTTATGCAAAAGCAACAATATTTGAAAGACGGAGGTTATACAATCAAAAATTATTACGAATAATTTATGGATATAAATTCTAAAATATACGTTGCAGGGCATAGAGGTTTGGTAGGGAGTGCTATTTTAGACAACCTCCACCAAAAAGGCTACAAAAACACCATAACGCGCACATTTAAAGAACTCGATTTAACAAACCAACTAGCAACACAAGAATTTTTTAAAACACAAAAACCAGACTATGTTTTTTTAGCTGCTGCAAAAGTTGGTGGTATTGTGGCTAACAATGTGTATAGAGCAGACTTTATACATCAAAACCTTATGATTCAGAATAATGTCATTCATCAAAGTTATCTTAATGGCGTAAAAAAATTGATGTTTTTAGGCAGCACCTGTATCTATCCAAAAAATTGCCCTCAACCCATGAGGGAAGATTATCTATTATCCGACCCCTTAGAATACACCAACGAACCCTATGCAATAGCAAAAATTGCAGGTATTAAAATGTGCGAAAGCTATAATTTACAATACGGCACTAACTTTATCTCTGTAATGCCAACAAATCTGTATGGCCCTAATGATAATTTTGATCTTGAGACATCTCATGTGTTACCTGCGCTTATTCGTAAAATACATTTAGCAAAACTTCTTTCAGAATCAAAATTTGATGCCGTTGTTCAAGATTTAAATGTAGCAAACATTGAAGAAGCAACAACTGCTTTAAACCGGTTCGGTGTTTCAACCGAAAGTGTGGAAGTCTGGGGTACAGGAGCACCAAGGCGTGAATTTTTGTGGAGTGAAGACATGGCTGACGCCTGTGTGTTTATCATGGAAAACAGGGATTTTTCAGACACCTACCCTGGTAGCGCTAAAGAAATTAGAAACACGCATATAAATATTGGTACTGGTATTGACGTTTCTATAAAAGAATTAGCGGAAACAATAAAACAAACAATTGGTTTTAAAGGAGAGTTAGTCTTTAATTCTGATAAACCAGATGGTACTTTAAGGAAGCTCACAGATGTTTCTAAATTACATAGTTTAGGGTGGAAACATCAAGTAGGACTCCAACAGGGAATTATTGAAATTATAGATTGGTATTTAAATCCTTCAAATCGTATTAAGAGATGAAAACACCAGCTATAATAAAAGAAACTAAAATGAATAAAATATATCTCACCCTAATAACGTTAGTGTTTGTGCTTAGCTGCAAAAACACACCTAAAGAAAAAAAAGGAATTACTAACAATACAGAAGCCGTAAATGAAATTATTCTTCCAAATCATCCTCTATGGCAATTAAATAGATTAACACTAAATACGACAAATGACAACTTAAATCAAACCAACAAACAAGTATTTAGACTTTCAAGAACCAGTATAACAGAAACAGCATACGCTTCAGTAAATAATATTCCTGTCGTATTTGGTAATTACTACAGAGCTAGTATTTTGGTTAAAAAAGATCACTTAGGTAGTTTTTTTGGATTAAGAATTATTGGTGAGTACCCTAATAGAGCAGATGCAATATTCGATTTAGAAAAGGGGTTACTAAAAGAAGTTGTTGATGTTGGAGAGTTTTTTAACGGAGAAGCTAAAATTGAAGAGGTTGATAAAGGATGGTACAAATGTAGTTTGACTGCAGAAGTTAATTCAAATAAAATGAAAATAATTTTAGGACCAACATCTGAACTAGGAAAAGCAATTACTTGGGAAGGAGCGACTAATGAGAAGAGTCATGTTAATATAATACCATCTAGTTTAGTTTTAGAGGAACTTGCAAAATAAAAAAAAATTAACCATGAAAAGCTCTGATAAAAAAATTAAAATAGCGGTCATTTATTTTTGTTATAATCGTGTTGATCATTTAAAAAACTCTTTACCTAAAATACTTAAATTTAAGAAGGAACTTCCTTTGTTTGTTTTTTGTGATGGTCCAAAAACGCATAATAAAATAAAAACGTCCAAAGTCAGAGACTATGTAAAACAGAGTATAAAGGACAAAGGCAGCTGTAAAATAATTTTTAGGGAAAATAATTTTGGGTTAGCAAACAATGTTATTTCGGGAGTTAATGAAGTTTTTAATTTAGGCTACGATGCTGTTACAGTTTTGGAAGATGATTGCATTCCGTACAGCAATTATTTCAATTATATGGAAAGCACCTTGAATTTCTATAAGAATTTTGAAAATGTTATGCATGTTTCTGGATTTGGAATGCCGCTTAGACACAAGCCTTTGAAGGACACTTATATTACTCCATATCCATGCTCATGGGGGTGGGGAACATGGAAAAGTAAATGGTTGGCGTGTGATTTTGAGGACAAAGCCTATTACAATAAAATATTATCAGACATCAATTTAGTAAAGATATTTAATTGGTCCGGGAAATCATTTTCGTATTTTTTAGAACTCCAAACTAAAAAAGAAGTAAATAGTTGGCTAATTAGGTGGTATGCTCATATTTTTAAAAGCAAAGGTGTTTGTGTATGGGCTAGAGACAGTAAACTTAAGAATATAGGTTTTGACGGGTCAGGACAGCACAAAGTAAAGTATGACATTTATAATCAAAAGGAATTGAACAATATCGAATTATATGATTTTCAAGAAAACACTACTAATTTTAACAAAGATGTTATAAAACAGTTTCGCCAGTTTTTTATGGGCCCAAATTTAATTGATAAAGTTAAAACCGTTTTATATCTTAAGACGGGGTTACTATTTGAAAAAATAGGGGAAGTTTCAAAATATTATAATAATAAAGAATGATTGTTTACAAAAAAAACTCAGTTATAAGTTCAAAAAGTAGAGTATTTCCTTTTTCTAGGTTTACTAACTCTAAACTAGGACATTTTTCTTACATTGGATTATTTGCTTTTGTGAATAATACAAATATTGGAAAATACTGCTCAATTTCTATGAATTTTAAGTCGGGCTTAGGTATGCACCCGACATCCTTAGCTTCAACATCGCCAATTTTTTATGCTAAAAAATATGCTATAAAACACTCCCTAGGCTTTAAGCGCTTAGCAGAATTTAAAGAATATGATAAGATTACAATTGGAAGTGATGTTTGGATTGGAGCAGATGTTATAATTATGGATGGAATTAAGATTGGAGACGGCGCAATTATTGCTGCTAAAGCAGTAGTATCTAAGGATGTCCCAAGCTATGCCGTTGTAGGAGGGGTTCCTGCAAAAATTATAAAATATAGGTTTTCAGAAGAAATAATTAAAAAATTAAAAGCCCTTGAGTGGTGGAACTGGAGTGAAGAAAAAATAAAGAAAAATGAATTCTTTTTTAGAAATGACATCACATTGGATGTAATTAATCAAATTAAAGATTAATTTAAACAAAGCCGTCGGGGAATTTTAAATAAAACGAAAATGATTAAATCTTTTTTTAATATGGACATAGTTAAAAATCTATATATTCCTCAAGCTCTTTTTTTTTGCTGGCAATTGTGCTCTGTATACTAAATGACACTTCTTAATGAAACTATTAAACAAGGTATATACAGTTTTAGGAAACAGAGAAAAAAAAGTAGTTGTTCAAAACTTCTTTTCCTTGGTTATACTTCAAGGAGCGAATTATATTTTACCGCTTCTAATACTTCCGTATCTGGTTAGAGTTTTAGGAACAGAAAAATTCGGATTGGTAATGTTTGCTCAATCCTTAGCTTTATTTTTAACCGTTTTTGTAGATTTTGGATTTAATATCAGTGGCACAAGAGAAATATCATTAGCAAGAAAAAACAAAGAAAAAACTAGCCAGATTTTTTTTGCAATAATGTTCATTAAGTTAGGCTTATTACTTCTAGCATTTGCTATACTTTACATAATCGTAAATACAGTTACCAGATTTAGTATAGACGCACAAGTTTATTTATTTAGTTTTGGCGTTGTTGTTGGGCAAGCATTTTTTCCTGTATGGTTTTTTCAAGGGATTGAAAAGATGAAATTTGTAACTTTTATAAATATTCTAGCGAAGGGTATCTTTACAGTTCTTGTGTTTTTTATGGTAAAGTCTGAAGCTGACTATTTTAAAGTGCCTATTTATAATTCACTTGGTTTTGTTATTTCTGGTCTTCTTGGGTTTGGTTTAAGTTTTAAGTATTTTAAATATAAACTTCCCACATTTAACCTGGTAAAAAGGTTATTAGTAGAAAGCTTTAGCTTGTTTGTTTCTAATTTTGCCACAAGCCTTTATACCGCAAGTAATGTTTTTATTTTAGGTTTGTTTTCTGGAAATATTATTGCGGGTGTATATGCAAGTATGGAAAAACTTATTTTAGCGGTTAAAAACGTCTATGTTCCATTATACCAAGCTTTATACCCTTGGGTAGCTAGACAAAATGACTATCAGAAAAAGCAAATTATAAATAAAATCATGCCTCCTATATTTGTTATAAGCACAATAATAACTTTAGTAATTTTACTTTTTGCAAAAAGTATATTAGATATTGTCTATGATGATATTTTAATAACCAGTTATGCAAATGTGTTTAGAATATTAAGCTTTATATCAATGTTTTCTGGTTTAAATATGCTTTACAATATGTTATACTTTCCTGCCATAAAACGCTATAAAGTTAGAATGAACATTTTAATATTCGGAGGATTATTTAATATGATTGTGAATTTAATTTTTGTTCATTTTTACGATATATATGGAATTGCTACAATAGTAACCTTAACGGAGTTATTGTTAGTTTTTACAGGACATTACTATTTTAAAAAGTTAAGCAACCAAATATCAAATCCTGCAATCTAAAAAATGGTATATCTAACTTCTGCACTTTTTATAATTGAGTTTTTTTTGATCGTATTAATAATGCTATATACGCTTTTAAAAAAAGGAGTAACCTTTAAAGTTGGAATTTCATTTGGGGTGCTATTTTTTATCTTCATCCCTGTCTGGATCATGATATTAACGGGTACTTTAGAGCTTTCTCAAGCGGATTTTCATTATACAACTCTTTCAAATGTTGTTTTCGACAATAACATTCATAACTCATTATTATTGTTAGGTTTTTTATTTTCAATAGTACTTTACTTGTACTTCCCCTCCAGATATTATAATGTAGAAGCCAATAATAAATTTAAACCAAGCTTAAAAGGTTATTTGATAATTTATGTTATTGGAATGTTAATAGTATTTATTGGTTCTGGATTGTTAGAAGGAGGGGATTGGTACCAAAACAGAGAGCATTTTATGCAGTCAAATGGCGCGCTTGCTGTATTAATTGTTTTTCTTGTAAATTCAGCGAAGATATTATTCATATCTTCATTATTTTTTAAATGGTTAAAAAACGACTTAAACGTTTATAGGTTTATGTTTTTTATTCTTCTCTTTGTTGTTATTGACATGGTTTTTTCTGGAAACAGGATATATTTATTTTGTACAGCTATACTGATAGGTTTTGTTTTTGTAAAGAGATATCCTAAAAAAACCTTAATTGCGTTTCCTTTGCTTTTTCCAGCAACATTTTTCTTAGGCTATTTTGCGTCTATTTTTAGACATATGAGAGGCCCGCTGTTTGCGAACGGACTGCCAACTTTTGAGGTCTTTATTGCAGCGTTTAATAGAGCGATGGTTTTAGAGCCTCCAAACCCCAAATCGTTCTTTATTGGAATATCTGAATCAATTAATGTAAATGTGATTTATGATTTATTCAACAGATATGATGATTTTTTATTAGGAGCCACTTATTTCAAGCCCTTGTTTTTTTATGTTCCAAGATCTATTTGGGAAGGAAAACCAGAAAGCATAACGGTAATAACCGCCAATTCTTTTGGAGGCTCTTCTTTGGTTACTACAATCATTGGAGAAATGTTTATGAACTTCTCGTTATTAGGTATAATTATTTTACCAATTGTGTTATGGTTTATAGAGGGTTTTATTACTAAACACCTAAGACCTTATGGCTCAATTTCTAATATTGTAGGGTTCTTTTTTGGAATATTATTTTTTAGAATGCCTTTTTCGGACGAGTTTTTAGTCTTTGTATTCTTAGTACTTATTTTAACTTTCTTTAACGTGTTTAAAAACTATAAATTTAAATTAACCAAAAATTCATGAGATTAAGTAATCAAACAAAAATTTTAAATGGGTTGATTTTAATTTTTGCAGTATTCCCAATTATTCCAAACAAAATAAAGGGTTTACCTGTTGTTTTATTATTTATTGCCTCACTTTTTTTCTTTAATAAGCGTGAAATCAATTGGAAATGGCTATTTATTAATTCCTCAGTATTTTTAATGTATTTAATTTCAGTAATCTATAGTGATGATCTTTCGCTGTCACTTAAAAAGCTTGAAACAGGCCTATCAATTTTAGTTATACCCATAACCTTTTTTGTGTTACTTCCACGTTTTAAGATATCAAACACGACCAGACTCTTGTTTATAAAAACTTTCATTGGCTCAACATCAGTGTTTTCTTTGTACTCATTTGTTTTAATTCTTCTCAAGAAATCTTCTTTAAATTATTTATGGAGCACAGATAAGTACAGGAATATCATTATAGACATGCCTCTAGTAGGTCAACACCCTATTTATGCTTCTATCTTCTTGGCACTTTCAATTATATTTTTTGTTTTTATGCTCAAACAGAAATTGTTTAAAAATTATGAAGAAAAGTTATTTTTTTTAATACTAACAGCTATAAATTTAGTGTTTCTACTTTTCCTTTCCAGTAAAGGTGCCATTTTGGCGCTTTTCATTATAATTTTCTTTTACTGTATCCTTGAAATAACAAAGAAAACTCATAAATATTTAATAGTATTCACATTTATTTTTTCTTTAATAACTCTATCCATTTATAACCGAAGGATGAATGAGTTAATTAGCGCTCAAACTTATGAGGAGTTTAACCCCACCCTGTCCACAAGTATAAGGTTGGGCATTTATGATTGTAGCTTCACAATTATTAAACAACAATTATTTATGGGGTATGGAGTAGGTGACGCACAAAAAGAACTAAATTTGTGCTATGCTAATAAAAGTGATATTCTATTAATGCATAGGTTTAATAGCCATAATCAATATTTGGACGTTGCTATTAAAACAGGGTTGATTGGACTGTTTGTTTTTTTAGGGTTTTTAGCAATAAACTTTAGAAACGCAATTAAAAAGAAAAACAAGCCACTAATAATGATACTTGTTTTATATTGTCTATTATTTTTGGTGGAAAATGTTTTGTCTAGACAATCGGGTGTTATATTATTTTTCTTTTTAATCTGTTTTTTTAACAATCAAAACAATCACTTAATTAAAGAATAATATTATAGAATGCAAAACCTTTCGAAATATAAGACCCCAAAAAATTTTAGAGGAAAATCTAAAATCACCGTCCAACTATGGTGGTTAGTTTATACAATCCTATTTCGGCCATCTCCTCAGCTAATGTACGGGTGGCGTCGTTTTCTACTCAGATGCTTTGGGGCAAAAGTTGGTAAAAAAGTAATTCTGAGGCCAACCACTCAAATTACCTATCCTTGGAAAATTTCTATTGGCGATTACAGTTGGATTGGTGACGATGCAGTTCTTTATTCCTTAGGAGAGATTTCGATAGGATCTCATACTGTTATTTCTCAGAGGTGTTATATTTGCACAGGGAGTCATGACTACCTTTCTGAAAATTTTGATGTTTATGCTCAAAAAATCATTATTGGTTCAGGGTGTTGGCTCGCGACTGATGTATATGTAGCGCCGTCAGTTAATATCGGAGACAGAACTATAGTCGGAGCAAGAAGTTCAGTTTTTAAAGATTTACCCTCAAACAAAGTATGTGTTGGGAGTCCCGCAAAACCAACAAAAGAAAGAACAGTAAAAGATTGAGAAAAAAGAACATCACCTTCATTAGTTTAAACTACGCTCCAGAAGATTCAGCCATAGGTTTATATTCTTCTCAATGGGTGGAGTTTCTTGAATCCAATGGCCATAATGTTACTGTTGTGACGGCATTTCCTTATTATCCTCAATGGAAGATTTATAAGGACTACAAGTATAAGCCTTTATTTTATAAAGAATCCAACGGTAAGTCTACTATATTGAGATATAAGCAATATGTGCCTAGAGTGCCAACATTTTTCAAAAGAATAGTTCATTTAATAGACTTCACTCTTGGGTCATTCATCAATCTATTTAAAATTAAAAACTGTGATTTAGTGATTGCGGTTGTCCCATTTACCTCATCAGCATTTTTAGGCTGGATCCAAAAAAAACGTTTTAACGCAAAATTATGGATTCATGTCCAGGATTTTGAATTTGATGCAGCACTACAAACAGGTGTTAGTAAAAAAACGAATGCTCTTTTTTCATTACTTTTCAAGATTGAATCTTGGATTCTGAACAAGGCTACTGTTGGAAGCACCATAAGTCATAGCATGCTCGATAATCTCTCCCAAAAAACGAAAAGTTTAATCTTTTATCTACCCAATTGGATAGATCAAACCACAATCGACCCCTTAACAGCAGCCCCTCATGAATATACTAAATCAAATAAGATAACACTGTTATATTCAGGAAATATTGGAGACAAGCAAGATTGGAACAATTTTATTAAATTTTGTAATGATTTAGATAAAAACAGGTATGATGTCATAATTGTTGGAGATGGTGCCAAAAAAGATTGGGTTTTAGAGAACACCATAAATCTATCGAACGTAATTAATTATCCTCCCGTTCCATATAAAGAATTGTCTGATTTGCTCTGTAGTGCAGATATTCACTTGTTATTTCAGAAACCAGACCTACTAGACACTGTAATGCCGTCAAAAGTATTAGGGATGATGGCAAGTGCAAAACCATCCATTATCATTGGGCACAAAGATTCTGAAATAAAAAAAACTTTTAAATTAACCGAAGCAGGTCTTTTTTTCGACCATTATTCCAAAGAAGTCATTAAACAGTTAGACCAATTGTCTTCTAAACCAACTAGAATGAAAGACATGGGAGTTAATTCAAGAGCGTATGTTATTAGAAACTTCTCTAAAAAGATGATTTTAGACAGGATGATAAAAAAAGTTAATACCCTTTAAATAGAAAATGTTTTGGCCACTCATTAAATAATCTAGAACCAAAGTAGGGTTTTCTCCGATTTGCTTGTTTATTACTAGGGGTAATATTACAGACCAATATCACTATTTTTAAAACACTTTTAAACTTAAAAAGCGCTTCAACCAATCTTGGTCTAATATTTTATTACCTTTGTAAAACATCTAACCAAGTTTATGTCCAAAACCATACTTATTACGGGTGCCGCAGGATTTTTAGGATCCCATTTGTGTGACCGCTTTATCCATGAAGGTTTTAGAGTGTTAGGTATGGATAATTTTATCACAGGTGATAAAGACAACATTCAGCATTTATTTGACCATCAAAACTTTCATTTCATCGAACACGATGTTACGGTTCATATAGCAATCAAAGAACCCATAGACTATATTTTACATTTTGCATCCCCTGCCAGTCCTATTGATTATCTAAAAATACCCATCCAAACTCTCAAGGTAGGCTCTTTAGGAACGCATAATCTGTTGGGACTTGCCAAAGCCAAAAACGCACGTATTCTCATTGCTTCTACATCTGAAGTATATGGAGACCCTCAGGTACACCCGCAGTCTGAGGATTATTTTGGAAATGTAAACTCTATTGGCCCTAGAGGGGTTTATGACGAAGCCAAACGATTTCAAGAAGCCATCACAATGGCCTACCATCGATTTCATGGACTAGAAACGCGTATTGCACGCATATTTAACACCTATGGGCCGCGTATGCGTCTGAACGATGGACGTGTAATACCAGCATTTATGGGGCAAGCTCTTAGGGGGGAGGATTTATCTGTATTTGGTAAAGGAACGCAAACACGTTCCTTCTGTTATGTAGATGATTTAGTCGAAGGAATTTACCGCTTGTTATTTAGCGACTATTCAAACCCTGTTAATTTAGGAAACCCTGACGAAATCACAATCATTGAATTTGCAGATGAAATTCTAAAACTAACAAACTCGAATCAAAAAATAATTTTTAAGCCCCTCCCAGAAGACGACCCCCTAAAACGACAACCAGATATAAACTTAGCTAAAAAAGTGTTAAATTGGTCGCCACAACTATCTAGGGCTGAAGGAATGAAACTAACGTTTAATTATTTTCAGAACCTATCACAAGAAAAACTAACCAAGATTGATCACAAAGATTTTTCTAAACATATAAAACAATAAGTGAGTTTATTTAAACAAGGTCGATATTCAGGATTTATAAAACCCATCTCTTATGTTGTAGACTTGGCGCTTATAAATGCGTTTGGTATTCTTTATTTTTTTAAAGATATCAACGCTATAAGCTTTGTGATATTCATCTCTTTTGGATGGGTTGTAACAGCCTTAGTGTCTAGGTTTTATAATGTCCATAGATTTTCCACTGTAATAAGAGTTCTAAAACTAGTGTTCAGACAAATTCTGCTATTTAGCTTATTGATGTTTGCATATTCAGGAATCAACCTCGATCTAAATCTCAATCCAAAAGAGATCATTAAGTATATTTTAGTAACGTTTTTCTGTATTTCGATTTTTAAATATTTAATGTTTTATTTATTAAAAAGGTACCGATCAATTTTTAAAGGGAACATTCGGAAAACTATAATTTTAGGTAAAACACCTCAATCTGAATCGTTAGAAAAATTCTTCTCAAACACGCCTGCATATGGGTTTTTAAACAAAAAAATTGTATGCTTTAAAGACCGCTCCACACTAGATTTACAAGCTATTTTTGATTACATCACAAACGAAGGAATTGATGAAATTTTCTGTTCAATTTCAGAACTTAATGACGAAGACCTTTCTGCGGTTGTTAGCTTCGCCGACAACAATCTTAAAGTGGTTAAATTTATACCCGATAGAAGTAAAGTCTTGTCAAAAAAATTAAAACATGATTATTATGGAATTATTCCAATTCTAACATTTAGAACCATTCCTCTAGACGACCCTTTGAGTTTGTTACTAAAGCGGTTGTTTGATATCGTATTCTCTTTGGTCGTAATTATATTCATTTTGTCATGGCTTACCCCCTTGATTGCCTTACTCATCAAAATTGAATCCAATGGCCCTGTCTTTTTCACTCAACTAAGAAATGGATACAACTATAAATCGTTTAGATGTTTTAAGTTTAGATCTATGGTTGAAAACCCCATTGCAGATTTAGTCCAAGTGTCTCGTAACGACGCTCGTATCACTTCATTCGGTCAGCTACTTCGCAAAACAAGCTTAGATGAAATGCCTCAATTTTTTAATGTACTTTTAGGAGAGATGTCAGTAGTAGGTCCACGTCCTCATATGCTGAGCCATACAGATATGTATGCCAAAAAAATCGATAAATTTATGGTGCGTCATTTTGTAAAACCTGGAATTACTGGTTTAGCTCAAGTGAGTGGCTATAGAGGAGAGGTTGAATCCGACAAAGATATTATAGGACGTGTGCAGCACGATATTTTTTATATCGAAAACTGGTCCTTTTTCTTAGATTTAAAAATTATTTTTCAAACCTTTTTTAATACGATTAGAGGCGAAGAAAAAGCATATTAATCAAAATAGTTTCATGAATATTTTAATATTAGGTGCCGGAGGTAGAGAACACACGTTTGCTTGGAAAGTTTCCCAAAGCCCATTATGTAATGCCTTATTTGTGGCGCCAGGCAATTCTGGAACAGCAGCAATAGCTACCAATCTCGATATTTCTGTTACAGATTTCGAAGGACTTAAAAAACAGGTTATTGCGCATGCTATTTCAATGGTTGTTGTTGGTCCAGAAGACCCACTTGTAAAGGGCATTTACGATTTCTTTTTAAACGATGACCAACTGCAACATGTTGCGGTGATTGGCCCTCAAAAAGCAGCAGCTCAACTTGAAGGCAGTAAAGAATTTGCCAAAGAATTTTTAGTCCGTCACAACATCCCAACAGCTGCATATGAAAGTTTTACCAAACACAATATCGAGGCAGGGTTTGCATTCCTAGACACTCTAAAACCACCCTATGTACTTAAAGCAGATGGTCTTGCCGCAGGGAAAGGCGTACTCATCCTGACGGATATAAATGAAGCCAAGCAAGAACTTAAAAATATGCTGTTGGATTCTAAATTTGGAGCTGCAAGTTCAAAGGTTGTAATTGAAGAGTTTTTAGACGGAATTGAATTGAGTTGTTTTGTTTTAACCGATGGAAAACATTACAAAATACTACCTACAGCCAAAGACTATAAACGAATAGGAGAGGGCGATACAGGCCTTAACACCGGAGGTATGGGAGCCATTTCTCCAGTACCTTTTGCAGATGATGTATTGTTAAAAAAGATAGAAGATAGGATTGTAAAACCAACAGTTGATGGTCTTGCAAAAGACCAATTGCCTTATAAAGGGTTCATCTTTATTGGACTTATTATGGTTGATTCAGAGCCCATTGTGATCGAGTACAACGTTCGTATGGGAGATCCTGAAACAGAAGCTGTTTTACCAAGATTAAAAACAGACCTGGTTGAAATATTTCAAGCGATTGACAAACAATGTTTGAATGAAATCGATATTGAAATTGACTCTCAAACGGCGGTAACAGTTATGTTAGTTTCGGGGGGCTATCCTGAAGCCTATGAAAAAGGAAAAGAAATTACAGGACTGGATAAAGTGGAACACTCGATTGTATTCCATGCAGGGGCAAATAATTCAGACGGAAAAATTGTAACATCTGGAGGGCGCGTCATGTCCATCACATCCTTTGGATCGGATTTTAAATCAGCATTAAACACCTCTTATAAATCAATAGAATTGATCAAATTTGAAGGGATGAACTATCGTAAAGATATTGGATTCGATCTATAGGTAAGAATGAGAAGAGATGCTTTTATCTTCTTCATCATTGTCGCTAAAAGACTTTAATTGTAACATCCAATACACAAAGGCAACCAATCCAATACTCATAAATAGCCAAGACATAATGTTTGCGCCAAACCAGTTTTCTACCTCAAGAGCTCTTAAAGCATCAAAAGGAACGAGTAATACAGTTTCGAAAAGGTCTTGAATGGCATTAAAAAAATCTTTCATGGGTCTTTAGTTTAAAGTTTATAGGTTCTAAAAAGTTAAAATAACAGTGTTGATTTATAAATCTCACAAGACATTTTTATAATAACCTTATATTTACGTGGCAAATATAGTCAACACTTT
>ERZ807291.5328-NODE-5328-length-16232-cov-5.121160_pt1 | contig 16232 bp, 1 predicted proteins | sample MGYA00521257_ERZ807291 | MGnify/ENA primary metagenome ERZ807291 (study PRJEB31413, sample SAMN03169783) | marine metagenome | biome: Marine; feature: Water; material: Subsurface seawater | place: North Sea | collected 2011-04-28 | depth 1 m m ...
ATGAATATCACGTATTTTGAATAAATTTTTCTAAATTATAGATTAATTTTATAACAAATATTTTTTTTTCGTAACAATTCTTAATTATTTGTTTGTTTTTCGTATCATAAAATTAAAATCTGCTAATTACCCTGCGACAACCCAATTTCATCTTGTTTCCTTTCAGAATATTTTCTCCTTCATGTTTGGTCCTTATTGAGACCAGTCTTTTTGTGTGTTTTCCAAACCGTCAATCAGGGGGTACCGCGCACGGGTAAGTATTACCTAAATCTAACTTTATTTTAGTCATCGGTTATTTATCGCTCCAGTCAAAAATAGCGATCTTCTCTAAAAGAAGGGGTTTCCTTGGTGCCTCAGATACTAGATTTAGGCTAGAAAATAGGTCAGGATATATCCTTTTATTTAGTTTAGGATATATGCTCCTTTGCGTGCAACCCAATGCTTCTGGCACGGATGGGTTCAATTTGGGCAGGAAAATACATTTCAACTTATCTGCTGATACACTTGAGCCCTATCAAACCAAGTTCCTTACAGATAAGAAGGACAAAGCTGTTACCGATGTAGCAAATCTAGTCGTTGGTGATTGTGGGGCTACATTGGTCTGCGATTTTTCGGATTTTTTAACCACTACCCGTACACGAATTTATAAATCGCAAAACGATCCCTAAGATGACGACCAAGCTAAACCGTACTTTCCTTTTAACCACTTTATTTGTCTTTGGCTTAGTGAGCCAAAGTTTAGCCGAGACTATATTGCCGGCGAGTCTTGGGCGGATGACCTGCACTCAACCAACCAGAGAAAGTGCAACTTTCACGGCCGAACTTTTGAAAACCGGAGGTCAAAACCCTACGGTCTACATTCTATGGGGTACGAGCGATGGCGGAACAGACCCTGCCAACCACAGTTGGGCTAATACCGTGGAAATATCGCAAAGCCAGGGTGTGGGTAGTTTCTCCAAAACCATTACCATACCAAGTCTTAGCCAAATCTATTATTTCCGGGCAAAGGCGATCAACACCGGTGGGACAGTAATCAGCCGCCAGCTTGGCATTTTACTGCCAGCCGCACCCGTAGCCGTGGAAAACCTCAAGGGCAGATGGATCTTTGATGACTCCACCGCCAAGGACTCATCGGGCAATAACCGGCATGGAACAACCAAGAAGCTCCTTGACCCCAGTGAATTCAGTAACCTCGATTTGTGGCTGGATGCAACTGACTCCGACTCGATCACTCACAGCACATACTCCGTTAGCCAATGGGCGGACAAAAGTGGTAATAACAATCACGCCTCTCAGGATAATGGTAACAACAAGCCAGTAATCAGGCTCAATCAAATCTTTTTTGATGGAAATGATGTGCTGGAGTTTAATCACGGAGTGATACCGGACCCAACGGATGACAGCATGGTTTTTATCGTTGCCCAATGGTCGGCTCTGAGTGGAAACCAAGGATTAATAAGCAACGGAAGGTTCAACGCTAATGGACAATCTTTTTCCTACCGTACTCAAGGTCGTGCACAAACTGTATTTTACTCGTGGTTGTCCGACCTCACTGCTCCTTCTACCGAACCGGAAATGCGCAAGATTCATGCCCTGGAAGTCAAAGGATCCAATCCAAGATATGTCAAAATGTACCACAACGGGGAATTGAAGGGTACTCTCAGCTCGTACAACCCAAATGCAAATACTGGCTCTGAAAAAGGCTTACTTGGAAAAACCAATGGTAATGAGTACTTATTTGGATCAATTTCTGAGGTTATAATTTATAAAACCACGCCCAATACTACCACAAGAGAGAAAATCGAGGGATACCTGGGCCATAAATGGCAAATTAGCCAAAAGCTAACCAACAACCATCCTTACAAATTGGCTGCCCCCCTGACCGGCACTTCCACTAATGTAAGCTACAGTAATGACAGCCCATTTGGCAGCGGTAAAGCGATCGATCTATCCGACGGGCATGTAGAAATTTCAACCGGTGGTATCGAATCCACTTTTAATGGTGGTAACAGCTTTTCCACTTCGGCCTGGGTGAAGGGTTGGTCAAAAAGTGGACATGGGGCGATCATTTCAAAGGGTGGAAATTCAGTAAAATCGAACCTCACCGCCCTTGCTCCCATCAAGCTTTGGGTGGATGCATCAGACAGCACCACGATCAATGCAGACCAGGCAAATAATGAGGTTATTTCTTGGGACAACCTGGTAAACCCAAATGTAAAACTGTATGGCCATTCCACAAATAAGCCAGTTACCGGGGGATCAACCATCAACGGGCTCAATGTTTTGCAGTTCAAAAAGCGTTCTACCAACAATATGGACCATGTATCTGCCAAGATTAACGGCAGTACCAATTGGAATCCGGGAGGCCCCGTTGGCGTAAACCACAAGCCTACGGATATTGCTTTTATCTGCATAGCCCGTGTGGATACAGCCCGCAGATCCTACTTCCCCTTTGATTGGGGTATGAGCGATCATTACCTTTGGGAAAATGGTCAAATTTTCTGGAGGAAAACAGGAGGGGGAAGAAACAATACTGGTGTCAGTAGTGAAGGAACCCCCCATTTAGCCATATTAAGATATTCCAAGACCGATGGTGTTCAAAGAGTCTATGTCAACGGAACTCAAAAAATGGAGCAGCCAAGAACAAATGACGATCGTTGTAATATTGGTGGAGGTTCCTGGCATTTCCCCAATACATCATCACATGATTCAACTTATGGTGCAGACTGGTCAGTGGGTGAAATGCTGGTTACTCGTGGCTATTTGTCTGATTCCGCAAGGCAGGCAATCGAGGGATATCTTGCAAACAAGTGGGGTATGACATCGAGTTTGCCCACCGGTCATGCGGGTAAAAGTACTACAAACGGGTGGATGATTGGCCGAGAATTATCGTCGGATTCTATATCTGCTAATTTTTCTGGCTCCGGTGGCTTGCGCATGGCTGACCACGCCCTCTCCCTTTCTTCGAGTGGCCAATGGCACCACATTGCTTCCACTTACGACGGGGTAAACAGGAAGCTTTACCTCGATGGCAGCGAGGTCGATTCCTACCCGGCCACAGGGCTTGTTTCCGAAACACAATCCGCCCTTATTCTTGGTGCATTGGATCAGGATCCAACCTCAACCACCATCTCGGCATCCTTTCACTCCGGGGTGATGATGGACGATGTCAGGTTTTACAATGTAGGACTGAGTGCCACTCAGGTTACCAAGCTTTACGGCTCCAGTTCTAACAAGGGGGATTTAAGTAACCTTGGCTCCTTTACCTCCGCACCTAGTGAGATCAATGCAACTGTGGGCACTGCCGTATCTGCCACGGTTACAACAGACTTCACCAACCCCGTTTTCTCTGGCATTAATCTACCCACTGGAATTTCTGAAAATATTTCAGTAAATGCGGCCACCGGTACAATCAGTGGCACACCTACAGTAGGTGGCAGTCATGTATTTACCATTCTTGCACAGGGAGCAACCAAGAAGGCAATCACCTATATAACATACAATGCCGGAGAATCTGGCCCTGTTTTTGGAACCCCCAGTGCCACCAGCATTACCGCAGAATCCGGAATTCTCCTTGGGGAAATCGCCCAGTCCGGAAGTGATTCCAATTACACCCTAAATGTATACTGGGATACCGACTCGGATAAATCGACCACCGTAAACGACTGGAACAGCTCTGCCCCTGCCGGTGCTGGACAAGAAGGGTTTTATGGGCACAGAATTTCCAATTTAAGCTCTGGAGATACTATACATTACCGTTTTCGTGCCACTGCATCCAATGGCGCGCATCACTGGGGCCCCGCCCAGAGCTTCACTACCTCTACCTTCACCTCCGCTCCTGTGGTTGGCGCCCAGTTCGTAAGAAACAAGAAAACCACCTCGGTGGACTTGGAAGTCGAATTAGTGGAGGATGGAAATGCCACAGCCACCGTTATTCTTTACTGGGGAATTAATAATGGGCTTGAAAACAGTGAATCATGGGACAACAACATCACCATTGATAATGCCCAGGAAGGAATCCTGAGAAAGACCCTCACCGGCCTTACCAGTGGCCAGACCTACTACTTCCGCACTTGGGCCACGAATACTGCAAACAAGGGAAATGACTGGGCCAACTCCACCCAGGAGTTTGCCACTGAAACCAGTAACTTCCGAGAGGACACAGAAGTCATTCAATACTCCAACCTTAAGGGTTGGTGGAAAATGGATGGCAACTTGAACGATTCATCCGGCAACAATCGCCACGGTGTGATCAGTACCGATCCTGTATCCAAGGCGATTGTTTGGTTTGACGCCAAGGATGGGAGTACAGTCGACCACTCCTCAAATGCAGTCAGCCAATGGTCAGACAAAAGTGGCAAGGCCCACCATGCCACGCAAGCAAGCGGCGCCCAAAAGCCAACCTACTCGTCCGCGGATAATAAACTTACTTTTGATGGAGGTGATATTCTTCAAATTAATAAAGACCCCTTCAATGGACTGCAGGAGCCTGCCATATTTGCGGTGGTAAAATGGAATGATACATCGAACTGGAACAATGCAATTGCCAGTTATTATGGGGAAACTCCAACCGGATGGCAGCTCAGACAAAGAGGAGGAAGTGAGCAACTTACCTTTACGATTCGGGGAACGAATGGAATAGACGATCCACAACCTACTGCGAACCCAAGCCTTATCAACGCACCCTTTCTGGTATCTGCATACAGAAAAAACGACATTCGCTTTGTTCGCCACAATGGCCAACAAATACAAATTGAATCTACCGATACAGGATCCATTGCCTATTCCGGATCTAGCAAACGCTCAGCAATTGGTGGTCGATACAGCGCAGATAATTTTTCTGGAAGTGCAGGGTATTTAAATGGAGAAATTTATGAAGTCATCGTACTCGATGGAGCAACTTCAAGCGAGGTGCAGGATATTGAGGGCTACCTCGCTCACAAGTGGGATCTTGAAGACAGCTTAACGGGTGATCATCCCTATAAATCAACACCGTTTGCCCCAACTTCAGGGTTTTCAAGCGATTCACACTCATTGACTGGAGGAAAGTCCCTCGATCTTTCCAATGGAGTGTTTGCCAGGATTTCCACCGGGGGCAGTGAGGATGTGTTTGATGGGGACAGTAATTTTTCTGCCTCCATGTGGGTGAAAGGATGGCCGACCAACAAAAATCAACCCATTCTTTTCAAACAGGATAGTGGCTTTGATCCGTCCGAATATTCATCGATCAAACTATGGTTCGATGCCACTGATCTCAATGCGGATGGCGTCACAGATACCACGGCATCAGGTAATATTTCCTCTTGGAGCGATAAAAGTGGAAACGATTATGATGCCAATTCAGCCATTGGCACTCCTGAGCTCAAACAAACGGGTGGTCCACTTGGCAAACAGTCGATTGAAATCCGACCCGGTGACTATTTACCCATTTCGGGCTCCTTCTTTGTAAGAGAACAATTTGTGGTGCTTAGGTCCCCGCCCACCCGAACCGTATGGACATCTTATGGTGGGCCTCTGGGATGGAATGGTAGCACCCACAATGCGGCCCGGGCTTCAAATTATTTCTTTTATCACAATCGGACACAGTTTCATACTGGCCAAAGTCCCGAGAAAGCCTGGAAGAATGGAAATTATATCGGAAATAGGTACATAGGTACGATTAACGAATGGATGCTCTTGCGGGTGAGGGTTAATACCAATGATACAAGCAATAAAAGCAGCTACCAGATCGGGCGAGTAACCACATTCCAATGCGAACTGGACATCGCAGAAATCATTGCCTTTGGGTCACCCCTTTCAGATACAGTGGCCCAAAAAGTGGAGGGCTACCTTGCATATAAATGGGGTCTGCAAAACCAGCTTCCTTCCGGACATGGGTATGCCCCTGCTCCTCCTGGTGGTACGGGATACTCCCTCAAAAGAAACATTCTAGACATTGATAAGTTAACCACTGATCTTCAGGGAGGCGGGGGTGAACTATCTGCCTACGCACCCGTTAATGACACAGAATGGCACCACCTAGCACTGACCCATGGTTCTGGAGGCAGCAAGCTCTACTTGGATGGTCAGGTTATTGCCTCCGACAACAACGGCAGTGCCATAAGAGCATCCAATAGTCCCCTATACATTGGTTCTTTTATGGGAGTCTCTGTGGGTAATGATGCCAAGGTGGACGATCTACGCTTTTATGGAACCACTCTTAGTTCTTCTGATGTAGCTAACCTATACAACGAGGGTGCAGGCGATATGGGGCAGGCCAAAATGGCGATTACCAGTCCAGACAAAATTAGCGCAACCGTGGGGCGTGCCCTTTCATACGATATTGAGGAAAAACCCGCTTACGGGATAACAGGATGGAATTCTACTGTAAGTTTTGACCTGCTTAATGAGGAGAGCTGGTTGGGGACGCCAAATTCAGCAAACGGAATATTCACCGGCACCCCCGAAACAGCCGGCACCTACACATTTTCTGCAAAAGCATCCAACACCTCCGGCTTTTCGGTTCAGAAAAATATCGAATTAACCGCGGCCGATTACAGTGCGTGGAAATACTCGATCGATTTTGATACTAACTTTTCCGAAAATACCCCACTTAAGGACTGGAATATGCTGCTTCGTATATCAGAAGACAATACCAAAGGACTCGGGGCAAAAGGATTTCGGTATTCCCAATGTGCATCCAACGGGGGAGATATTCGCTTTATTTCCAAATTGGGCGAGGAACTTAAATTTGAGATTGCCAATTGGAATATCGCCGGCGAGTCACAATTGTGGCTTCGCCTGCCCAAGCTTAGCTCAGATGCAAATATTACTATGTATTGGGGCAATTCTCTTGCCGGTCTTCCTAGCTATGCCACAGACGGTAGCGTGTGGGATGGATATTTTGGGGTATACCATTTGGAAGACGATGCCAGTTCTGGCATTGCCAAAGATTCAAGCCCTGCAAAAAACAATCTTACGGCAATTTATTCTCCCACCAAAGAGAGCTCGGGAGTGGCGGGCAGTTCCTTCTCTTCCACCGCAAGTGCGAAGAATGGATTTATTAATTCTGCCCTGCCACAACCTGCGAAATCTGCAAACGGTACTTACACGATTTGGGCCAAGACACCAAGCAGTGCACCGGATGAGAAAAAATGGTTTGGTGTACAGTACAACAATGATCCAAACTCAGTCCTCAGGCTGGAAACCTCTGCGTCCACCCCTCCCACCGCAGTCGCGAAGTCAGAATTTGATCTTTTTACCATCGATGGGATGAAGCTATGGCTGGACGCCAGCGATCTCACTTCTGCAGGTGCTAGCTGGCCAGATAAGAGTGGCAACAATAACCATGCAACCAAATACGGCTCCCCCACGATCCGCACCGATACATACAATGGCTTATCGATAATGGACTATAATGGGAGTAATTCAGAATGGCACAAATTTACAAAAATTTCTGACATTCGTACGGTTTTCTGGGTACTTTCCCGGGTGAATGATGGCCAACCACGCTTTCTCCTGGGAGACTGGACAGGGTCAGCGAATGACGGATCCTACAATTTCCACGCGAATGGTAATAGATATCTTCACACTAGTGCTGCCCATGCTAATGTTGTAAATGGCATTCTAAGGGAGGACGGCACTGCAGAGAGCCCGACTCAGGTAAATTTCCCAACGGATCTATCAGTGTTATCAATGAAAGCTCTTGGCAATGTTGAGGCCGGCAACTTTTCAAATGACCGAAATTATGCTAACAGAACATGGTATGGGGAATTGGGAGAATTACTTATTTACAACCGTGCCTTATCCATTACAGAGATCGAAAATATCGAAGGCTATCTCTCACACAAGTGGGGCCTTGAAGGTAAATTACGCACAGACCATCCATTCAAACAAACTCAACCCGGTGGTACCTTTGCGGGCCTTTCTGATGGAGACGATTCGACCAGTTCGGGTAACTGGCAAATGCTTACCCTATCCATAAAAGATGGTAAGATGAACCTGTATATCGATGGAGAACAGGATGGAACCGCCAATAAATGGTATTTCCCTGGCACTCAGCAGGTAACCGGTTTATCCCTTGGACGAGGCTCTTACATTGGGGGCCCGGATGCCAAGTTTGATGAGGCTCAGTTCTCGAAAGTTGGCCGATCGGCAGATTGGATCAAAGCAAGCTATTTAAATCAGAAAGAAAATTCCACCTATCTTACTTTCTATGATTTGGTCGGTCCATTAAACCTGACAGATCCATCCGGGACCAAGATATATGGGAAAAAAGGAACGCCCCTCTCCTTCACTGTTTCCTCAACCGGCAATAAAATAGACTCGCCCTTCTCTGCGGCCGGTCTTGCAGGGACAGGTCTTGAGATAAATGCAGTGACTGGTGAGATTTCGGGCACCCCGAGCGGGGAGACCACTCAGGGAATAACGGTGACTGCACAGGGAACCACTGCGGGTGGTGCCTCTGTGACCGATACTCTCACCTACTTTCTGGTCATTAGTGACCCAGATTCGTTCCCTTACCGAATGAACCTTACCCTTTCCGGGTACACTGGTGGTCCCACTGCCATTACCGATTATCCTATGCTGGTGGAGTTGAACTCCAGTCTTCCTGGATTCACCTACAACAGCTTTCTCTCTGAGGATGGTGGGGATTTGCGCTTCTTTGCAGCTAGTGGACAGGAGCTCCCCTATGAGATTGTTGATTGGTATTCGACGCAAAATGAACTCAGAGGCGGGGATTTCTCAAACCTCACACTTTGGCTGGATGCATCGGATAGTAGCACTATCTCTGAAGATGCCTATGCGGTCAGTCAATGGAGTGACAAGAGTGGCAAGGGCAACCATGCCACTCAAACCACTCCGTCCAAGCAACCTACCCTTACTCCAGGCAACCAAAACGGAAAATCTGTAATCAGCTTTGATGGTACAAATGATCACATTTCATCCACAAGTCTTAATATTACACAGTCCTATTCGATCTTCATTGTCGCCAAAAGCGACAACACCTCAACGGGTTCCAGTGGTGATAGAGATTATCTATTTGACGGCCTTGGTAATAACCAAAGCCATCGTAGTCTTGTAGCACTTAATAATTCTGGTTTCGTCAAAATGTGGGCAGAAAACATTTGGTCTAATACTAATTTCAACACTCCTTCCGGCTATTTTGTACTCTCTGCAGTATTTAATACCTCCAGTAGTTCGCTCTCTTTAAACGGAACAAGTGCTACCGGGGTTAGCATAGGAACCTCCAATTTAACTAACGGAATCAATATTGGTACCAACTTTTCAGCTAGTAGCGATTTTCTTGATGGTAGCATTGCAGAATTCCTCATCCTGGATGAAACCTCCAGCTCAAACACTCAAAGGAAAGTCGAGGGCTACCTCGCTCACAAATGGGGCTTAATTTCCAACCTGCCAAATTCTCACCCCTACAAATCTAAAAAACCGGAAAAATCATCCACTCTGTGGGTTAAAGTACCTACCATTTCTGAAACAAGTACCGAAGTTTCTGCCGTATGGGGAAAAACAGGCACTGAGACCACTCCAAACTATGCATCGGATGATCCGGTATGGAGTAACAATTTCTCTGGTTCGTGGCACTTTTCCACCGATTCCTCCTTCTTTCCAGATTCCTCGCCCAATAGCCACCATGCTGTTCGTAACTCGGTAGCAGTCAGCGGAACAGGAAAAGTTGGTCAGGGTGCAAACTTCTTTGGTTCAGAATTTGCCGATGTTTCCTATTCACAACTCTTGAATGCAGATCAATTTACAGTTTCTCTATGGGCAAGACGTACGACTGGAACTGGTTGGGGAACTCCTTATTCATCTCGTGGCTCAAATGACGGGACCAGGGGATATACTCTTTACTCACAGGGTGGTTTTTTTGAGCACAGAACAGGCAAAGGTATTGCTGGAGATTCCAGCTGGCACACCAGCCCCCGAAGTAGTGCTCATTCCCTTAACACTTGGTACCATGTTACTTGCACATATGATGGTACCACCAAGCAGATTTGGTTAAATGGAGTCGCTGGTTCCACCAATAATGACAGTTCAAACTACGCCCCTAATAATCTCTATAGCTTGCGTATTGGTGCAGGCGCAAATGAAGATCCAACCGGTAATTATTTCTGGGTGGGAGATCTCGATGAAATGAGGTATTCCCCAACCGTTCGCTCCGAAGCGTGGATTAAGGCAGACTACAACAATCAAAAAGACAACCAAAGTTTTATCACCTACGGTGCAGTAAGTGGGCCAAGAACCATCCTCTCTCCTCTTACCCTGGATGCCACATATGATCAGCCAGTATCTTACACCCTTACCGCCACCAATAATTCAAATATAACCCTGCGCGAATACTACGATTTACCAGGTGGATTGAACTTCATTGACTCGACCGGCGTATTGAGTGGCTCGCCTCAGGTAGCAGGCACCTTTTCTGTACCGATGGTGGTTTACTACAACAATGATGATGGAAACATTACCGATCTGGATAGTGCTAACGACCAACTTGGATCGAGCGATGCAGGCAATCCCAGTGCGGTTAATCTCACTATCAACATTGCTGCTCTTGCTCCTACAATATCTGCGCTCGACCCAACCTCTATTGGCTCTACCAGTGCAAACTTTGAGGGCAATCTTACCAGCACTGGTGGTGCCATAACCACAATAACAATATACTATGGAGAAAGTGATGGCATTAATGTGGCGAGCAACTGGGACAGTGACCTAGCCATCGGCAACCGTGGCCAGGGAGTAATTAGCCAACTGGTTGGAGACCTTAAACCATCGACCACTTACTACTATCGTATGCGTGCTTATAATTCCGCCGCACCCAATGGTGTATGGGTATCCACCACCAAGAGTTTCACCACCACTGCAAGTAATCAGGTAGTGGCTGCCAATGGGCAGGTCAAAAATATCACCGGAACAGAAGCTACCCTTTCTGCAGAAATTATCAGCTTTGGCCCGGGCACAGTGGATTATGGTGCCCTGAGCTTTGCGCGTGAAACCTATGACAACATGCGCCTCTGGTTGGATGCCAGTCAGGTGAGCACAATGGACAAAGGTTCTGCACTTGGGGCAGAGGGGCAACCTGTCAACAATGAAACCATTGGCTTCTGGGAAGACAAAAGTGGAAGCGGACACCATGCAAAACCGCTGGACGGGGCAACTAGTAAAGAACCAAAATATCTCTCCAGTGGGTTTAATAATAAACCAACCATAAGACTTGACGGTTCCGACGATATTTTGATCGTTAATGACAGTAATGAAACCTTCAACGGCTGGGAGAAGATAAGCATTGCCCTGGTATACGACCGTCATGAACATGGTTCTTGGAGGCATCTTTTTCACCGTGGCAACCGCGTAGATCAGTCTAGCTCTTCCGGCCCTGGTTTTGTTATTAGAAGAGGGCCACCTCCTGGGTCAGATGCCCTCTCCTCATTGCAATTTTATGGCACTGCTGCAGGTGACTGGACTGATACCTCTTGGCATACTTCCCAAAGACCATGGTATGATCCTTATGATAACAGCATAATGATTATAAGCTATGGGGACGGGGCCCGTAAACTCAGGCATAACGGGAACCAAAACTTCAGTGTTGCAGACTCAGGTGCGATTAAAACATCCAACTTCCCCTTTTCAATTGGGGGAGCAATGAATGCCAATGGAACGCACTATGATGTGAGCGGGTTGCTACTGTCCGAATTTATTGTCTATGAAAATGCTCTGACCGATGATCAGATGAAGGCTGTGGAAGGAGGCCTTGCCCATAAGTGGGGGCTTACTTCCTATCTACCAACCAATCATCCCTACAAGTCTAACCAACCAACCTATAATGATTACAGACAGGGAGCAGAACTGAAAATCTACTACGGAAAGACCGATGAAGGGAATACCACCCAATGGGACTTTTCTAAAAACCTCAATAAACATGAGGCCAAAATCGAGCTATCTGTTTCCAAAGACCTGAAAACCCTAAAGGATAGAGTATTTAGTGATTCGCCCCCCCCCATTTCCATATGGTACGATGCTGCCGATGCAGATACTTTTACCTATGATGCCTTTGGTAACATAGCTTCCTGGGAAAACAAAGTGGAATATGATGATGGTACAGACTTTGACTTAACCGGGGTTTCTGGAACGCCAAAGCGTATCGCCAATGGACCCAGAATGGTGGTGAGTTTCGATGGAGCGAGTTTGCTTTGGAATAACGAAGAATTTATCTCACCCAATTATACCGTTTGTCATGTTGCCCGCTACTCCGGCGGTTCAAATCAACGTGTATTTAGCAGTATGGACTCCAATAATTGGCTGTCAGCCTTCTGGAACAACCGCTGGAGAGCTTTTTTTGCTAACGGTTGGATAGTAAGAACTAATGGATTCGACACCAATTGGCACATCCATGTCTGGACAATGAATTCACAATCGGATCCTCGATCCAATGTATGGGCTGACCTAACGAAAATAGTAACTAACAGCACAGCTTCTAGTGACCCCAACCACTATCCAAGGAGACTTGCGTTTGGTGGATGGAATCGGGGCTTTGATAGTGAACTTTCTAATTGTGAGATCGGAGAATTTTTTGCAATTTCTGAAGTTATATCCACAGCAGATCGCCAAAAGCTTGAGGGATATTTGTGCCATAAATGGGGAATGGAGAGTAAATTGCCAAGCAATCACCCCTACAAAAACCTATCCAGCCTGGGATATCCAACTGAAAATCCAAAGTACGAGGTTGATATCGACGGTCTAACCCCTGGTGATCAATATTACTATCGTGCATTTGCCACAAATTCTGAGGGAGCCAGGTGGGCGCAAAGTTCAGGTAGTTTTGTTGCCAAAAGCCTGATTAATCAAAGCACAGGAAGCATCACCTTTGACACCGACAATGCCACATGGACAAGTTCCGACGGAAAAAGCGGTGTTGGCACGCTGGAACCTCTCAGTTGGACGGATGAATATTACAACACTGTAAATTATAAGGTCGCAAAATTCTCCTTCGACTCCCTTAACATTGGGGACGGGGTACAAGTATCCCTGGTCGGTTCCTATCCCATACATATAGATGTGGATAAGAAAGCCACAATTTATGCATCCCTCGAAGCAAATGGTACAAGCGGAGACAACCAGGATTTGAAAAGCTTTGTTAAGGGGGAACTGGGCGGTGGCAGCGGAGGCCGTTCCTGGTACAATAATGAGCCAAGTCCATTACACGGAACAGGTCCCGTCCACCTAACCGGTAACAGTCCATATAATTCTGGAGGATCGAGGTTTGAAACAGGTGATATTTCTGCATCCGGTCTAATTGGAGGTGAAGCAGCCGGTGGTGGAAGCTACGGAGGAGCGGGTGCAAGAGCTGAGCCTACTGGTGGTTCTGGTGACTGGGCAAGCCATGCAATCTCCGGGGAAACCTATGGTGATATTGATGTATCTGCCCTGCTTGCTGGTTCCGGTGGTGGCGGAGGTAAGTACACCAACGGTGGATCCGGTGGAGGTGCGATCAAAATTACTGCGGGCGATACTCTTATCATTGGCTCTGATATTACGGCCAAGGGTGGCCAGGGAGGAAACTTTGGCAAACATACTAATACGAATCTTTACAACCACATGCTCTGGTTCGATGCATCCGATGCCGATACTATCTCCAAGGACTCCAACAATAAAGTAAGGTCATGGAGAAACAAAGCTGTAGGTTATGTGAGTGGCCGTGATCTAATGGTTGGCCGAAATCTCGAGCAACCAGATAGCAATAAAATGCCCACATCCGGCACGAGGAGCCACAACGGTCTCAATGTTTTGGACTTCGATGGCAATGATTATCTCGAGTCCAACGAATACTCCGGTATCGATGAGCCAAACAGTGGGGGTGACTTTGCGATGATTATGGTGGCCAATATTGATACAATTAATAATGAAAACGATTCATTGATCGCATTGGATGGAAACACCGACTTTCAATTAGATGCTTCTCATGGCTCAAATTATCTAGCCAGATTTTCTCAACTTGGTATGGGTACAGATAAAACCTTCCTCACCAGTTCTTTAACTGGTGCAAATTTATTGGTGCTAAGATTCGGGTCGAGTTCTCTGGAACTTCGGATAAACGGTAATTCATTTGGTACCACCCCACTTTCTGCGAACTGGAGTAATGGTTGCTCACTTAAAATTATGTCCAATCGTGGTGAAGCCAATCAGATCGATGGATGGGTGGGTGAATTTATTCTTACCAATCACCTTATACAAAATGACCATCTCCTTGTGATCGAGAGATCCTTGCTCGGAAAGTGGGGGATAGAAGAAAGGTCGGATACAAATTCCGTGCAAAAGAATGCAGAAATGGTGGGCGGAGCGGGCTCCGGTGGTGCAGTCTACTTGAAAGCAAACCGCCTGATCATCAACCAGGGAGTTTCCATCTCGACAGACGGGGGAGACGCGGTCCCCTGGATTAGTGCAGGAGGTAATACCTACGCAACTGATGGAGGTGGAGAGGGACCCGCAGCTGGTGGTGGTGGAAGAGTATACCTCGAAGGCACATCCTACTACGAAAATAAAGAAAGTGCCACCAACACAAACATTACATCCAATGGCGGGCAAAGCCAGGCGGCAACCGGTTCGCCGAGGCATGGGGAAAAGGGCAGTGTGCGTATTGTACGCCCACAGGTAAGCTCTTTGGATTATGATACTGGAACCCTGAGCATTGATTCCGATAAGCTGGAAATTACTCATAGCAATGGGGACTTTATGATGGGCGAGCTGTCCACCAAGTCTTACACCACTGCAAGTGGGCAGATCTACTCCTACAAAGTAGCCACTTTCACCGCTGATGTTATTGATCTTGCTTCCGCGGTAAGTGTGGAACTGATTGGGTCAAACCCACTCTCCCTGCGTACCCGTAACAATGGAAACATTGCAATCTCCACCAATATTAATATCAGTGGTGGTCATGGTACCGAGGGTCCCATCACTGGAGGGGTCGGTATATTTGGTGGCTATAATGGCGGCCTCCCCGATGCAAACGGCCAGGGGCCTGGTGCCGGAAAGACAAAATCAACCGGTGCTGGTGCCAAAGGTCAGGGAGGTGGAGCTGCCTACGGGGGAAGAGGCAGAGAGCTTGATCCCTCTTACAGCTTAACCTACGGTAGTCCTGATTTATCTAGCCATTTGCTTGGCGGCTCTGGTGGTGGCGGCGGTGATGTTTATGCGGGTGGTGCCGGTGGTGGAGCTATTGAAATTGTGGCTGATGGCAGTGGTACACTCACGATATCCGGTAATATATTAGCCAACGGTGGTGGCACCTCTCGGAGTCACAATGAAAATGGTGGCGGAGGTTCCGGTGGTGCCATCCGTCTGCAGGCTGGGTCCATCACTGTATCAGGTAATCTTGAAGCCAAGGGAGGTAATTACTTTAGCGATACTGCCGGTGGAGGTGGTAGAATTGCGGTGAATACCAACGGTAACCTTATCCTTGATTCTTCAAAGGTAAAGCTGGACGGATATCGCCCGGGCACCCTTCACATAACTGGAGCCACTCCGACCAGTGCCCTATCCTTCTCCTCTGGAACCCTCATCTTTGATACCACTTATGGCTACTGGAGACATACCAGTGGGGTTCACGGAACCGGGGTAATTGAAACCAAAAACGACAATGGAGACGAGTACAGTACTTGCACATTCTCCTTCCCCTCCATTACCTTAAATTCGGGGGTTACAGTTGTCCTGCAGGGAGAAAATGCAATCATACTAAAAACATCCAGCAATGGAAATATCTCCATTGGTACTGACCTCTCTGCAAATGGGGGAAATGCCGGTGCCATAGTCTCAGGCTATTACGACAGGGTGGACTTTGGGCTGGGTAAGCTTGGCGGTGGGCATGGGGGAAGAAATGTTCTCTCCAGTGGAATCGGCCTGGGCGCAGGTAAGCTTGGAGTAAGCTCCACCCTTGGTGGTGGGGGTGGATATGGTGCTACGGGCCAGTACCACTCAAGCGATGTCACTTTTGGGGGCACCTATGGTGTAGCCGCCCTCTCCCATCTGCATGGTGGGTCCGGTGGAGGTGCAAGCACTGGTGGGGATTTGACAGATCCATCCCAAACCATTGTTGGCTTGCCCACAGATGTTACGGGCAACCAAGGGGTAGCCAAAGCAATCGACAACAATATTGGCACAAAATATCTTCATTCGAACGATGAAAACAATCCTGGTCTGGTGGTTACCACCACCGGGGGTATTGCCTCAGGTATTTCCCTGAC
>ERZ807291.5334-NODE-5334-length-16222-cov-5.810416_pt1 | contig 16222 bp, 7 predicted proteins | sample MGYA00521257_ERZ807291 | MGnify/ENA primary metagenome ERZ807291 (study PRJEB31413, sample SAMN03169783) | marine metagenome | biome: Marine; feature: Water; material: Subsurface seawater | place: North Sea | collected 2011-04-28 | depth 1 m m ...
CCTGAAATAAAATCAATATTAATAAAATCACTACATACACACGGGATATTTATTGAAAAATATATTAAAAAAAATAAAAAATCTATGTCTAATCATATATTTATTGCTTGTAGAGCGTTGTTGTTTTTATCTATATATTTTAATAAATTTTTTGAAGAAAGTAATGATTGGTTAGAATATTCACTATGTAAAATCAATAAATATTTTGATACTACCTTTGTAGACGGAATTAATATAGAATCATCTGTATCTTATCAGTTTTATCTTTTATTAGATTATACACGACTAATTTATATATTATACAAAAATGGATGTAAAAGTTTTATGACTTCAAAAAATTTACATGATTTAACAAATATATTTAATATATCCAAAAATTTTTTGAGAAACTATAATAATAAAAAATCAATACCAATAATAGGAGACAGTCCAGTAGAATTAGATTTTTGGAACTCTAACTATGATTTAGATGATATTAATAAAATGATGCAGTATATATTTATCAATGAAAAAGACAATAATAATCTTTATTTAAGTGATAAAAAAGGCATGGTAACAAATAAAGAATGTGGATACATTTTAAAAAATAAGTCAGATGAAAATAATTATATGCAATTTTTATTTAGAACAAAACCTAAATATAATACATTTCATACACAGAACGATACTAATTCATTTAACTTGTTTTATAATGGTATCGATTGGATTACGGATACAGGATTTTTTAATTACGGTGGTGAACTTAGGAATTATTTTAAAAGTAGTATTGCTCACAATACAGTTGTGAAGAATTTAAAGGACGAAACATGTATAACTACAAATATTATTAAATCTGATTTAAAAAACATAATAGTTGAATCGAAATATCAAACTTATATTCATAAAAGGGAAATTATTTTTGATACCGGCTCAATAAAAATTATTGATAATATTGATAATATTGATAATATTGTTGATAACAATATATTTTCGCAGTTATTTCATCTACATCCGGATGTTACAATTAAAAATACAGTATTCAATCATGAAGAAAAAGACGATTGTTTAATTGAATTAGAATATGATAATAAATTAATACATATATACTCAAAAAGAGGTTATTTAAAAACATACAACGGAAATAATGACCCCAAAATAGGATGGTACAGTAAGGATTTTAATAATATTACATCAACTAATACTATATCATTTTACAAAAAAAATGTTTTTACAACTTCCTTTACAACATTTATTTTATTTTAAAAATTAAAGTTATACAATTATACTATATAATGAAATATAATATAATTCAAAAAGACAATATTATTATTATAAATAATAATTCACAAGATAAATATTATGGTAATTTGTTTTGTAATAATAAAAAATTACTACAATTTGATGTTATTGATAAAAAAGAAATAATTTTAGCAGAAACAGGTTTCTATTATTGTCAGATAGCATTTAAAAATGATATAGAAAACTCTAATAATTTTTTATACATAAACCCAAGTGATAAAAATAAATATATAAAAGAATTACAAAATATTTCAACAGATGAAACCATTATTGAAGAAAAAATTAATTATTTTAAAATACCCAATACAAATCAAAACGATTTTTGTTTGATTAATTATATAGATGAATCACTTATTAATTTTTCACAATTAGATTCATTTATTCAAAATAACAACTATAAAAGAAATAATATTAACACCAATTTTAATAGTAATAATTTAATTATTTACAATAACGACAATAAACAATTTGGCATGATTAATAATACTATTTTTTCAGGATATATGTTTTATAATAATAAATTTTATTTTGGCTCTTCTGATATAACTAATGATATTGATTTAATTAATATAGATGAATGTGGTGCATATAATTATTTATCGTTTAATAATTCTATAATAAAAATTTCAAATGATTTTAACGCATTATCACGAGTGTATTATTTTAAAAATGATGATATATTTGTATCTACAAATAATTATCATCTATTATTAGAAATATTAAATTGTATAAATGTTATGAATGAAATTGATGAAGAAATAATGATATTATCTTTACACAATAATTATACACAATTTAGACAGCCCGTCACAAATAAATTTATAATCAAAAATACCTTTTGTATGAAACCATTCCAAGAAATTATTATTGATGAATCTGGATTGGTTATAAAGAATAAAAAAACATGTGAAATATTTTACGAAGATTATAAATTTGATAAAGATATATATAAAACTCTTGTTAAAAATGCTGCGAATGATGTTATTGATAATATTAAATCTGTATTAGAAAATAAAAAATTTAAACATTTTATTTGTGAATTATCTGGAGGTAAAGATAGTCGCACAAATTACGCTGCGCTTACAAATATTGAAGGCGCAGAACATAACGTAAAATTACATACAATGGGTGAAGATCGGGATGTAAATGATTTTGATACAGCAATGTCTATAGTAAACGCGTATAATTTTGAATATTATTATGGAAGTTTTAAATCCACAGTAAAGTTTGATACTGATATTCAAGGTTATATGAAAAGAAACAGAAGTATATATATGTTTTCTAAATGGCTATGGCCTGCAAACAAAAACCATATAAACGATTTAAGTGTAATGGCTATTAATGGAGAATGTGCAGAATCATTTTACGTTAGATATTATAGTAAACTGTTAAATATAAATGAGAATAATTTACAAATGAACACAAATGATTTAATAAAAGAGTACATGAAACTGATTTGTAATAATTCGATTTTACCAACGAATAATTATTATAACCTTATTGAAAAACATTTATTAGATGTTTTGAATACTTCACCAGGTAATATTCCATTAGAACAATTTGATAATTTATTTAACCATTATCGTGGTTCAACGCAAATTGGTGGTAGCGAAAGAGATTATTATGGGTTTGCATCTTGTATGCCTATACAATCAAAACATTTTTGGAGAGCAAAAAAAATGACTTTAAATAATTTTGTTGAAGAAAAGTTGATATTTGATTTAATACGAGAACTAAATCCTGTGTTATGTGAAATGGATTTTGCTTCCCATAAAATGAACAACGCTAGGGAAATTATGAAAAAAAACTCTATTTGGACTGAAGAACAAATAAAAAATATACAAATACCAAAATATAATTATGACGATTCGAAATGGAAAATTAAACAAGGTCTTAAGACATTTGATGTTGATAATAAATTTAACTATAAAACTAACTATAGTAATGGAGAAAATGATACATTTTTATATAATAATTTACTTCATAATTTACAAAAACTTTATAGTATTGATAACGATAAATATAAAGAAACTGCTATTCAAATATTATATAATATTGAAAATAATAAAAATAATTCTGTCCATTTAAGAATATTGCATAATAAAATATCAAGTATAGTTGATGCTTATAATTGTTGTGTAAAAAAAACAATTAATATATGTTTTATTGGCGTAAGCACAACAGTTGATAAAAATGGGTTTCGTGAAAAATTAATAAAAAAACTCAAGTCTAATTTTAATGTTAATGAAATAAAAGGTTATATTGGAGGATTTTCACCTATATCCCTAGTAACTTTTGCGAAAGATATATTTAAAATTTTTGAAAATAAAATTGATATTATGATATTAGATACATCTATATTGGTTCCTCCTTTTAGTATAATGTATGATAATTTTAGAGATAATTATAAGAAGGTTTTTGATAACTTATTTAGTTATATAAATCAAAAAAACATTCTTTGTTTAAATATACATAATTATGTTCATCGTGATATAAATCATTTTTATTCATCATATTATAACGAATTTCCAAAAAAAGAACTTATTGGAGAAGAAAATTACGATACATTGCAACAATGTATTGATACATTCAAGGCTAGTGAAAATTTAAACCCCACATTATATTTTTTCAGAGAATTAGAAAATAAATATCCAAATATTGAACCTGTATATATATGTAAATATATTGATAACTTACTAATAAATAAAAAATTTAAATTGGAAGAACTATACAAGGATAATATTCATCCTAATGAAAATGGTTCTGAAATAATTGCTAATAGAATATTTGAATATTTAGAAAAATATAATTTTTCTGCGATCGAAAAATTTGATTATGTTTCTTCACAGTTTAATACAACTAAACTATTATCTAGTTGTAACAATAATAAATATACTAATAATTATATAACCATTGATTATAATTTAATAACAAATAATTATTCTTTTAATTCAAATATGAATATATATTCAATTATTATATTAATGGATAAAAATAATTGTTATTTTAAAATAAATGATATAGAATATTCATCATTTAATAAAGAAATCGTAACACTTTTATGTAATAAAAAAGAAACTACAAAATACATTATTGAATTAATGTTAAAAACCACGGTAAAAGGAGATGTTAAAATTGATATATGTAAAAATAAAAATATAGATTATTCTACAATTGATTATGGTAATAATAATAAATTATTAGATCATTATAATATTGATTTAAATGAATTAACTAAAAAAAACAAAAAAGAATTAAAAATAATAGGTTTTGTAGGTATACAATAATTATATTACACCAAATATAGTTATTTACATAAAATGAACCGAACAATTATTTTCAAAATAAAATTTATTATCTTCTATATCTAATAATTTTATTTCGTTTTCACCCTTATTCAATGGATACTCTTTATTATCATAAAACAATATGGTATATTCAAGCACATTTATATTTAATGTTTGTTGATTATTGTATAATATCATATAATCTTTTATATCGTATGTCGTTTTATTTAAACCTTGTATAAAATTAAATCTATCTGAATATAATATATTTTCACTATCATTAAAATACAAATTATTATTTTCAATATTTAATAAAACATTGCTTCTAATTATTGTAGAAAATAATTCTGTCGATTTTTTTTCTATAACCTGATATTCTTTCAATATATTTATCGGTTTTGAAATAATTTTATAAGGAGAATATTCTATTAGTAACAAACTATCTATAATGTAATAATCACTATAATAATTAACATTTGATAAAAATACAATATAATCAAATTTTTCAAACTCCTTTTTATGATTATTTATTTCATCTATATTGTTAATTTCGATTAATTCAAAATTATTTATACCATTAAATTTTTTTGGTATTTCTTTGTTACATTCTTTATAATATAAAATTAATATTCTATTACTTTCAATTTGTTTTAATTTATATTCTTGTAATTCACAAATATTCAATATATTATTAAACATTGTTTTAAATGAATATGTTAAATTACAATTTCTCCATTCTAAGTGTTTTTTATATTCATTTTCAATAATATTTAATTGTATATGTGTTAAATATTTCATTAAATTATTTATATTATCATATATATATACCGATTCAAACTTTTCTTTAATTCCTAATGAAAAATTACTAATAATATTTTTTTTAAATCCAATAATTTCATAAACTCTTCGTGCAAACATTGTTTTTGAATTTTGAACTGTATTTAAATTCACTATAATTTTAAAATCTTTATAAATTTTTAATACTTCTTCATAATTCAATTTACCATAAACATGTTTTTTAAATTGTGGATAAAATAAGAAAGAATCTTCTCTTGTTGAGTCATTTATCCGATCAAATAATATTAATTCTAATTTAGTGTTGATAATTGTTTCTAGTATATCATTGCTTTCATCAAATCGATTTTTATGCATAGGATAAACTCTTCCAGCAAAACATATTTCAAACTTATTTGTATTACTTATTGGATTATGTAAATATGGATCTATAAAAAAGCCTAAGGTATTAACATTTTTATTATATGTGGATTTATATTTTTCAATCATATTTATATCACTTGTAAAAAAATTATCGGCATATTCAATTAAATACGAAAAACGTTCGAAGTTAGTAGGATCTTCTTTATTCCATACAATAATCTTAAAATTATTTATGATACTAATTTTTTTTATCTGTTCTAATAAGTTTAAAGAATTAGTAAATAACTTTTCTTGTGTAATACCTTTGGGCTTTGCGAAAGATAATCCCTGAAAATCCCATGATGTTTCAATAAAAAAAAATTTTATTGATTTTAATTTTTCGGTTAAAACATCAATATTATCATTAACATCAAAAGAAACTAAATCAAAATAATTGTAAAAAGTTGTTAATGTAAATCTATCAAAAATACCAGATATTTTTGTTTTTGTATCTGATACATACTTATATATATTTTTATTTGAGTTTAGAATCTTTTTTATATCTTTAAATATTAAATTTGTAGTCATTAATAATGGTTTAATTTTTTTATATGTTAAATTAATATTAAAATTATATGCGTAATTAATACATTCTTCAGATAAGTTATTTTTAATTTTTATATTATTTGTATAATAAAATAATGTATTACATAGATTAGTTATATCTGATTCATAAAAACATAATTTTTTATAATATAATTGATCTAAATTATAATGTTTAAGTGCATTACCATAAATAAATGGGATTGTTCCTGTGCTCATTGCTTCTGCAACCACTTGATGACTGCCTTCAATATCACTAACTGATAATAAAAACCCTATATTTTTATATATCTCTGATATATTTGTTATATATCCTTCGAAAAATATATGATTTTGTAACCCTTTTTCCTGTATTATTTTTTCTATATTTTTGTAGTATTTTATTTCATTCGTATTATTTGAAGTTCCAGTCCATTCATTATATTTTTTTCCATAAACAAATAATTTAAATCTTTTATCTTTTTTTATTAACTGTTCAATCACGTCTACCGCGATGTCGAGTCGTTTTATTTGGGGTAATATGCCCACAATACCTATATTAAATTCATTACCAATAACCTTTTGTTTCATTAAATTCGAATTCACATAATTATATATCACGGTTCCGCCACTAAAATGTTTAAACTCATCGCAAATATTATTATTCGGTTCTTTTAATGAAACTAATGGTATTTTATGTGTTCTTATACTCCCCTTATTGATCCAATGATTCCATAAGTTTTGTTTATTTACATCATCTATACCGTCATTTAATAAAATATTTTTATTCATAACAAAATAATAATCGTGATCAAAATTTTCTTCTTTTATATTATCCCTTTCTAATAACGCTTTATTCGCCAAATTTTTAATTTTATTCGATATAAAAATAAGATTATCTATATTTTTCCAATTAATATCATAAAAAGTTTTATTAAATAATTCAAATCTATGTAACCTTACTACTAGTTTAGTAGTAGGTAGTTTATATTTACTATACCATAATGTGTTTTTATCACAAAATTCACAAAAAACAACATTTGCTAATTTAATATATTTATTTTGTATCGAGGGTTTGATATCATTAAAGTTATCCAATAACACGAAAAAATCATTTTTAAAATAATCATATAATTCGTATATAAATTTATCGTGTATATAACTTATTATTAAAAACGGTTTTGATAGGTTATAATTTATTATAACCCCATACATCTCATACTCTTTCACCTTCGTGCTAACTTCTCCATTATCACCCCATCCATTTTTACGCCAACATATACCAATATCACTTGTCGCGATTTCATAACATGCGTCTTTATGACTCAAATTATGTTTAAAAATAATACCATCCACACCATCTTTAATATATTTATTTACCTTTTTCTCAAAATCTGGATTGTTATTCATAATCTTACCATACACGATTTTCAAGACCACTTCAGGTCTCTCTTTATGAATCTTTTGAAATTCTTCTATGATTTCCAAAATGTTCTCTTCATCACGTAAAGTACCGCAATAAATCAAACGGATTTCATTATCTTTTCTTTCAGGTAATTCAAATTCATATTTGTCGGGAAATGGTGGGACAACCTCGATTTTATCAGCCAATACGCCTTTTTCAATATACTTTGTTTTCAACTCTTCGCTTTGTGTAATAATAGAATGAAATTTGTTTTGCATTAATGCAATCCCATCCAAATGAATATCCAATCCATAGAATATTATTTTATGAAGATACTCCTTTTGATTTAAAGACTGCAATAAATTCTTGCTTCGAATGAATGCAATATCCATATTATTCATCGTTTTTCCCATTTCGTTTAATAGCAACACATTTGAATCAAATACTTTACACGTATAGTTATTATACTTCAAGTTGCGAGTGAAAATTTCACTTACAGGATAAACCGAAAACAATGTAATATGATTGTCTTCTTTCATTAATGCATTCATCCAACTCGAACACATAATAGTATTTCCTGCTGTATTGTCCATTTGGCACTCCATAACCATCATAATTCGTTTATTTTTGTGCATGAATATATTGTTTCTGATGTAATTAGTAATCTTATTCAGTTCGGTTTCCATCATGAGTTGGCTATTATTACCAAACAGATTATATTTTATATACATATTCACACGCTGTAAAAAATCGTCATTCAATTTATTTTGTTTAAATATTTTGCATTCTGGGATTATTTTATAATTTACTTTCCAAGGACATCGACCTTCTTTCCGTCCAAAATCAACCCAATGATTATAACAATCTATTTCAGTAACCTTGTCGGATAAATCGGAGTGGTTTGTTACATAATCTACCCACGGAAATCCATAATAACAATTATTATTACCCGTTTCAAATGCAGTTCGCTTCTCATTACGCCCACTCAATACCCAATGTCGATACGCACCTTTTTCGCCATTAAATCCACCCGTTATAACATCCGGGTACCGATTTAAATATCTCTCCCAATCAAACTCTCTTATCTCAACCATTTGTGTTACACACGCACGCATCAATTTATCAATAAATATATCTCGAACTTTTTCGTCAATTACAACCATTTCGGTATTGACTGTGCGTTTTTCATTACGACCGTGGTTAATCCAATGTTGAACTGCTTGTATTTCAGTTACAATACCATTTTTACGTAAATTCGGATTGCAATTTAAATAGTCTGACCATGGAAAACCTTGATATACTTCCTTTGAATCGACAACAAAACCGTTCTTGCGACCACCATCTATCCACATTTTATAGACGGCTAATTCATTAGGCCGTCCCTTTTTCAAGTCTGTATATTGTTCAATATATAGTTTCCAATCGAATTCTTGGACGCGATGTCTATTGTAAAAACATTTTACATATTCTGATTTAAATTCATCAACAAATGGACATTGCGACTGTAATTGATTCATTGAACCAATTGATTGATCAAACAATTGGTTAACTTGTTCCATAATATACAATAAAAAGAGAATATTATTATAACCAATAAAAAACGTAATAAACCTTGTAGTTTAAATAATATACTTGTATTATATAACTATGGATACTAGACAGTTACGTGTACTAGTAACAGGCGGCGCAGGGTTTATTGGTTCGAATATAGTTGAAACGTTGCTAAACCAAGGTGTATCAAATGTTCGTATTTTGGATAATCTCGCCACAGGTAAAATGGAAAATATTCAGCCATTATTAGACGCCTATGAAAATGTTGAATTTATGTATGGTAGCATATCTGACTTGGAGACTTGTCGTAAAGCAGTCAAAGACATTGACGTAATAACCAATCAAGCTGCACTTGGATCTGTACCACGTTCCATAGATGATCCATTATCTAGTCATATTGCAAACGTAAACGGATTTTTAAATTTATTAATCGCAGCCAAGGAAGAAGGAATTAAACGCATTGTATATGCTTCCTCCTCGTCGGTTTATGGAGATGATCCGAAACTTCCTAAAATAGAGATGAATCTAGGGAATGTATTATCGCCATATGCAGCTACAAAAATAGTTGATGAAATATATGCTGGTGTATTTTCGCATTGTTATGGTATGGAATGCATTGGGCTCCGTTATTTTAACATATTTGGTCCAAGACAAGATCCCAACGGGGCTTATGCTGCGGTAATTCCCAGATTTATTGGAATTCTGAAAAATGGGACGCAACCAATTATTAATGGGGATGGCACATTCTCACGTGATTTTACATATATTGATAATGCGGTTCAAGCGAATATCTTGGCGCTGACTACGCAGAACTCGGAATGTTTTGGAACAGCATTTAATATTGGCGCCGGGGGGCAATTTAGTTTGTTGGAATTAATCGCCATTTTGAACAAGGAATTGGGTTTACAGATTAAACCGTTATTTGGACCCAATCGACCAGGAGATATACCTCACAGTAATGCTGATATTAGTAAAGCGCAAAATATGTTAGGATATGATCCTAAGATAAGTTTCGAGGAAGGCATTAAAAATTTAGTTAAAATATATAAGTAGTGAATCAAATATATATTTGAGAATCATACACAATGTGATATGCTATTGAATTATCCAACTGATTATAATCATTTATCTAAAACTGCGTATGAACTATTGGCTGCGCATTTTACATTAATGGTTCAATAATATTGTATCATATTTTCAAATGATTCATTATGAAAAACATATCAATTTATTTAAATCTAGCGTTGTATTAAAATCAATATTTATATCCTTAATTTGTTCGTAATTTTTCAAAACATAATTTATTTTATTCGACCACTCAATTGTCGTAAAATTATCACATATTAAATATTCCGGAAATAATTCATTGTAGCCAACATTTCTGGTTATGATTGGTAAACACTTATGATAATAGGCTTCGCGTATTGTATTTGAGTTAGATTCATATAAAGCTGGATGTAGCAATAGTTTGCTTTTGGCCATATACATTATAGCGGTTTTATGTGGTTGTAGCGGTAAACAACGACTATTTTTTACGGTTTCAAATAACTTACTGTTTTCGCCAATAATTATTTTATTATATTTTTCAAAATGTTCGGTACTTAATATATCTAATAAGTATTTGTAGTTTTTACTTTCGCGTTTAAAATTGCTGCAAATGAGTATTATATCATATTCCTTTTCATATATTGTGGGAGAACGATAAATACAGAAAGTAGTATCCAATGGTGGTTTTAATTTATTAACAAATTCTGGGTATATTTTTGAAAATATTTTATGAGTCAATGCACTATTCACTACAATTGAATCACATATTCGATTCATTTTAACTTCTTCATCCACAATCTTTCCTATATGAAATGAATCATCTAACATTTCCATAGCACTAGTGGTGGGGTAGTATTCTCTAAAATGATTTATACCAGAAACTAAATACACGGTGTAACAATTGAATATTAGTTTGCATATATACGGAGCCTTGTAATTTTTGCCCAAGCAATAGTTGGGATCGGACTTTAAATATGATTTTACGTCTGATTTAATCTGGTTTACATCATACTTGGATGACGAATACATAAATATTCCACCAATATTTTCCGGATCATAACACACATCTAGAGTTGTGTGGAAAAACGCACCAGCGACATTATAACCATTGTGTCTTAAATACTTTATTATTTCATATGCATTCGTAGCAGCTCCTCCATATCCAGGATATTGGGTTGAACTTACTACTATAAATAATTCGGTTTTACAACCATTAAATAACCCTTCTACTAATACATTACTGCACGATTCATAAAAACTATCTTGTCGTATATATTTTATTTGTTTATAATAGCCTCCCATATCTTCTGGCTTTACGTGTTCAATTGTTTCGCAGTATTCTGATTTATATTTACTACTACCTTTACCTATTAATAAGACCTTTTTCTTGTCTTTCAAGTACAAAAGACTTTGTTTTGCATTTTTTATGTTGCGGTTGAAATTACTTATTATTAGTCCATAATCGTATTTACGGTTCTCAAATTCCGTGTCTTGAGATACAGATTGTCCATAGTATTTTATGAACGAACTACAGAAAATATGTGTATTTATATTGTAACATTGTCGCAATATTTGTTGTGTATGAAGACTATTGCAAAAAGCACCGTCACTAGTTCGAATTTGGTTCAAAACGTTGTGATTTATATATTTATTTTGCTCGGTCAAAGTATTCAACTCATTATATGATTTATTTAATGCGTTAGTATAAAGCCCTGGAATTAAGAAGAAGACCGGGACGTCCCATATGTCTTTAACATTAAGACATATTGCACTTTTTAGTATCACCAAATCGGGTTTTATAGCAAGGTTTCTCAGCGTATAATTCAATTGGCTTGCGTGTGTGGTTGAATACGATTCGCACATTTCATACTTTACACTGCTGTCTTTACTATGTGTCCAATATACCGAATGAACATTATGAGTTTTTGAATAATATGTGCTTAAGTCGTTACAGTTTGTGGCTGCACCACCATAACCGGGATAATCGGAACAAATAAACACAATGTTTTTATATTTTTGAATGATATTTGAAAATATATCAATATTTTTGTTTATTCGTGCGAATGATGTGGGATTAAAATTGAATTGATGCGAAAAGTCGAATATATTCGTATTTGTTTGATGGGTCACCCTATCCAATATATTTTCTTTATTTAATTCGAGATTTAACCACAACAATGGGTTCTGTTTATGGTTTGATGACATGTTTTTTATTATCAACTCTAATGTGAGATTCAAATTTTTGTCTATAAATACAAAATAGGGTGGGGTTTTTTCGATATATATTATTTTATAGACGAATCGCGTATTTCTGCCTTCATTCATCCAGTGATCATATGCCTGAAGTTCGGTTTTAATATGAGATATATCGGGATTGTTTTCAACATATTCTTTCCACGGAAAACCAATATATGGTTCATTTGTATTTAGCACAAATGCCGTTCTTTTTTCACTCCTTCCATGAATGACCCAATGATAATAGGCAGATTTTTCGCTGGTTATGGCCCTTAAATCTGCATATGCATTTATGTATCTCTTCCAATCAAACTCGTCAACTTTTCGCTCTTCTTTACTTGTAATACATTCGCGCAATATTTTTTCAATAAACGTGTTTCGCAGTAATTTATTTTTAAGTATTCCGTTCGTTGGATTTACTACAACCCGATTTTCTTTGCGACCATACTTCGCCCAATGTTCGTATATTTCTAATTCGGATGTAATTTCGCGTTCAGTCAATTCTGTATTGTTATGTAAATAATCTTCCCACGGAAAACCGCTATATATTTCATTACTACCAATAACATAAGCATTATTGCGATCGGATTTCATCCATTCGTCGTAGGCACTTATTTCATCAAGTAATGCAATATTATGTTCGGATATATATCGAACCCAATCAAACTCCTTTATATCATATACACAATGGAAACAATTCATATATTCTTCACTTAATCGGTTTACAAATGGACATTGTTTTCGTATATCGACTAAAGGTATTTCTTTATTAAAGAATCGTGTGAATAATTCCATTTATATACCATATTGATAATAAAATATATAGTTATTGTAAAGTTTCGGATATTATACAACATGAACTTACTTAAAAATATGGATGATTGGAATCGCGGGTTATTTCTCCTTATTTGTGCATTTATTCTGTTTATGTTATTTTTTCATATGAAATCTATATCGAATGGTTTAACAGAAGGTCTTATGAATATGGAACCTTAAGTATCTATAAAACGTTATTATATGATTTATAGATAAAAACAATATTTTCATTGTTTATTTTGTTCCTACAATATAACTACCTTAAGGTTTCTATATTATGTCTACTCCCAGTCCTAGCACTACTCCTAGTCCTAGCACTACTCCTAATTCCAGCATTACTCCCAGTCCTAGCACTAATCCCAGTATTACTCCTACAGCCACTATTACTCCTGCACCTAGTGAAAAACATTTTACCAATTACGGCGACCTCTATAAATCTCCGCGAAAAATGAATATGTTAAGTGAATATCTCATTGGGGATTATGCGGATGCTTTAGTCACAGGGACTTCGGCCGTATATAAAAATCCACCCAATGTATTACCCGGAAATCGATATTTTTTGAACACAAAAACAAAATGTCGCGATGCTTCAAATAATATACAAGACCGGTCAGTCGTTATAGATAATGTCTTGGAAACGTTAGTTGACGATTCAAATACAGAACAGAATAAAGGTCTTATGTATTCTTTTTTCGCATCATTAGAAAGTTTAGACAAAAACCCTTATCCAACTCTTCCGACTGATAAACCGACTGCCTATTTAAAAGACTCAGGAAATATGCCCTCGTGTGAACAAGTATCTATTTATTTGGATGATACAAAAACGGTCAATGGTACAGGATGGATTACCGAATTAGATAAAGACGAACTTGATCCCCTTGCTATAAAAGAGGGGTTTGGTGCAGGTGATGGTATGCAAAAACCCTCTTCAATTAGCGAAATGACGAGCACTCTCAATGCACATAAAGAAAAATATACTCAACATATGAACTCTGTAAACGCGAATGCATCAAGCAATTCAAAACAAGTGCAAGAAGCCAGTGCAAGTAAACTCAAATCGGCAAAGGTAAAAGCATTAAGCACTGGAACTGCAGACCGTGAAGACAATGCATCCAGTGTTTCATCGAGTAAAGCAAAAGCAAGTGCTGCAGGTAAAAAACGACTTATCGCCATGAAATGTCAGCAACAAATTGCTATTCGTAAAACATATATTACAAAATATGGTTCCATGTCGATGACTGATTTATTCAAAATATTTGTGGATTATAAATCGCCAAGAGAAAATCAACCGACAAAGGCGCCTGAGTTCTTTTTTATGGCACCTAGTATACCTAAGCCGAAACAAATATCAGGCGCGTGTTTTTATCAAGTTCTCACGGGCATTCCCATACCAAAAATTAAATCATACTCGGCACCTATTAATGAATGTCCAAATAAACCCAATTCAAATATTAGCATTGAAGATTTTATAACCGATTTAACACAACAAGCTGAGAGTAAAAAGGACGATTTATATGTTACATTGTCTATGCCTTCTATACCAAGTAAAACGATTTGTGAAATGGTTCAATCTAAATCGAAAATCAAAATAAATATGAACAATATAGATATTGTTAGTGGTAATACTGGTCAACAATATAGATACACATACACTCCTACAAACGGTAAAAAAAATCCATATTACGCCGATTTTGAAGAAGCATTGGAACCATATCGAGATCGCATAATTGATGCGTTTTTGAGCTTGGATTATCCTACTAAATTTGCACCTTGTCCACTACCAAACAACTATAAAGAAAATGAATGCGATAAAGAGGGTTTTTCTACATTGACCAATTACCCTGTGTCTAATAGTCAAGTATATTTCATTTTTGCACTGCTTATTGTAGTGATATATCTTGTGCATCGATTCACACGAAAGTGAATTCGACCAAATATAATGCATTCTCTATAAAAATGCATTATTATGTGTGTTTCTCTACACCCCCTGGTCTCTTAGAACGCCCTAAACACCATATTTTTTAAACAGTTCCAATGCGACTAATCCTCCTAATATTTGCACAATGGAATAGGGGATAATATCACTTGGTGGGATTTTACCTGCTGCAGCCATCATAATCGTGATTGCAGGATTTATTCCAGCACTACTCACACGATATATAAGAAGCAATGCAAGTGCATAAGATGCACCAATGGCCAATGGATTTCCTGTAGCCAAAATAATATAAGCGATGAACAATGATGCGAAAAATTCTGCTAAATAAGAATACATTGGGTTGTTGTAATGTTCTATATATATACACGTGAAAAATACGAGGTGTATATTTTACCAAATGGATGCGCCGGGATATTTGTCCGTGCACTTTTTGGGAACAACCGCTCCACCAGCACGTGTTCTGGTTAAAGCATTACGAACCACATTCACTTCATTGGGTGCAGTAAATGAAAGGGGTTTTTTTGAAGCATTTAAAGAACCATTTGCAATACTGTTAATACGACGACTATTCGTAATTTGCGACGCATCGCGATTTCCACCAATCCATTTCTTTTGAGGATTGCTCGCTGCTGTGAAACTGGGTTGTGTTGGAATAAAACCGCGAATGAAATCACGACGACCCATGCTAAATTGACTAGACCCGTCGGAAGTCAAATCTTTAAGAGGCATTGCTTTTTCACTCGTCAAAATTGCATTGTTGATGTTTTGAATAATGGGTTGCATAGAAATGAAAACCATTATGAATATTTATATAGTAGTATTGAGACAATAACTGTAGGGGGCTACGCCCCTTACGAACCCACATCCCCCTTACGACCCCCCCCCATTCCGAAGGAATGGGGCTTGGTTAGAGGAGGGATTTAAAGGGAACCTGGGTTCCTTTTATGA
>ERZ807291.5338-NODE-5338-length-16218-cov-5.518097_pt1 | contig 16218 bp, 20 predicted proteins | sample MGYA00521257_ERZ807291 | MGnify/ENA primary metagenome ERZ807291 (study PRJEB31413, sample SAMN03169783) | marine metagenome | biome: Marine; feature: Water; material: Subsurface seawater | place: North Sea | collected 2011-04-28 | depth 1 m m ...
TAGTAGTTTTACTAGCACGTTAGTAATATATAAATCAATCAATCAATCAATCAATTAAACGAGACCACGATGTCCACGTCCTCCTTCTTGATGCTCTTGCTTGCGGAAATGGAGAGCTCTTCGCGCTTCTTTCTCGTCTTCGTGTTGTCAACACCGACAACCTCCTTCTTCCGGCTCGTGCTGTTGCGGTTGTTCATATCCTTTTCAATCGTGGCGTAGTTTTCTTCAATGTAGTCCACGATCTTGTTCTCGAGGGCCCACTTAAAAAAGTTGAGCTGACCGATGGTGGTCTCGATAAATGTATTGTTGTGGTAGGGAATCGTGATCCTGTCCCATCTACAAAAAGGGTCGAATCTGCGCTTGCTGTAGGCCTTGAGCTTTAGCTTGTAATCGACATACACCTTTAGCCGATTCCCATTCACGGCGTACTGGGTCCAATACTTTTTCGAGTAGTTGGTGACAAACCAGTCTACTATTCGTAGCGAAATGGCAGATTCGCCGGTGATAATAGACAACATCTTGTCCAATAGTCCGGTTGAATTGTAATAATCCATTAGATTGTTTAGCAATAACTCATTTTGCGTTGTATATGTTGTACTTGCGTTAGACATGAATATAATCACTCTGGTGTTTTTAAATTATTTAGCAACAAATTGATTAATATCGGGGGCCGGTTTTGCCTTGTCGGTATATACGCTAGATACGGGTTTTAGAAACTTGTCCTGCACCGACACCTGGTCAGCATAGGCAGCGGGGCCATATAGAAACGGGTTCTGGCCAATCTGGGAGATCATTTCTCTCTCCCCCATCATAATACAAGTGTCTTCTTTGCTAGACGTGTCGCTTCGCATGGGAGACCCGCTGCCAGGATGGGAATAGTACGTCGACGACGCGGCGTTATCCCACTCACCGGATGTCGTACTGGATGCGTATTGATTGCTTTCAGACGTGGAATGGTCACGTATATTACTCGCAGGAACTTCGTATTTGGTTGACTCTTGTATAGGATGTGTCTGTCGCGTTGTCCGCAAGGGTTTGGTACCATCTGTCCATTGATATTTAAGCATATATATGTATGTGGTAATAATACTACAGATTTTCGGAATTATGTCACTATATATAATATAACATGCGCGGTAAAACATCCAAAAATGTATTTTCTACTATAACGAAATTGAAACAAGTGAATATGTCTGCATCGAGCATAGCCAAATTGACAATTGGAATATTGTTCCCCATAGCAGCAATTGGATTGGCTGCGTGGTATTTCGGGTTCCTATATGGGGAAAAAAACTTCACGGACCCTTGCAATAAGTTGCCCAGCGAAGATAAGTGCGAGAATTTGGATGGGTGTAAGTGGAGCCCAAAGTACAAGGGATGTAGGATGGACTCGACGTGCACCGACGTGACTGCACAGCAAGATTGTGGCGCGGGGTGTCATTGGGACGCCACCATCAAACGATACAACAGCAACCTGTACGGGTTGTGCAGACCGGCGTCCTTTGCGAGCAAGGCTGATGTCGGGGAAGGTGGCGAATTGAAATAATCCAGCATACTTGCCCGTTCATTCGCCACATCCAGAATGTTATTCGATTCCTTCGCGGGTGATGACGAGTTGCTTTGTTTGCACAAACTTGTCAGAGTCGCGTGTTTTCCGTTGCAGGTTGCATTTCAAACATGAGACAACAACGTTGCCTACATTGTGTCCGATGTCGTTGTTGATTCTGTCAAGCGACCATTGCTGCATATCTCGGCAACGCTCGTACACCAAAAACACGTCTTGTGTGCAGTAGTGACAGGAAAGGCCGCACGCGACGAGAGTCTTGGTAACGTACTCGCGAGAGATAAGGTTGTCTTTGTCCAATCTCTTCTTCAAGACATCTTGTTGTCTGTAAGAGGAAATCTTCTTACTAATCTCCGACAACAAGAACGTCGATTGTTCGTTCAGCTGTTCTAACTGGTAGGCGTGCCCAAACCACTGGGGGTCCAGGTTGTTGTCTGTGATCACCTGTCGCTTTCTCGCCTCTGGGATTGAGCCGGTTAGCCGTTTCATCATGTATTTGTTGTGTTTTCCGGTTATGTTTATTTGAACCCCCTTATTGTCCTTGGCAATATCCATACAATACGATTGCATAATAATATCTCCGATATATGTTTACGATGATACAAGTAAATATATATAACAATATTATATAGAAACAACACTTAAATGTAATGGTTTAATAAATGTATATGAGTAAACCAATGTCAGACGAGTGTTTGGAGCTAAAAAATATCAAGTATAAAACCATGCTTATGAACGGAAGCAGTATTCAGGAGACAAATTCGTCTGGTGACCTCAGCAATCTGGAGAGATTTCTGGAGAATGAAAAGACCACCAACCAGGCCGAGCCCTGGTCGAAGTTGGACAAGACCATCAAGACGCAAAAGGTGATTGCGTATGCGACCGAATACGTCGAGCAAAACGAGCTGGGGGTGGAAGAAGAGGCATTGTTGGTGAAGTTCTTGAAGGAGTGTCTAGGCAAGAAGCGGTTGTACAGGGTGAAGGATGTTGTCTACGACAAGGATACGGGGCGCATTCGCGAGATTCCCGCTCTGGTGTTCAACAAACAGGCGAGACACTTCACGTTGAAGCGAACCGACAAGCGCGTATCCACGCTGAAGAGTCTTCCGCCTAAAAAGGGAGCATTGAAGGCCTCGTCGAAGAGCGACGAGGGTGGCGAGGCGGAGAGTTCCACCGATTAGTGAATAAAAATGAAATTGAATATAAATAGTTGGTGCGAATATATATAGGATAGTTATTATGATGGAACTGGACGAACTACAGGATATTCTGGAAGACATTGTCCCTGATGACGCGGAGAGCGTGATATACACGGACGAATTCATTGAGTTTGTGCTGGGATTAATGGAGGAATTCATCCGCGATGATCCGGTGGGGATGATGGAGGAGGATTTTCACGAGACGCTTATACATGAAACATTTGAGGTGGTGCTGTCTCACTTTGAAGGAGAGATCATGTTTTACCAGTATGCAAAATGCAAGGATCGGATCGACGAGATATCCCTCTTGCTGCACGAATCGTTCGTTCCGCCTCGATCGCAAGAATCGGAGGTTCTGACACAACTTACGCGCGCGGGTACGCGTAAGTTGACAGACCAGATAAATGTGCTGCGAAATAAGCCGCAGCCAGAACAGCGTACTGCCGAGTGGTACGTGTTTCGCCACAACCTAATCACCGCCAGCAACGCCTATAAGCTTTTGGTGGGCGGTTCGGAATACAACCAGATTGTCTTTGAAAAATGTAAGCCGGTCCCGGTAGTGACCGCTGCGTCGGCCTCTGTGCCTCGCGGCGCGGTAAATGTGGAAACCACCCTGCATTGGGGGCAAAAGTACGAGCCCCTGTCGGTGATGATCTACGAATACATGTACAACACACGCGTGGAGGATTTTGGGTGCATTCAACACGAAACGTACTCGTTTCTTGGCGCGTCTCCCGACGGCATCAACGTCGAACTAAACAACGAACGATACGGGCGTATGTTGGAAATTAAGAACATTGTTAATCGAGACATTACTGGAATCCCCAAGCTGGAATACTGGGTCCAGATGCAGCTTCAGATGGAGACCTGCGGTCTTGGTGAATGCGACTTTCTGGAAACCAGATTCGCGGAGTACGAAAACGAAGAGGCCTATGATACCGATCCAGCCGAGGTGGAGTACAAAGGAATGATCATGTACTTCTCCAAGGCCGGGGCTCCGATATACAAATACGCGCCCCTACATCTATCCAAGCCGGATCTGCTTGCGTGGGAAGAAGCGCAACACGCCGCAATGACGTGTGACGAGTGCATATGGGTGAAGAACATCTTCTGGAAATTGGATGAATACAGCTGCGTTCTTGTCTGTCACAACGAAATGTGGTTCAGTGCCGCACTGCCTATCCTGCGCGAGGGATGGACCACGATTGAATATGAGCGTGAGAACGGGTATGCGCACCGCGCGCCCACAAGGCGTGCGCAAAAGTCAAAGGATGCGGAAAAACAAGAAGGCGCTGGCAATTGCCTGCTTGTTTTGAATAAAGATACCGGACAGGTGTCTGTTAGCAGTGGAGAGGTGCGCCCTGCCGCACTATTATCAAACGAACTAAGAATCAGAACCGAATCGGTTGACGAAACGAGAGATCGAATTACGTAGTGTGTAGTGAGTAGCAATATTAGTAGAGGATGTTGCCATTGTTGTAATAAGGAAGCATATTCTCGGACTTTGATCGGTAATAATTGACCCGCGCCTCGTTTGTGTTTTCTTTCACAGGCCCCATCGGCGTCACCACATTGGATTCATACTTTCTGTTTTTGTAGAGCGCGCCACAGAAGTCGGCTGGCATACATGTTCCCTCGTCAGGGTTACGCGGATGGCGAATGTTGTTCGTTTCTTGTGCGTAACTGCCTACCTGAAACTCGGGGTAATTCCTCCAGATCATGTTTGCGGTGCAAGTGGAGGTTGTCTTGCTCCCGGTGTGGGGGAACATTGACGATGGTAAGATGGGGCCGTCCTGGGAAGAAGGGTAATCGCCTAAAACATAGGCCGCGTTCGTGTATCCCTCCTTGTGTGTGTATGTATTATACATCGCCCCGGTAAAGATGACAACGATGAAGAAAAAGAAAAAAATGGTTCCCTTTGTCTGTTTATTCATATGGCTATATATAATACGTATAAAAAATACAAATGTGTATTATATTTCGTGGAATAGACAACGCGCCACGACGCGTACTTGATGTACATCCCTCCCCCTCCGTTTCTGGCGAATCGCTATACTACAACCCCAATATTTCGTTGACTGCGTGGCATTTGTTCGACAATTCAATGTCGAGTTTGGTTTTGCAAAAGCAGCGAAGACACACGACGACATCCACCAACGCGTTGTGGAGTCCTGACGGAGCATCGCCGTATAGAGTGGTGTGTAGTTCAGCGAGTGTGGGGTACTTCATGTACTCCTTTCCCTTCGCCGAGACGGCCTTGATACCGCACCGATCGATGTTGAGCATCATCGTGCAGACCTGTTGAACCCTGGCCAGGAAACTTGTGTAGGCCGCGTACACGCGTGTATATTTGTGACTGATCTTCTTGTTTTCTATGATGCGGTACCATTCCGCCTTGACCATATTAATGTCAAAGGACAGATTGTGGCCTACTATACAATCGACGTTCTCGCAATCCTTGACGAACTTCACGAGAACATCCCCTATGTTGTGCCCTCTTGCCGCGCAATCGGCGTTGGTAATTCCGTGGATCCGCGTGTTTTGTTCGTCCAACACAACCTCCTGTGGGATCTTGATGAGGACGTCAACGATGTTCTCAATGTCGTTGGTTTTTGTGTCGTACACAACATAGCTAAACTGCACGATGTGCGGCCAGGCGTGTATGTTCATGAGAGAGACGCGGTTGAAGCTGTTCTTTGGCGGCAAGCCGCTGGTTTCGGTGTCAAAGACCAATACGCGCATACTAGATACTTATATTATAATACTATTCCATCCCAACAAAAATGATGAGTGAATCATTTTTTTTTGCGTGTTTGGATCGCCTCAATAACTAACTGGCTAGACGACGACGTGTGCCTTGCAAGGCGCAAAGCTCTTTCGGTGCCACGTAGTGATCCCGTGTTCCTTGATACCCTCTGTGTGCACCTTTGCGCCATACCCCTTGTTGCTGCGGATCCCGTAGCGCTCGTCCAGCAGCGGATGTGTTTCACAGAGCTCCTCAATGTATGCATCTCGTTCGGTTTTGGCAAGGATGGACGCTGCGGCGATGCACGCATACGTGTTGTCTCCGCCCTTGACGCACGTATGGGGTACCGATGTGATTTGCCGGGTCTCCTTGTTGAACCCGATAAAGCTGTTGAAGTATGTGCCGTCCACCAGCAGGTGGTGTTCGTACCCGTTGTCCCTGGTGAGCGTCTTTTTATCAGCCATCGCGATACACCCTCTGATCGCACTATGCATGGCACTCTGCGTCGCCTGCAGAATGTTGATGTTGTCTATGGTCGTTTCGTCCTCGTAGGCGACGGCCCACGCAACGGCGTCCGATTTGATGTAGGCTGCGACATCGGCTAGTTTTTTCTTGGATGTGAATTTTTTGCTGTCCTTTATGTTCGTAAAATCAAACCCGGTGGATGTATCTTTAGGTAGAATCACCGCGGCTGCATATACCCGTCCGAAGAGAGGCCCCCTTCCGGCCTCGTCGATCCCCACTTCGAGGACCGATTGGTTGTCTATATGGAAGTGTAGTAGTGACATTTGCTAGTATATTTACGATTGCATTGGATAGATAATAATCATTTATTTTTTTCACAATATAGAATATAGTAATGAAATTTAAAATATTCGGATTCCAGGTAAATACGTTATACATTATTTTGCTCACTATTGTGATTTTAGCAGTCTTGTATTTTGGTTTAGGCGGGAGCCTGACCGAAGGGTTTGGATCGACCTCGATGAACATCGTTGTGTCTCTTCTCGGCGACGATTACGACACGCTCCCCACGACTGAGCAAATAGACAAGGCCATCGGCGTCAACTACGATGTCCGTTTTAAAGATGCGGTGAAGAATGCTGTCACCGCGCTTTACAAGATGACCATTGGATTGCCCATAATGATGAAAAAAGGGGCCAGTCTCTACGAGATGAACAAGAAGGGCGCGGGGGTACAGGAGATGAAGAAGGCCATCACCAAACCGATGCAAGAGCTGCGAAACAAGGCGGGTAGCTGTTTCAGCAATGTCGCCAAGATGGAGAAGAGTCTCTCGGGCTGCATCGACGCGCTTACCAAGACCAAGGAGGATGAATGTGGCGAGACTCTGTTCAATAGCACCGGGTTTTCCTCGTTCGAGACGGAGTACGCCGAGTTTAAAAAGTGCAAGGATGCGGTCATGCCCATTTTGAACAACGCTGCCGTGCTCAAGAATGTGGATGGGTACCAGGAGTTCCACGACTTTTTCGTTCAGTATGTAGGGGACATTACGCTCTATTTAGACAAGTTCTCTGGCGATATGAAGACTGCTGGCGCGTGCAAGGAAAAGGAGGCGGATGCTGCACCCGCACCCGCACCCACACCCGTACCCGCACCCGCAAAGGCGTCAGCTGCTTCTATGGACAACTACAACCATTTCACCAAGTCCTCGCTCCCGTCCTTGTTCTATGGTCCCAACGGGGCCGTGGCCAAGGTTGGCAACAACAACGGGAAATACTCGATCATCGTGACGAACGACGACGGAGAAAACGTGGTCTATACCGACAACGTACAAAAGACGGACATTACCACGATCAGTGGTCCTGAGAGCGCGGTGTATTATGGTCCCCAGAGAACCCGTGCTGTTTTTTACACAGACTCCAACGGGTACAAGGCTATCAAGGTGGTGAATGTGGACGGCAGCGAGAACACCTACACCGAGGTGAACAAGGAGGCCTTTACTAACCGATCTGAGACGGACACCAATGCTAAGGAGGAATCTGCTCCCGAAAACACGGATGATATGGTGGGAAAGCAAACACCCAGTGATTACGGAGAGGTGTATTCCATGTCGCTTACGTCCGATACCTACGACTCCAGTCTCCCCAAGGGGATCCCCAAGTACATGATTCCGCCTGGCCAGGAGGATATGTATATACTCAAGTCGGAGATTGTGCCCCCTGTGTGTCCTGCCTGCCCTCCTCCCGTCCTAAAATGCGACCAGGATGCAAGCAAACCTCCCCCTCCCTGTCCTCCTTGCGCCCGGTGCCCCGAGCCCGCGTTTGACTGCAAGAAGGTCCCCAATTACGGCACCGGCAACCTGGGTGCCAACTACAACAATTTCGGCGGCGGATTCGGGAAAACGATGAGCCCGGATGGAAGCGTGCCGACGCTGCCTTTCCCCGTGTCCAACGATTATTCCACCTTTGGAATGTAATGCATCTGCACCACAATAAAAATAGACCCATAAGTCCTATTTTTATTGAATAATAACCGGATGAATTCCGGGTAGCTAGTATCTAGTCGCGCGTCTTGAGACACTTCTTGTCCATTTGAAACGTCTCTGTTCTCTCCGTCTGCGGAACGATCTTAATGACGCATTTGCTTTTTTTCCCGTATAGCGGTTCGGTGCAGCCCTTTTCCCGCTTCTTTCTGGTTTTGTTCTTGACAACCTTGAATAGTTTAGGCTTCTCGGACGTGCATCTGGACCGGAAATGCTCGTATCGCTCTCGCACGTCGCAATAACTGAGTCCCGATTTTTTGCCGAGCATCTTGTTCACGTGTTCGTGGAGAGCGTACATGTACCGCGAGAAGGATTCTCTGTTCTTCATGACTTTCCCGGTGAGGGGGAGGGACTTGAGATTGGTGGTAAGGTTGATACGGCAGTGTTTGCAAGGCAACGTGTGCTGAAGCACCTTGATGAAGTCCATATAGTTTTTTTTGTCCTCCTTGGTTGGATGTATGGGGTAGTTGAAACTCATCGTGTGTAAATAGTGCCACATACTGGGCCCCCACACACTGGTCATCATTCCATCGCCACTCAAATAATCTTTCCGTGTGAACACGCGCTTCTTTTGTCTTTTCCTGGAGACAACTCCGCGTTTTTTCGTTGCGCCGCCACGAGAGCGGCCGCTCTTTTGTGTAAGACGTCTCATACGAGGTAACTAATGTAAACAGAGAAAATAAATACCTCATATGAAATACCCCATATGATTCCTAACTGAATGGTGTCAACACGCATCAAGTCCGATTGCTGGTGGGGGTCGTCTCTGCAACGTGTAGTTGTGTGTCGAGATGGGTGTGTGCTTGCATTATGTCGTACACGTTGAGTGTCTGTGTCTTCAACCCAAGGATTGATTTGTAATATGCGCAGTCGTTTGTGAACGCATACCGCCTTATTTCTACTAATTTTCCTGACGCGTCTCTAAATAACATATAGGAATAGCCGTGATAACTTTATAGTCGCGGTAACTTTATATTCGTTATCATTTCTTATATTTATTCTAGCTTCTATATATAATGTCGGAAAGTGTAGCAGCAATAAAAAGTGGAGGAAGCGGACTCGTTGGACGCATGCAAGGATATATGACACCTAAACTTATAATGATCGTGGCGGCGGTGCTGGCCATTATTGGGTTCGGCGTGTACTACTACTACGCCTATATTTCGCCCAAACTTAGTCCCTCCTTCGGCGACGACAGCGCCGAGTCCGATGACGGATCGGATACTGAAGGGGACGTCGAACTGATCCTCTTCTACGTTGATTGGTGCCCTCACTGCAAGACCGCCAAGCCCGAGTGGGACAGCGTTCGCAATGAATACGAGAACAAAAACGTGAATGGCTACAATCTGCAATTTACGGAGATAAATTGCACCGAGGAGTCCCCGGAGGTGCAAGAGGTGGTGGAGCAGTACGGCATCGAGGGGTACCCCACAATCAAGCTCCTCAAGGGAGACCAGGTGATTGATTTCGAGGCCAAGCCCACCAAGGACACCCTCACCCAGTTTATCAACACTGTTGTGCGATAGTCAGACACACGTCTGACTGAGTATCTAGTTGTCCGTGCGAATGGTGGTAGGCGGAGATTGCAATGTATTTAGAAAGGAGACTGCCTCCTTCGCGCCATCCTCCAGCAACTCCTTCCTGACATCGCTGCGCGTGATGGATTCTTGTATGTACGTAAAGGATAATTTTTTTACCCTACATACGATCTGGTTTTTGATGGAGGGCTCCACGCGGATAGCGTTGAGGTGTCCGATCATCTTGGAAATGATGGTGTTGAGATAATCCACGATGGTCGATTCGTCGCCAATCACTTTGCTGTCGGTGTCTTCCTGCGAGACATCGTGGGTATTCTTGATGCCCAGTATTTCGTCCTCGTTGTTGCCTCGATCTAGACATTCCCGCAGCGGGTAGTTGCAGAACACGCCTCCGTCTAAATAGCATTTCGAGTCGATGCATCTCGGGGCCAGTAGAATCGGGAGGGCGCACGACATGTGTATGGCGTCCAGTAGCTCAAGGTCCGGATGCGTTGTGTGCGATAGCTCAATTGTTGTAAATGTGTGCAGTTCGAACGTGTACATGTAGAGGTCCTTGCGGTAGCGCTGATGAAAATCCTTCATGGTGATGTTCATTGGGATGTCCTTGGCGCTGAATAGCGGCTTGAATGCAATCTCGATGGCCTCTTTGGCAAACACCCCCTTTTTCCCGTATGCATCAAATATACTCGTTGGCGTAATTTGGAAGGCGTCGTGCCAGGGACGATTTAAGAAATACTCAATCACCACGCTCCACTCAAACCCCATACATAGCGTAACCGCGATAATGGACCCCGCACTTGTTCCGTAAATACTTTCAATGTCCTCTAGCCGCCAGTACCCGTTTTCTTGCAGAGCGTGTAGCGCCCCCAGAGACTTGAATATACTTGGGCCGCCTCCAGACAGAACGATGTGTTTGATTGGCATAATTACATTGGAAGAACAACATTTTTTTCTGCATTGAACACAAATACCACATGACAAATATCTTCAACCTGGAGAATTTCGACGACTTCTCGGAGAGAATCAACATGGACGAGCTGTACGAAAAGAAGAAGCAGCACGATATGGACCAGCTCACATTGTATAACAAACTGCTGAACCGGATCCACGTCAAGATAAAGACAACTAGCAGACAAAAACTGAACGAACAACATTGCTGGTTTGTGGTCCCGGAGATTATAATGGGCGTGCCAAAATATGATCAAGGCGCATGCATTGCGTACGTAATGGAAAAGCTGCAGACAAATGGATTCTCTGTCAAATACGTCCACCCCAACGTCCTGTTTATTTGCTGGAAATACTGGGTGCCTAGTTATGTTCGCGACCAACTAAAAAAGAAGACGGGGATGGTGGTGGACGAGTTCGGGAAACGCGTCGCGGATAAAAACGACCCAACTAACCAGCCGGCCAACGGAATGAACTTGCTCACCAATAATCTGGCGAGTGTCGGCGGCCATCCTACTCCTCCTAGCCATCCACCCCCGCCCAACTATGCGATGAACATGCATACCAGCGACACGGGACATACCATGCGTCTAGACGAAGGTCCGAAGAAGAAATACGCCTCCACCAAGTCCTACCGACCCACAGGCAAGTTGATATACAACGACGACCTGATAGATATGCTGGACACGAAGTTGAACGACATATAATTTTATATAATTTTTTATTTCACGCGTATATACATAAGAATGGCTAGAAGATCTAGACGCGTGAATACCAAGAAGCGACTTGGTAGAAGAAAGGGTACGAAAACCGCAAAGCGTCGTACGAAGAAGACGACCACACGTAGACGTTCCAGAAAGGCGAGCCGCAAGAACGGGAATATGCCGAAACTGGCCCAGGCCTTGAGAGACGCCATCCGCAAGGCGGGAGGGGCACCCATCTAAACCCGACGATGAGAATAACATGTACTGCGTTGATAGTACATATTATATGCAGTCTTTAGCGTATATCTTTGGACAAGCGAATCGATCATACAAATTACGCATAATAGTTCCCTGTCCCCTTTACTTGATTAATCATAATAGAAAAGGCCGATTTTTTATTACCATAACATTGCTCCGAGTTGATCCCCACCATATAATCGATAAACGCGCGTTCCTCAAAGTTTAGGTCTGCTAGCGCATCGTCGTTTTTGTATAGTAAGTTGTCATATTTACTATCGGATAGGTCAATCAACCCCTTGATGTTGGTGGTCGCCACGTATATTTTCAAGTCATTGTTCTTGAATGTGGTCCTTTCTATTACCTTATCCAGCCCTTCTGGGGTGACCTTGAAATGGGATGTGAAATCCTTCTCGTATCTATAATGAATAAAATTGTATGGTTCATCTTTTATCAAGGTATCCTTGATTTCAATATATTTTTCCATCAGATTAGCAGATGGACGTATACGAGTATGTATGGATGTATCTACATAATCTCGAAAAGCGTATAAGGACCAGAATTGTCGCAACACCACGTACTCTTTGTTCAACTCTAGTATCTGGTCCAAAATATTGGTTTTGCTGAACGACCTCACGCATGCGCGATTGCCTTTGAAATCATAACAATTGTCATCTGTTAGTTTGTCCTTGATTGTATCGTACTCAACGTATAGCTCGTAGTTACGAAACAAGCGCATATCAAACAATTTATCAACGGGCTGGTCTGTCCAGGTGATTAAGTTATCGTTTCTGAAAGAACAATGTCTAAACGTAAAGGGTATTTTATGCAATAAACAAAAGTTTATCCCGTTCGTTATATCATAAAATTGATTGCATAGCCCTCCAAGCATATCGAAAATTAAAACCACCATCTCTACTATATCTATACAGAAGTTTATAATATTGGCGGATAAACGACCATACGCCTCTGATTCGCGTGTCCGTTCTCTTACTGGTTGTCGTCATCGCAATGTAGCAAACCAACTTACTTAGAGATATTGGCGGTATCAACGTATAGAAATGAATTTCTTCAGATCCAAACCCACAAAGGACGACACTAGCTATTTGCGGGATGTGACGTATAGCGACACTATACCATTTATCCCCCCTATTACGCGTGGAAAGGTCATCAAGGTCTATGACGGCGACACCATTACCATCGCAAGTAAAATGCCGTGGAGCGACTCGCCTCTTTATCGGTTTTCCGTTCGAATCAATGGCATCGACTGCCCCGAAATCCGCGGAAAGAGCGAGAGTGAAAAGCGTTGCGCGGTTTTAGCGCGCGAGCACGTTGACAACATGTCCAACGGGAAGATGGTCCGCCTTGAAAACGTGCAACTGGAAAAGTATGGGCGTATTTTAGCGGACGTCTATGTGGAAGATGAGAGCATCGGTCGTAGTCTCATCGAGAAGCGCCTGGCGGTAAGCTATGACGGCGGGAAAAAACATTGCCCGGAGGACTGGATGGCGTATTTCACGAAAACGGACACTTAGCTGGCCGCCATTTCCACTTTTGTCTCTTCTAGAGAATCTATTTGTGACATGGTGGTGTCAAGTATCTGGCTCTCGACTATGGACTCGTATATTTTCACACAAGCCGTAAAGTCCTCCTCGCACGTCAGGTAATAATTGATGATGATGTTGCGCGTCTTTTTGGTGATGTCGTCCAGCATAGGCTCGGTGAGGTTCGGCTGGATGCGAATGAGGCGTTTTTGCGTGGTCGCGTCCACGTCGTACGTGAATATCTCGTTGATGATCCCCAGCAGGTTGCGCTGCACATTGTCCGACTTGCGCATCATTTCCCGCAGGGTGTTGGCGTACTGGCTAAACAGGTCGCTTCCTTGAATGGACCCGCTCACCTTTGTTTTCAGCTGCGGAGTCTTCCCCTGGCAGCCAGGACTTTTGTTGTAGTCCTTTAGCTTGATGTCGCTGAACGTGCTGATGGGCGTCTCTGGAAGCGTATCGTTTCCGGTGAACACCTTGTAGAACCGCTCCACGTCTTGCACGTACTTCTTCTTGGTCTCCTCCTTCATTTCCGTGAAAGACCCGGTTTCGTAGTTGTATTTGTCGTAGTACAAGGTCTGCAGTTCGGGGATTCCGGGCTCATCCATCAGATCGGTCTTGTCGATGCAAATTTTAGGCGCCAGCGTGATGGCCTCTTTCTCAGGAAGGTTCGCCATATCCAGACCACGACTGAGTTGGTTGATGCGGTTGTAGCACAACCCTTCGCCGCTTATTCTCCTGTCACGGGCGTTTTTAGGAATGGTGTCCTTCTGCTCCAATGGCGTCTTGATGGTCTCGCCATTGTCGTCCTTGTAGGTGTAGACCGGATTGATGGTCATTATGATCGCCGAGAACACGTGGGCGATTTTCACGTAGAATTTAGCAATACCCTGACACATTCGCTTCTTCTTCAACTTGGACACGTTGCTGAGACGATCCAGCTTGGATTTGGTCACAAAGGTGACGTTGTCCGTTTTTTCTTCATTCACGACCTCCTTGCCCTTGAGTCGCTGCGACAAATAGGTCACCTCTTTGTCGTCGAAGTTGCGATCGATGATGTCTCTCGTGAGGACAACCAGATTGTTGCAGTACTCTTCTTCGTAGAGCTTGGAGAGACTGGTAAAGTCGGAGGTCAGTATGTAGTTGGAGGCGATGTAGTCGAGTACGTCCTTCATTGACTTGTATTCTTTTGATTTTTCTGTTGATAATGCGATACCCATATACTACCAGAATATTATATTGTTTGCATTTTACGTTATTCTATAAATAAAAATGATTACCGCAATATTTATATTGTGTATTACAAACATGACAGATGGTAGTAAAAAGATCAAGAATACCTCCAAAAATAAAAGCCAGCTATGGAACATCTTCGACACGGAAATAAACGGCGAGCACGTGCCCCTAGAATGTATGTACCGGGAGAGCGGTGACAGGGAAAGCTGCGAGCAATGCAACGCGAGCCTCGCCTTTTCGGACGAAGGGTTCCTCACATGCACCAACTACAGCTGCGGCATCATCTACAAGGACATGGTGGATCACAGCGCCGAGTGGCGGTTCTATGGCGCAGATGATACCCACGGCTCTGACCCCACGCGCTGCGGAATGCCCATCAACCCGCTCCTGCGCGAGTCGTCGTTTGGATGCAAGGTGATTTGCCAGGGCTCGACCAGCTACGAGATGCGGAAAATCAGGCGGTACACGGAGTGGCAGTCGATGCCCTACAAGGAGAAGTCGCAATACGACGAGTTTCAGATCATCACCACCATGGCGCAGAATGCCGGGATGCCTAAAATGATCATCGACGATGCGATGCGGTACCATAAGAAAATATCCGAGTACAACATCACCTTTCGAGGCGACAACCGAGACGGGATTCTGGCGTCGTCCATCTACATTGCGTGCAGAGTGAATAATTTCCCGAGGACACCCAAGGAGATTGCCAGTGTGTTTCACCTCGACGTCACCAGTGCCACCAAGGGCTGCAAGAACGCCCAGAACATCATCAACGACATTGAGCGGGATATGAATGCGCAGGAGAAAACGAGTCTGGGGCGCACGCGACCAGAGGCGTTTATAGAAAGGTACTGCAGCAAGCTGAATATGAACAACGAACTGACGCGGCTCGCAACTTTCATCTCGATGAAGATAGAGAAGAACAACCTGATGCCCGAGAACACGCCGCAGTCGATTGCCGCGGGGGTGGTGTATTTCATCGCCCAGATCTGCAAACTGAACATCAGCAAGAAGGATGTGAAAAATATCAGCGAGACCAGCGAGGTGACCATCAACAAATGCTTCAAGAAGCTGGAGAAGATGAAGACGGATCTTCTACCCAAAGCCATTCTGACAAAATACGGGTAGTCTTGCTAGACGGAGGGGTGGTATATGTGAATGTGTAGATACGTGCATTTTTGTTTGGTGTGTTCGTGTGAGTGCGAGTGCTACACCATATCAGCCACACGATGTTCCTCGTCCTCTTCTTCGCTATCCACAACCTTCTCGAGTTCGCACTTGCACTGGAATCCGTAAATGGTCTCGTCCAAGCCCCAGCCGTTTTCCTCGAGGGTCTCATCGTAGAAACAGCCGTCGTCGATGTCGGTGTCGGCGTCCTCGCCGCATTCATGGATGGCGGAATCGGGGCCGTGGTCCATCTTGTTGCACGTGTGGATGGATCTGCTGATCTCCTCCAGTTCCTCGGGGGTGTATTTGTGTTTGTTCGGGATTTCCACGCGCTTGCAGAACCCGTCGGTGTTGCAAATGAACTCGCAGTTCCAGTCGGTCAGCACTATCTCGTCAAGCGCCAACACCTCCTTCTTTTCCGCGTCGGTGAGGTAGATTGAGAACTCGCCGTAGCGGAAGAAGGTGGTGATCTCGATCGCGGCGTTATTGCCGTTTTTCAAGGTGGTGGACCACTGCTCGGTCTCGTAACTGGACCTTCTGTGTGCTGGTGTGGCAATGTACTCAGTTTGCTGCTCCGACCCTGTATCGGAATCGGTGTCGCATTCGGACATGGCTGTCATGAAGATACTCATGCGTTACATAGAAGCAACATATGACTTTAGATGGTTTCGGCATATTCATTACGTGTCTTGCGACGTCTGGTGCCTTTTTTGAAGCGTTTTTTGCGCTTACCGCATCGCAATGTGCGGGCACTCATCAGTATTCCCCAAATGCTCCTTGGCGCATCTGCACGTGAGCGGGAGGTCGTCCAGCGGCTCTTCAAAGTATCGCAGGA